>Ga0315279_10008689_pt1 | contig 12264 bp, 12 predicted proteins | sample YL17G06_20_MG_FD_203694 | JGI IMG/M metagenome (GOLD analysis project Ga0315279, IMG submission 203694) | Sediment microbial communities from Yellowstone Lake, YNP, Wyoming, USA - YL17G06_20 | ecosystem: Environmental > Aquatic > Freshwater > Lake > Sediment | place: USA: Wyoming | collected... | reverse complement strand
TCACGAATTCTTCGGCTTTGAGGCTGGCTCCGCCAACCAGGGCACCATCAATTTCTGGATAAGAAATAAATTCGGCGATGTTAGCACCGGTAACACTGCCACCATAAAGGATGCGTAAATCTTGAGCTATACTCTTATTCCATAGCTTGGACAGAACGTCACGAATAAACTGGATAGTAGCTGCTGCCTGCTTGCCGCTTGCCGCCTTACCTGTGCCAATAGCCCAAACCGGCTCGTAGGCAATAACTAAATCACGGACAGGCTCTATACCATTCAAAGCTGCCGTCACCTGCCTATTAACCACCTCCGCTGTCTTGCCAGCTTCATTCTCTTCAAGCCTCTCCCCAACACATAAGATAGGCTTAAGCCTGTTTGCCAAAGCCGCCTTTACTTTCCTGTTAACTATTTCATCAGTTTCCCCAAAATACCATCTCCGTTCAGAATGTCCCAGTATGACAAACTCACACAACTCGCTGAGCATCAGCGGGGATATTTCACCAGTGTAAGCCCCTTTAGCCTCAAAATACATATTCTGGGCACCGAGCTTAATAGATGAACCCTGAAGCATCATACTTACGGCAACCAGAGATACGAATGGCGGACAAAGTACCTTTTCCACTCCTTCTATCCTGTCCAGTTTATCAAGCATCTCGAGAACAAGCCGTTCGGCTTCAGTAACCGTGGTGTTCATTTTCCAGTTGCCAGCAACAAAAGGGCTCCGCATTTCACAATCTCCTGTTATTTCTTATCTAACAAAACTTTCACGCCAGGTAAGGTAGCGCCCTCCAAAAACCTCAGACTGGCACCACCCCCTGTGGAAACATGGGTCATCTTATCAGTTAATCCCATTGCTTGAACTACTTCAGCAGAGGAGCCACCGCCAATAATAGTAGTGGCATTGAGGGTGGATAGAAAACTGGCTATAGACCTGGTTCCTTGAGCAAATTGAGGTATTTCATAAATCCCCATAGGGCCATTCCACATGATGGTACGACATTTTCTTAGCTCACTATAAAAAAGCTCAATAGATTTAGGACCAATATCTACGATATGGCTACCCTCTGGTATATTAGTTGTTGGCACTACTCTAGTTGGGGCTCCGGCTTTGATTTCTTCTGCCACAACTGCATCCATGGGGAATAGAAATGGCACCCTCCACTCCTTGGCTTCCTGTAACAATTTCTTGGCCAGGCCCAACTTATCGTCCTCTACTAAAGAATGACCTACCTCATATCCCTGTGCCTTTAAGAAAGTAGCGGCCATGCCACCACCAACCAGCAACACGTCAACCTTTTTTAACAGATTCTGCAACAGCTCTATCTTATCGCTCACCTTAGCACCACCTATAAGGCAGGCCGAGGGCCGTTCTGGATCATGCAAGAGCTTCTCCATAACCTTTAGCTCTTTGTTCATTAAAAATCCAGCCACCGCGGGCAAGTATTTAGCTACACCTACAGTAGAGGCGTGAGCCCGGTGAGCAGTGCCGAAGGCATCATTAACATAAATATCAGCTAACCCGGCTAGCTTCCGGGCAAAGTCGGCATCATCTGCTTCCTCTTCGGGATGAAAGCGCAGATTTTCCAAAACTAAAATATCGCCCTCTTTGAGTGTCCTTACTTTGCTTTCCACTTCTGGACCTATACAATCGGATGCCGTGCTGACAGGCAAGCCCATAAGTTGCGACAACCTCTGTGCTATTGGCGCCATCCGCAAATTTTCCACTACCTTGCCTTCAGGGCGCCCTAAATGAGAGCAGAGGATTACCTTGGCTTTATGGTCAACGAGATATTTGATAGTAGGTAGCGAAGCTCGGATGCGGCTATCATCGCTAATGGCGCCAGTGTTTATATTTAGTGGGACATTAAAGTCGACTCTGAGTAGAACTCTCTTGCCTTTAACCTCTATGTCTTCAACCGTCTTTTTCGGCATTTTCCCTCCTAAAAGTCGCGCTTCAATAGAAAGCAGGCAGTCTCCTTAAGCGAAGCTTGCCTGGCTGTGCCAAGCCGAGTAGCCCCGAGCTGTGCCAGAGCTTTGTAATAGTATTGCTCAGCCAAATTCTCAGCATAATCCCTGGCGCCTAATTGGTCCAGAATCTTTGTAACCTCCATGATATCTTCGTCCTCGATAGATTTTTGAGAATAAAGCTTCTCGAGTCTCTTTCTTGCCTCACCATCGCTACTTTGCAATCCATAAACTACGGGCAAAGTTTTCTTCCTCTGTGAGATATCGCTAGCAGATTTACCAATGCTTTCCTCCACTCCCCAAATTCCCAATATATCATCACAAATCTGATAGGCCATACCTAATTCTTTGCCGAACAGGTGAAAAAAGTCCACCAACTTACTATCTTCGCTGCCCAAGTATGCTCCCAAAGAAATCGATACGGCAAGCAGGGCTGCTGTTTTCTTGGCTGCCATGTCAAGGTAATCCTCAACGGTGATGTCCAGACGGTTCTCATATTCGACGTCCAAATATTGTCCCTCACAAAGCTCCAAACAAGCCAGGCTCAACATTTTAATGGAACTAGCGATTTTTTCATCAGCTATTCCCTTCTCTTTTAGTTTAAGTAACGCTAAATAAGCTAGAGTGAACATGACATCGCCGGCGTTTATCGCTTGAGACTGACCCCACAATTTCCATACAGTTGGCCGGTGATGACGCTCATAGCTAGCATCTTCGATATCATCATGGATTAAAGAAAAATTGTGGATGAGCTCGACGGCTGCGGCGGCGGGCATCGCCTGCGACGTGTCGCCCCCCACCGCTTGACAACTAAGAAGGCAAAGCGCAGAGCGAATAAATTTGCCCGATTCTCTATCACAGGAATGTCCATGCCCATCCTGCCAGCCCATATGATATCGCAGCATATTACCAAGAGATGGAGGACAGCTATCGATAACCTTCTTTAACTCAACTCGCACTGTGTTGCGATAAGATGTGAAGGACTCAGGCAAGCTATATTTTACACCCATAGGAATAAGTCCATATTAACGGCTAGGAAAACAGATTGTCAACTAGGTGGCCTCGTTCAGTACCTTAGTGACACCCCTTTTTTGTCATTGCAAGGAGCGATAGCGACGAAGCAATCTCCAAGCAAGGTCCCTCAGTCCAACTATAGCAGGCGCCAGCTTCGCAATGACACGGAAGGTTATTACCCAATGTTACAAACATATAAAGTGTCGCTCTTCTATCGGAACTAGATCACTAAGTGGGATTTGTGCCCTGCTACCAAAGTCTTTGTAGAAAGGGTCAAAGGTAGCTACAACATACAAGATAACTGCCAACAGAAAGTTTGCTGAAACTCTATCAGCGCGCTATAATTAGCACTTCGGCATTAAGAGTGCTAATTACAGGAGGTAAGTAGATGAATTGTACTGATTGTACTGTATGTGGGAATCCATTGATTTATGACAGGGTTGTCTTCCATTGTTCCTGTGGTACCTTTGTGCATGCCTACTGCTGGGATGAGCATGTATTACAAGCTCATCGACCATCCTTTGAGATAGGTAGCGTCAATTTGGATGGCGAATTTAGAGCAAGAGAGAGCAAAATAGAGGAGCAGGTTTCAAGGGTGCAAGTCTCCGGGGAACAAAGCTCAGAAGAACAAAAAACACCTCTTTTAGAGTAAGGGAGAATATAAATGCCTATTTATCAATATCGCTGCCTGAATTGTAACCTGCACTTTGAGCTTAAGCAGAGCTTTGATGATAAGCCAATAGCTGATTGTCCTAGCTGCCACGGAATTGCCCGTCGCCTTTTCGCTCCCGTCCCCATCATATTTAACGGACCGGGTTTTTATGTAACTGACTCCCGGGAGGAGAGGGGAAAAGGGGGTAGTCCTGAAGGGGTAAGAAAGAAAGATAACGGAGGTGGCAAGTAATGAAATGTCCTGTCTGTGGCAAAGAAGCCAGGGCCCATATTTATTACTGTGCCAAATGTGCTGTTTATGTGCACGAGAAATGCTGGCAGAAGCATGTAGCACAAGCTCACAAAGACTAGCTCACCATTGTATTTTTATCATTCCAGCCCTATCATGCTATACTTAATTTGATTGTCCCTGTAGCTCAGCTGGACAGAGCGGCTGCCTTCTAATTCTAAGCCAGATATCCCAAAGGGTCACCTTACGTATAAAATAGATATGCCCGGCTGTAATAATTGCTCTGCATTAAGACATTGTGCAGGTTATTGTTTGGGTGAGGTAACGAATGAATCAGGTGATTTATTCGAGAAGAAACCTCAAATTTGTGAACCTGTGAGATATCTACTTGAAAAATACCTGAAGAGTTAAAACAATATAAATATTTACACCCATAAACATACTTTTAACTCCTATTAATGCTCCACTCAACGCTGTAACTATAACCAAGTAGTCTTGGAGGCTGTTATGTTTTCAGTTGCGTAACGCTCCGACCTGACTTTAGATTGATAATAAACATTGCTGCCAGTATGCACGCTGCGCCACCGAGAGTTCGCAGTGTCAGCTGGTTTCCGCCAATGACAACAGCGAAGAATCCGGCAAAGACCGGCTCCATTGTCATTACCACCGCTGCACGCGTTGCTGATACAAGAGATTGAGCCCACGTCTGTACAAAAAAAGCCGCAGCGGTTGCCAGTACCCCTGTAATCCCTACAACTCCCCACACTCCAGAATCAGGCGGCACGGCAATTCCTCCGGGTGTAGCAGCTATCAGCGATATTACGGCGACAGCCCCAATTTGAAGAAGTGAGAAGGCGTACGGCTCGTATTGCGATGACCATTCACCCAAACCAACTATATGAATAGCGAAAAATACGGCGCATCCTAGTGTGAGCAACTCACCGATTCCAACTGACCAACCGTTGAGACTGAGTAATGCCAGGCCCGCAGTAGCCAGTGCTACTACCATCCAGGTACTACGATTGGTTTTACGGCGAAGCAATATCCATGACATAACCGGGGTAAGGACGACAAACATGCCGGTGATAAACCCCGAAATAGCTGCGGATGTATAGCGCAAGCCGTATGTTTGAGCAATATAACCCAGGCCAAGTATTGTGCCTAGTCCAACGCCGCGCAGTAATTCGAGACGCGTCACGTTACGCAGACAGGTCGGACGCAAGGCAATCATCACAACACTGGCTACTACAAAGCGCCACGCTAGAAAGTCCATGACTGGCATGCGTGCTATGGCATCTTGTACAACAAGAAAAGTATAGCCCCAGACTGCCGTTACCCCAACAAGGGCAACTAAGGCAATCATTGGTGATGATTTCCAATTCGCTGACATATTCTTCTCTATTATGTGTGATGCTAAGCCATCAGTCTACTATAGGTATTATGTATGGGTTAGGTGGGGGATTAGCCTATGTCAGAGCCGGGGACCACTAAAAACATGAATTCCAAGGACACCATACCAATTAGGCCTACTACAAATTAGGTATTATGTACCCCAAATACCACTTCAGCTTCTTTCCACTGCCAACCACTAATAATCGAGTCTCGTTTCTTTCGGAGGTGATATCAATAGCTTTCAGGCTTTTTTTAGAGATGTAATATCTTGCTTAAGAACAGCCGGGTGCGTTCCTCCTTGGGGTTTTCAAAGAAATCCTGAGGTGTAGCCTGTTCGATAATCAGGCCTTCATCCATAAATATAACCCGGTCGGCAGCCGCCCGGGCAAACCCCATCTCGTGGGATACCACCACCATGGTCATGCCTTCCCTCGCCAGTGAGGTCATAACATCCAGAACTTCTTTTATCATCTCCGGGTCCAGGGCAGAAGTAGGTTCGTCGAAAAGCATAATTTTAGGGTTCATCGCCAGGGCGCGTGCTATGGCTACCCGCTGCTGCTGACCACCCGATAACTGGGCAGGATGGGCTTTGGCTTTTTCCGGAATGCCCACTTTTGCCAGAAGCGACCGGGCTACTTTTTCTGCTTCCTCACGGCTCCGCTTTCGCACTATGCATTGAGCCAGCGTCAAGTTCTGCAAAGCCGTCAAATGTGCAAACAAGTTGAAAGATTGAAAAACCATGCCCACTTCACAGCGTATGGCATTGATATTGGTTGTATTATCCAGCGTCATGCCATCTACGACAATGGTGCCTTCTTCGTACTCCTCTAACCGGTTTATACATCTAAGCAAGGTTGTTTTGCCGGAACCGGAAGGCCCCACGATGACCACCACTTCACCTTCACCGACATCGAGGCTGACACCACGCAAGGCTTCGACCCTGCCAAAGCGCTTTTTAACGTCCCTTATTTGAATAATTGGTTCGGGCATTAGTACCTTTCGTACTTTGAACGTTTTTCAATATAGGAAACTACACGGGCAGCAACGATTGTCATAATAAGATACAGCAGCGCTACCATCAACCAGGTTTCTATAGGGTTAAAATGGGCTGACATGAATTCACGCCCCCTCCGCGTTAAATCGGCCACCGCCACCACGCTTACCAGGGAGGAATCTTTGAGCAGGGAGATAAACTCATTACCCATCGGTGGTAGAATGACTCTGAACGCTTGTGGTAACACCACGTGCCGCATGGCCTGGAAGTGGCTCATACCCAAAGAACGGGCAGCTTCCATCTGGCCTTTGGGCACACTTTGAATACCCGAGCGGACAATTTCACTCATGTAGGCGCCATAGCAAACCGTAATAGCCATAATAGCCGTAATAATGGGGTTCGCTCGATATTCGATAAGCGGCTGTAAATTTAGCCACAAGCCCAGCTTGTGAATAATAACGGGAGATGCAAAATACCAGCCGATAAGCTGTACCAGGAGCGGTATTCCGCGCACGACTTCAACATAAAGTGAAGCGATGCCACGGATTAACCTGTTTTTTGAAATGCGCCCCAGCCCACCCAAAAGCCCTAGGATGACTATTAGGAAATAGGATGCTACTGTTACCACGATGGTAACCAGAATGCCATCACGTGCAAAGAGAACGATCTCTCTGAAAGGGACGGGCTGCAATATGACAAGCAGCACTATGATGGCGGCTACCGCTACGACCAGCCACCACCATGGGTCCTGGCGAATATTTACTTCACCGCCGACTACGAAACTAAGTTCCCGCCTAGGAGCATTCTTTTTTTGCTCTTCCATTGTAAAGTCAAGAAGGGTGCTATCAAGCACCCTTCTTTATGACTTCTGGTTTATTGAACCAGCCATTTTGTAGTCAACTGGTCAATGATACCCTCAGCTAAAAGTGCGTCTAGGGCGGTGTTAATCTTATCAAGCAGCTCTTCCTTGCCCTTTGGTACAGCAATGCCGTACTGTTCAGTCGTCAATACCTCACCCACAGTCTTGAGAATATCGTATTTGCCAACATAACCGGAAGCTACCGGCGTGTCGCAGATAACGGCATCAATCTGGTTGGCCAACAGAGCAACAAATGCCAGGCCGATTTCATCGAAGCCGCCTACAGTGGTTCCATTTATACTCTGAGCTTCATCATCACCTGTAGTACCGGTTTGAACACCAACGGATTTACCGAAAAGGGTTTCGGGGCCGGTGATATCAGTGCTCGAGTTTAGAGTAACGATTATCTGCCCGGCTACATAGTATGGGTGTGAGAAATTCATTTGTTCCAGGCGGTCTGGCTTGATAGTGATGGAAGAAATGGCAGCATCATAGGTACCCTGGGCCATGCCGGCCAACAACGGATCCCAAGCCACATTTACATACTCCACGTCGAGGTTAGCACGCTCGGCAATGGCATCGAACAGGTCGATGTCAAAGCCGACAATCTCACGGGTTGCCGTATCGACATACTCAAAAGGCTTCCAGGTAGCATCTGTCGCCACACGAATCTTACCTGTCTCGCCACCACGGCCCGGTACAAACACCACAACCACAACTATCACAACTACAGCTAATAATACCCATAACCATAATAAACGCTTCATGTTTCCCTCCTTTGTGTTCTTTATCCTAGGACCTGTTGTCCATAAACACCAGTTATAATACGAGAACAGATTATGGAAAGTTAGTAAGAGTTTAGTCTTTCCAGAACTATGGTTTTCAGCTTATACTATATTTTCCCCCGCTGTCAAGGGATTTTTGAATTCCAGTGACACCATACCAATTGAGCCCACTACTAATTATGTATTATGTCCCCAGAATACCAGCCTAAAGAAGTCAAAGGGTTCACCACTTCGGTTGATAAACAACATATTGCTGCTACTCTTGCGATACAGGGTTATGTAGATTCTAAAAGTAGTTGGTCTACGACTTGTTTTGTCATTCCTTTTGTCGTAGAATTTGAGTGTGCCTTATTTGTCCCTGTAGCTCAGTTGGACAGAGCGGCTGCCTTCTAAGCAGCGGGTCGTGGGTTCGAATCCCTCCAGGGACGCCAGATTTTGAAGCTAAAATAAGCCCTATACCGAGTTATGGCATAGGGCATTATCATTAAATGGCACTAATTCCACTCTGGAATATCAGAGGTACGTCCTGAATGCTGAAGCCAATGAACGTAAAATGAAGGGTTTGGCAGAGGGGGAGTGGGAGGTGTAATGCAAACGCAGGGGATAGGTCAGAGGAAGATATGATAAGAGGCTGGATGAAGGTTGGATGGAAGCATTCAGAAAGCGCGTGTAATGCGTTTTTAAGGGCGCTGGGAGAGGCTAAAGGGCATTGGTTGGTGTGAAAACCCAACCCTTACCTCGGAAGGAACGTGCAAAGGTTATAGAATATTGGAAGGATTATCAAGACTGCTATGGATTATTCGGTGAACGGCGAGGTGTTGTCGCATTGAAACAGGTAAGTCCTGATTGGGGACCTGTTGTAAAGCAAGCAATCGGATGTCCTGCGAGTGCATGGGCAAGGCTGGCTGCGAAGGTAGGCGAAGTAGAAGCGACTCAGTTTCTGGAAAACGAGTGGGGACAGAAGATTCCGAAAGAGGTCATTGAGGCTGGTTTAATACAAAAAGCACGGTTTTCTCATATGAGTTAGCAAAATACTGTCGTGGGACTAAAACAAACTATTCTAGATACTTTGATAATTCGTGAAGATAACTATGATAGCGTCTTATTCTCTCACGGTGTGGAGAGTAATCTGTTATGTGATGAGCGTCATTCGCGGTCTCGAATGTTTGGTCAATGTGGTCTATTAAGTCGGCAGAAACATTGCACTCTACTAAGCATTTTCGAACGTTGCGCTGATTCAGTTTATTTGGGCCCTTGAGAACTCCTTTTTTTTGGAAGTAAATCGCACTGGTTAAGTCAGTCACGGCAAGCCTTACCTCTTCTTCAGCTTGTTGTAGCCTTACTGTATCGGCTGTTTCATCCTTGAGTATGCCATCGATTGTGTCAAGGCGCTGTATCCAACTGCACCAAGGTTTCTGCACTATGTTGGGCCCGCTTTTGCTGTAAGATACTATTTCGTAATAGAACCCATTAAAAGAACGACAGCCACTACGAACCCGCTCAAGCCAATTCTTGTTATGGGTAAGGAGAATAACTTGCTTCCCCTTCTTAACTAGCTCGCGCATGATTTCTATGAATTGGGCAGCATGTTCCTCGTCCCAAGATTGTATAGGGTCGTCAATAAAAAGGAAATCAAACGGGCAGCCGGGTTTTAGATTCGTCGCAACACTCAGACAAAGTCCCAAAGCGTTAAGCTTGGATTCACTTAAGGACGATACGGCGCTGACTAGGTCTTTACCGTATGAAGAAGCTTTAATCTGTACCCGACGTGACTTTATCGTACCTTTCTTGGTTCTGTCCATGTCAAAACCGGAGAAATGGACATCTGGGTCACCAGTAGTACGAATTTGCCTATACCAATCCATCACGTCCACAGTCATCTCATTGGAAACTGCCTCAAGCATCTTATTTCCCACATATTGTTCAACGGTCTTGCGTAAGTCTTTCAATCCGGCGAGAATGGAGTCCATTTCAAAAGCTTTCTTTATGTTCTTCTGATTCTCATTCAAATCGATTAAGAGGCTAATGTCTGCTGTCCCTGCTAACAAATCTAGCTCATGTTTCAGTATCTCGTTTGCATTTGACATAGGTGACTCTTGGGCGGAAATAGAAGCGAAAGAAGTTGATACTGTGCTTGAATACCTTAGAAGTTCTTTGCCAAGATGAGTAATTAAAGCTGCATCCTCCTTCGATTGTTGTACTGAAAGTTTGACATCATGTAATGCTTTAGTGGCGATACTATAGGATTCGTCTAATCGGTTCTTAACTGCCTGTAATAGATTGAGGGCTTCTCGTACAGAATCGAAATACGCTTTATGCTTGGGGAGCAATATTTTACGTAATTGGTCAAGATTACTATTCAGTGACAAAAACGTCATTAATCGCGAGATATGACGCTGCTGGCAGCTTTCCAATCGACGTTCGAGGTCGTAAAGCGTGTTAGTCATGTACTCTCGCTGGTTTACAAGGACACTTGAGCGCTCAGTCTCGGTCGTGGCTTCTTGATGTTTCTTCTTGATATGTTCGATAATTGAATCACTTAGCTTCTGTCCGCAAAATGGACATTGGCCTGGCTGCTTCGTTAGGAATTCTACGCCCATATTGTAAAACTCAGAGTATCGAATAATACTTTCACGGGTTTCAAACGCAACTAGTTCACGATATTGACTAATCAGGTCTTCAGAAACAAACTTGGCGAAGTATTCCAAATCTGCCGAGTTGGAGGTCTTATCTTCAGCACTGTAAGGAATTAGCGTTATACTTCCTGAAAACACCTTCTTTACAGACTCGTCACGAATTCTGAGAAGATTGGGGAGCACAGATTCATCTGGTGTGCCTTCAGGTGCAAAATTTCTACATTCATTGAATACTGCAGTAGTGAAAGATGGAAAAGACTCCTTGCCTTTTTTCAAGAGAGAATAGGGGTTACTTAAGGCAGGGCGCTCAGCTAAACTACATTCTAAAGCAGTGACCTTAGAACGGAATGTTACTACTTCGGTTGAAATAGACGATGTAGGTTTAGTGCAGATTGAGACAAAATCTTCCTGTAATGTCCCAAGCTCGTCAAGGCCGAGAAGCCGAGCGAAGCCCTTGAAACGTTCGTCAGGCCCGACGAGAAGTAGATATTTCAAGGCATGTTGCATTATGAATGGCCTAGATGTAGTAGCCAATTCAGCGTCAATTGGCCAGTATTCGACGGAATTGCCATCAACGCGTCTACTGTATGCTTCTTCACCGACTAACTCAGCTTCAAATTCGGCCTGGCCAGCTCCGGATGAAAAGTTTATCTTAACAACTGTACTGGAATTAACATCAAGATGACAATTGCGATAAGAACCTTTGTATTCTTCTTTAAATTCTCCTCTATCTACCTTGGATGTACTCCCATAAAGTAACCACTCAGCTGCTTCGGTTATGCTTGTTTTCCCGTAGCTATTGGGCGCATATATGAGAGTGAGAAGAGGATGAAAGTCAATTACTCTTTTTTCATTGAAACCACGAAAACCTTGTATGGAAATATTATTAATCTTCACTTTTGAGCACCTCGATGAGAAGTCTGTCTAGTTCGAGTTCTACAGACTTCTTTGGCTCGTCTCCCGTATATGCGGCGAGTAATCTTTTATGAACAGGGTCTGTGACTAATGCATCGAGCTCTTTTAAATATAGTTCACGTCTTGAAAGTTCAGTCATATTTCATACTCGCATAGTTCAGTTAAGCACATTTTAGGTCGGTAAGAAAGTATTAGTCAAGTAATGTTTAATGGTGGTCGTCAAAGTAAGCCTTGCGAGCGAAGGGAGGCAAGGACGCAAGCCACGAAGTAGCGCCCCAGTAATGCCACGCGTAGAACGGCGATTGCTGGAATAAAATGTTGGCACTAAATTGGCACTAATGTTATTATAAACAGGGGTCCAAAATGAGGGTTTTGAAGCTGAAACAGAGATAGGCAGAAAACAGTAGTTTAGCTTCAAAGTTAGTAGAAACCAAGGCCATTGTATAACTTCTAAGCAGCGGGTCGTGGGTTCGAATCCCTCCAGGGACGCCATGGTAAACCTACGCTTTAGTAAATAGACGATGACCGATAAGTATGACGTAGAAGTGAAGTTACTTGCCGTCACCCCTGATGCCGAAAAATTGATAGAGACGGCGGGTAGGCTGTGTTGGGACACACAGGATAAAACAGGCACGGTACCTGACCGAATTCAGAAGTGGATAGATGTCGGGCATGAATCAATGGTGGAACATGCCTGCGCTACCTTCTACATTCGTGCCAGCCGCGTCCTGACCCATGAGCTTGTCAGGCACAGATTGGCAAGTTACAGCCAGAGAAGCCAGCGATATGTGAAAGAAACCGAGCCC
>Ga0315279_10008688_pt1 | contig 12264 bp, 8 predicted proteins | sample YL17G06_20_MG_FD_203694 | JGI IMG/M metagenome (GOLD analysis project Ga0315279, IMG submission 203694) | Sediment microbial communities from Yellowstone Lake, YNP, Wyoming, USA - YL17G06_20 | ecosystem: Environmental > Aquatic > Freshwater > Lake > Sediment | place: USA: Wyoming | collected... | reverse complement strand
AAGGCTTCGCTTTTGAAAGACCTGGACGCCATCCAGGACTATTGCGCCAAGGACGCCGCCTCGAACTCGGCCGGATTGGCCATCTATGCCTGCTCCGGAGCGGGTTTCTGGGAAATCCTGTCCCTGCCCGAAGCGCCGCGCAGCCGCATCGTCTTCGATCATAATCCATTCGTCCGCCCCCTCTCCCTTATCCTGGACGAATTCCAACGCCTGATCGCCTTTCTCGTCGACCGCCGCGAGGCCAAATGGTACGAGGTTTTCATGGGCGAGATCAAACTGCTGGATGAGATGAAAACCGAGGTCCCCAAGAAGGTCAAGGGCGGCGGGGAGCGGGAGGAGGCGCGGCGCATGGAGCGCCACGTCGACTCCGCGGTCCACGACCATTATAAAAAGGCCGCCCAAAAAACCTTCGATCTGTTTAAGAAAAACGGCTTCCACGGCTTCGTCCTGGGCTGTCCCGACAACCTCGTGGGCGAAATTGAACCGGTCCTTCATCCCTATATCCGCGAGCGGCTCAAGGGCTGGCTGCGGGCCAAGCCGGCCGATGCGCCCGACGCGGTCCTAAAAGAAACCCAGGCCCTGGAGCGGGCCATCAAGGCGGCCGAAGAGGAAGCGATCGTCAAGAAGCTCGCCGGCGAGCTGGAGAAGGGCGGGCGCGCCTGTTCCGGCCTCAAAGACAGCCTGCGGGCCCTGAACCAGGGCGAAGTCCAGACCCTCGTAGTGACCCGGTTCTTCGCCTCTCCCGGCAAATACTGCCCGCACTGCAAGCTTCTTTACACCGAGCAAGAGCTCAAGTGCCCGTCCTGCGAGCGGAAGACGGACGCGGTGGTGGACATCGTCGACGAGGCCATCGAAGCGGCCATGGGACGCGACGCCGCGGTCAAGCACGTCACCCCGCCGTCGAAACTCGACCACTACGGTAGCATCGGCGCGCAGTTGCGCTATAAGGCCTGATCACTTTTTATAACGGACCCGCTCCAAGAGACTATAAAGCACCGGGAGCACGAACAGCGTCAGGAACGTCGTGGCCGTCAGGCCGCCGATGACGGTGATGGCCATCGGCGCCCGCATCTCCGAGCCCATCGACCGGCTCAGGGCCATGGGAATCATGCCCAGGATCGTGGCCAGGGCCGTCAGCAGAACGGGCCGCAGGCGGGTGACCGCCCCCTGAATGACGGCTTCGGTCTTGGCCGTGCCGCGCCGGATCAACTGGTTGATGTAGTCGATCATGACGATGCCGTTGGCCACGGCGATGCCGGCCAGCATGATGACCCCGACGCCGACCATCAGGTTGACCGTCGTCCCGGTCAGGAGGAGCAGGACGATGACCCCGATCAGGCTGAGGGGGATGGTGAACATGATGACGAAGGGATGCTTGAACGACTCGAACTGCGAAGCCATGACCATGTAAATCAGCAGGACGGCCAGGGCAAAAACCCCGGCCAGGACGAGGAACGCGTCATTCATCTGCTTATAGGCGCCCCCGTATTCGAGGAAATAGCCGGACGGGAGTCCCCGCTCCAGCCCGGCCAATCGGGCCTTAATGTCCTTGACGACGCCGCCCAAATCGCGGCCAATCACGTTGGCGGTGACGGCGACCGTGCGGGTCTGGTTCTCCCGGCCGATCAGGATGGGGCCCTCACCCTTCTCCGCGGCCGCCAGCTGGCCCAGGTAGATTGTCTTGCCTGCGGCATTGAGAATGGGAATCGTTCGGATCTTTTCCATCGTATCACGAAATTCCTCGCGGAAACGCACGCGCAGGTCGATTTCCTCGCTGCCTTCACGGTAGCGGGACACGACCTTGCCCTGGGTCGCCGTCTGGACCATATTGGCGACCTGGTAGACGGACAGGCCGGCCTGCCCGGCCTTCTCGCGGTCGATATGGATCCGGTATTCCGGCTTGCCCTTGGCCAGCGAATGAGTCAAGTCGCGCAAGCCCGCAACGCCGTCGATCTTGGCCACGATATTGTCGCCTATCGTCTTGAGGACGCCGAGGTCCTTGCCGAAGATTTTAATAGTGACGGGGATCTGCTGGCCGCCCAGGATGATCCCGGTGACGTCGAGCGCCTCGAACTTGACGTCCTCCATGATCGGCAAGGCGCGGCGGATCCGGTCCAGGACTTCGCGGTCGGCCGTCTTGCGTTTCTCTTTGGGGATGAGCCCAATCCAGAGCAGGCCTTCGTGCGAGCCGGTGGTGCTGAAGCCGCCGGACATGCTCTGCGAAGCCGCGTCCTCGGTCTCCAGACCGCCCTGAGAGGTGACGAGTCTCACTTCGGGTTGCTTCTGGACGAGCTTCTCCACGACCCCCAGAACACGGTTGGTCTCGTCCAGGGCCGTTCCGACCGGCATTTTCACTTTGAGGAAGATCATATCGACATCGAAGGTGGGCATGAACTCCGTGCCCAAAATGGGTACGATGGCCAGAGCCGCGGCGAAGAGAAGAAAGGCCCCGCCCAGGATCCAGCGCCGGCGGCGGAGGGCCCTGGTCAGAAGGCCGCGGTAGAAGGCCCGGGCCTTCTCAAAGCCGCCGCCCGAAATCCTCTTTGCCCCTCCGGCCGTCTCGTCTTTGGAGCGAAGCAGAAGCGAAGACAGCATGGGCACGATAGTCAGCGAAACGAAAAGCGAGGAGACCAGCGAAAAGACGACGGCCACGGCCAGCCCGCGGGTCAATTTGGCCGTGATGCCCTCGGCCACGACCATGGGGAAGAACACGACGATCGTGGTCAGCGTCGAGGCGGTGACGGCCATGCCGACCTCGGAGGCGCCGCGGATGGCCGCCTCCTTGCGGCTCTCCCCCAATTCGATGTGGCGGAACGTGTTTTCGATGACGACGATCGAGTCGTCGACCATCCGCCCGATGCCCAGGGCCAGTCCTCCCAGGGTCAGGAGGTTGAGCGTATAGCCGGCCAGGTAGAAGGCGATGAACGTGGTGATGATGGACAAGGGGATGGCCAGGCCGATGATCATCGTCGGCCGCCAATTGCGCAGGAAGAGGAAGATGAGGACAATGGCCAGCAGACCGCCGAACAGCGCGTCATTCACGGTATAGCGGGTAACGCTTTGGATCATGGCGGATTGGTCCATGGCGTTATGAAACTCCACGCCGGCCGGCATGATCTTGGCGATCTCGGCAATCTGCGTCTTGACCGCCTCGCCGATGATGGCCGTATTGGCCCCCGAACGCTTGGTGACCATCAGGAAAACGCCCTTCTGTCCCTGGATGCGGCCGATCGATTGGACGTCCTTGATGGTATCCTTGACCAGGGCGACATCTTTCAGATAGATGACCTCGCCCAGCGCCGTGGCCCCAACGACGGTTTTACGGATGTCCTCAAGCGAGCCGTATTCGCCCAGGGTGCGGATCAGATACTCGGAGTGGCGCTCCGTGATCGAGCCCGAAGGCAGGTTGATATTCTCCATGGCCAGGGCCATCAGGACCTTGTCCAGCGAGACCTTGCGGGCATCCAAGGCGTTTTTATCGATCTCGACCAGGATCTCGCGCGTATCCGAGCCGAAGACCCTGGCGGCGGCGACGCCGTCGATCCGTTCGAGACGCGGGGCGACGTCGTCCTCGGCCAGCTTTTTCAGGGCGTACCCCTCCAGCGGCCCGGTCATCCCGAACATAAGGATGGGCATCTGCCCAAAACTGAACTTGACGACGAGCGGGTCGTCGGCGTCCTTGGGCAGGTAATTGCGGTAGAGCTTGATCTGGTCGCGCATGTCCTGGGCGGCGAAATCGAGGTTGGTGCCCCATTGGAATTCAGCCTGTATGACGGAGACGCCCTCCGAGCTTTGCGAAGTGACCTTGCGGACCTTGTTGACCGAGTTGACCACTTGCTCCAGGAGACGGGTGATCGTCTTTTCGATGTCCTCGGATGAGGCGCCCTTGTAGTTGGTGATGACCGAGACGGTCGGATACTCGATATCGGGGAAGTAATCGAGGCCCAGCTTGGAGAAGGAAACCAATCCGACGACGACCAGGATCAGGACGATCATGGTCGTCGAAACGCGGCGGTGGACGGAGAATTCGGGGAGCTTCATGGCCGACCCGATTTCAGCGGACGTCGATCGCCGACCCGTCGAATAGGCCGTAGTTGCCCTCGACGATGACCGTGTCGCCTTCCTTCAGCCCGGCGACGATCTCGACCAGCTCGGCGTTTTGAAGGCCGAGCTTGACCTCGCGCTTGACGGCCCGGCCGCCCTCGGCCAGAAAGACGTACTTCCCGCCGATGATCGCCTTCTGGGGCAGGACGAGCGCCGCATCGCGGGTGACGACGTCGAGGACGACCGTGCCGAACGTCCCCGGCCGCAGGGCCCGCTCGGGATTGGCCGCGGTGATCTCGATCCGGAACTTCTTGGCCAGCGCGTCGGCCGTCTGGCTGACGAGAGAGACCGAGGCCGGAAATTCGCGCACCTCGCCGTCTGAGACCTTGACGACCGCGGCCTGGCCCTTGCGGATGCGTCCGATCTCTCCTGGCCCGACCTCCAAGACGATCTTGATCCGGGAGAAGTCCATCAGGGTCAGTATCCCGCTGGCCGCGCTGAAGCCCCCCATCATCGGGTTGATGACGTCGCCGACCTGAGCGTTTTTGGAAGCGACGACGCCGCTCCAGGGGGCCCTCATGACCGCGGTGTCCAGATAATGCCGGGCCAGATCGACGGCCGCCCGGGCCTGATCGAGCTGGGCTTTGGCCGCGTCGTATCCCAGCTTGACCTGCTCGTACTGCTGGTCGGAGACGGCCTTTTCCGTGCGCAGGCGCTCCATGCGCTCCTTGTTCTTGGTCAGATTGGCCAGGTTGGCCTCGGCCACGGCCCGGCCGGCTTCGGCCTGCTGAAGCTGAAGCCGGATGGCATTTGTGTCCAGTTCGGCCAGGAGCTGGCCGGACTGGACGGGCTGTCCTTCCTCGACCAGGATGCGGGCGATCTTGCCCGGATTTTCCGGGGTGATGTTGATTTTCTGCCAGGGCTCGAGCGTGCCGGTGTAGGTGAGCTTCTCGGCGATCTTCTGCTTGGACGCTTTGATGACTTTCACCGGCGTCGCGGTCGGCTTGACCGCGGCCGACTCGTCCAGCCCGCCTTTGCGGCAGGCCCAAGACGCGGCCAGAACGCCGAGCAGGGAACCGATGATGAGTCCCGTTTTCAGGATGCGAATCGATTTCATGATGACGCTCCGTATATATGCTAGATGATGATCAGCGCTCGTAGGAATCCTGGTTCTGGCCGACGGCCTTCTCCAGGGCGGCCAGGGCCACGGCATAGTCGAAAAGGGCCTGGGTGTAGTTGGTCCGGGCCTCGCTCAGGGCGACTCGGACGGAGCTGACATCGAGATTGGTGGCCAGCCCTTCCTGGAAATTGAGCTCGGCGATGCGCACGGACTCGACGGCCTGCTCGACGTTCTTCTCCTGGGACTGCAGCGACTCGCGGGCCTGCCGGAGGTCGAGGATGGCCGATTGGACATCGAACTTGACCTTTTCCAGGAAGCCCTTCTGGGTGAGCTCGAGCTGCTTAAGGACGGCCTCGGCCGCTCCGACCTTGGCCTGGTTGACGAATCCGTTGAAGATGGGGACGTTCAGAACCAGGGTGAACGTGTAGTAGCTGTCCCAGTTTTTCCGGCCCAAGTTGAGAGTGTTGGACCAGTAGTTGTATTGTCCGCCTACGGCCAGCGTGGGCAGATAGGCGGCCCGGGCCATCTTCAACATCTCCGATGCCATCAGCTTCTGGTAGTTGAGCTGGCTGATATCCGGGCGCATGGTCAGGGCCTTGGCCACGTCGGCGTCCGCGTCGGCCTCGACGGCCTTGTAGGACAGCTCGCCCTTGACCTCGATCGTTTGCTTCAGATCCAAGCCGAGCAGGATTTTGAGGCCGAGATCGGCCATATTCAGGCCGTTGCGGGCGCGGATGACCTGGGGCTTGAGGTTGGCAGCCGCCACCTTGGACCGCAGAAGGTCGAACTTGGAAGCCATCCCGACGTCGTAGAGCCGCTGGACGTTTTGACGGTGCTTCTCGGCCAGGGACAGGGCCTCCTCGGAAACCTCGACGAACTTGCCGGCCAGGAGGTACCCATAAAAGGCCTTTTTGACGTTGAAGACCGTTTCCTGCTTCGTCTGGCGGATCGATTCGCGGGTGGATTCGAGATTGTAATTCGCGGTCCGGAAGCCCGACATCAAACGGCCGCCGGCATAGAGGGGCAACCCGAAATTCAAGCTGAGTTGGTAGGTCCGGGTGAAATCCATCTTGATGGTCTGGGGGGCCATCCCGGGGAAGAACGAGGGGAACGTGATGCTGAAGACTTTCTTATCCAGGATGTCCGTCCCTTGGGCATTGAGGCTGGGGAAAAATCCGGATACGGCCTCGCGTACGCCGGCCGATGCGCCGGCTTCCTTGGCCTTCTCGGCCAGGTAGAAGGGATTCTGCTGCAAGGCCAGGCGGATGCTCTCGTCAAGGGTCAGAACGAGCTTGTCCTCGATCCTGAGGGCAAACTTGCCCTCAGAATTGAGGGCTAGCTTGTCCTCGGAAACGAGGGCGAGCCGGCCCAAGGCATTGGAGGCCGGCTTGTCCTGAGAGAAGACCGCGGCCGGCAGGCCGAGGAGAATCAGGACCGCAGCGATGGCGCGTTGGGGGAACTTCATTTCTTTCTCCTTGCGTCTCGATCGTTCAGGCACAGGCTGTGCCAGAGAAAATCGTTGATGTGTTCGATGTCTTGCTCGAGATCGGCCGGTTTTTCCGACCAGAATTTCTCGACAAAATATCCCTCGATGACCGCTTCGATGAACATCACTCCGCCCTCCAGGTCCAGGGAACGGAAGGTGCGGGAGGCGATCCCCTCTCGCAACAGCGTCCGGGCCAGGTCGTTCATGTCCGCCCGCTTGTCCCGGATCCTCTTGAGGAAATTCTGCTCCACGGCCGTACCCGACTCGCCGGCGCGGCCGACGAAAATCTGGAGAAGCCGCGTAAAGGACCGGTCGAGGAGAAAGACGCGGGTCATGTTTTCCTTCTCCGAGAGCAGGCGCAGGGAAGCCTCGACCCAAGCCCGCAGTTTTTCACGCGAACTCGCGGGGCGGGCGGCGACCGCGCCGAGGCGCTCGTCGAAGGCCTCGAGAAATTGGGCCATGATCTCAAAGACCAGCTCGGCCTTGCTTCGGAAGTAGCGGTAGAGCGTGGCTTTGGAGAATTCGGCTTCAGCGGCGACGTCGTCCATGGACATGGCGCTGACCCCCTTGCGCAAGAGGACGGCCTCGGCCGCGCCCAGGATCGTGTCGCGGTTTTCCCGGCGCCGGCGCTTCTCGCGCTCGACGCGTTGATCGGTTATGGCCATGGTGAAACTGCCTCGTATTAATATTATACTATTGAGTACATCAACTAAACTGACGAGTTTACATCGCTAGAATACGTCGAGCCGCGGCCCCTGTCAAGAAGGGCTCGGGGGCGGGGGACAAAACACGCGCGTTTTGCCCAGCGTGCAAAACGCTCTCCGACGCTCCTCCTCCGCTCTTTTCGCCTTCGGCGAAAAACCATGCCCGCTCCGTCGTACCGGCCCCGAAGGCGAGTACCGGCCATTCCCTCCTCTTGGAGGAGGGATAAGGGTGGTAATATTAAACGAAGTTTTGGAACGAGCCTTCGGAATAAAAGTTGACATACGGGTTTTCCCCTGCTTGCCACTCGCCCGCAAGAATATCTTTAGAAGGGAATTTGAAGTCTATCCAAAAACCTTTAAAATGGAGTCGTGAAACGAAACCGCCGGGCCGCGATCGCCGCCGCGGCCGCCCTCTGCCTCATCGCTCCGGCCGGACGGACCGCCCCGGGGGCTGAGGCCGAGAAATGGGACATCCAAGTCATCGTCGTCTGCCAGGGGCGATACGGCCTGGAAGCCGGCGGCAACAGTTACGACGGCAGCTACGCCTTCACCGCCCAGTGGGTCGGATTGATGGAGCGCGACGACGAGGATTTTCTTCTCATCCATAAGAGCGTCGCTCTGGAACATTGGGAGGCCGGGGAGAAGGCCTCAAGTCCGGACCGGATCGAACTTCTCGAAACCAGGGACTTCCAGGAAAAACCCGAACTGCGGGTGAATTATGTTTTGAAAAAAGAGGGCGCTCTGCACGTCGCCCTCTCCGTCCTGGGCTTCGAAGTCCCGCGCGGCCAGTCGCCTGATTCGTTTTCTCTGGCCCTCCCCTGCTCGGCCGAGGATACTACGGCCCCTGCGGGAATCAAATACGGCGCCTACGTGGCTGAGGGCTCGAACAACGTCGTGATCGACGAAGCGGCCATCGCCAAGGGGACCGAGGTCAAGAAATTCGCCTGGACCTGGAAATACCGGGCCTGGGTCCAGAAGCAGGACCAGACCGTCCTGGTCTTCAATACGCACAAAGCCGCCGTAACCGTGGCCGTGACTCCGCACCAGGAAGACGCGGGCCCTAGGCCCGGGGATGGAACTTGTCGTAGACCCGCCGCAGCAAGTCGCGGCTGACGTGCGTGTAGATCTGCGTCGTCGTGATCTGGCTGTGCCCGAGCATGAGCTGGACGGAACGCAGATCGGCCCCCCGCTCCAATAAATGCGTGGCAAACGTATGCCGCAGGACGTGGGGATGGATCTTGGCTTCGAGCCCGGCTTTTTTGGCGTAGCCCTTCAACATTTTCCAAAAGCCCTGCCGGGTGTACTTTGCGCCGAGGCGGGACAAAAAGAGGTCCTCGGTCGGCTTTTTCAACAGCCCGGGTCGGGCTTCGTCCTGATAGCGGCGCACGGCGTCGACCGCCGCTTTCCCCAGGGGCACGAGCCGCTCCTTCCCGCCCTTGCCGCGGCACAGCAAAAAACCGTCGCGGAGGCGCACGTCGGCCGTCCGCAAGCCGATGAGCTCGGAGACGCGCAGGCCGGAGGCGTACATCACTTCGAGCATGGCTTTGTCGCGCAGGCCGGGCCCGTCGCCGGGATCGGGCTGGGCCAGGAGCAAGCGGACCTCTTTCAGCGAGAGAAAATGGGGCAGGGACTGCCAGGCCTTGGGCGAGGTCAAAAGCATGGCCGGGCTTTTTTCGACCCGGCCTTCGAGCACCCCCCAACGGTAAAAGGCCTTGATGGCCGAGATCAGCCGCGCCAGGGAACGCGGAGACAAGCCGGCTTTGCTTTCGGCATGGATGAATTTGACCAGATCGGCTTCGCGAGCCCGCTCCCATTCGATTTTTTCCCGGCCCAGATGAAGAAGAAACTTATTCAGGTCGCGGGCATAGGACAGGAGCGTGTTGGCGGCCAGCCCTCGCTCCACGCCGAGATAAGACTGGAAGTCGGCCAGAACGGCTGCGGGGACCCGCGATTCAACCGGCGGGATCATGCGGGGAAGGCGTTGTTCTGCCGCTCCTGCCCGACGGTGGTCAGGGGACCATGCCCGGGCAGAACGACGGTATCGTCGGGGAGGGTCATGATCTTTTCGCGGATGGAGCATTCCAACTTGGCCTGGTTGCCTCCGGGCAGGTCGGTCCGGCCGACGCCCTCGAAAAAGAGCGTGTCGCCCGACAGCAGGAAGCCGTCGCCGAGCAGGCTGACGCTGCCCGGGGTATGTCCGGGCGTGTGTAAGACGCGCAGGCCCCCCCGGCCGATCTTGATCGTCTCTCCATCGGCGATGAGCTTGTCCGCGGGAGGTGAATCCTGGGCGTTCAAGAGGAGGCTGAGTTCCAGGCTTTGGGTCCGGGTCAGAAGGTCCTTGTCCCCGGCATGAATGAACAGGGGAACATGGTACTTGTCCTTGATGTCGCGGTTCGCGCCGATGTGGTCGATGTGGCCGTGGGTGTTGATCAGGACGACGGGCCGGAGGCCCTCTTCGGCGATGACGGGATAGATCTTGTCCGGTTCGGAACCGGGGTCGACGACGGCGCAGTCGAGCGTTTCGGGGTCATAGACCAGGAAGCAGTTCGTTTCGAGGGCGCCGACGATGATCATTTTGTAGCGCATCATCTCCCCGTGTCTATTTTCTGTGACTATATGTAATGCATCGCCCGGCGCCCTGTCAAGCAACCCGGACGACTATGCTACTATGCCGGGCGGAATATGATTGACTTCAGATTTCTCTATCGCCCGGCTAGTACTCGGGGAGCAGTAAGGATAATGAGGCATATTTGCTGCTCCCCGTAGTATAATCGCGCCATGCCCATCGCTCCCTGGCAATTGCAGATCGTCAAGCGATCGCTCAAGAAAAAGGAAAAGCTGGATCTCATCCGCAAGCACGTCCACATCAAGCCGACCGATCTCGTCCTGGATTTGGGCTGCGCCCAGGGAATTCTCAGCTATTTTCTCCGCCGCCTGGGCGGGACGTGGGTCTCGACCGACCTCGATTTCACGAACCTCGAGTCCAGCCAGACCGTGCTCGGCGACAATCTCGTCCAGATGGGCGTCCCGGCTCTGCCGTTCAAGGACGGCGCCTTCGACCAGGTCGTCTGCCTCGATTATCTCGAGCACGTCGACGACGACGCCGGAACGCTGGCCGAGATCCGCCGCGTGCTCAAGCCCGGCGGCCGTCTCACGCTGATCACGCCGCACACGGGATCTTTTTTCATGCTCCAGAAGATCCGGCCGGCCGTCGGACTCCGGCTGGAGTTCTATGGACACAAGCGCGAAGGTTACAGCCTGAAGGACCTCCGCCGCCTCTTCGCCGCGGCCGGGCTCATTCCGGCCGGGCAGACGACCTATTCGCGGTTCGTCACGGAACTCCTCGAGCTCATCCTCAACGCCCTGTACGTGAATTTCCTTTCGACCAAGCCCTCCTCGGCGCTCCGCGATGGGCATATTCGCCCGTCGACCTCCAATGAATTCGACGCCCAGAAAAAAGCCTTCGGCATCTACAAGGTCATTTACCCGATCCTTTGGACGATCTCGCGCCTGGATGCGCTCCTGTGGTTTCAGCGCGGCTACGCCATCATGGTTTGGGCCGACAAGCCCGCCGGCTCATAGGACGTCCCCGTCGATCGAGCGAGGAGGATCGCATGGTCAGGGAGAGGAACGAAACGGTGGGCCGGAACAAAAGGGGTTTCGAAGACTGGCGGCGAGGGCTCGGATTCGTCCTCGGCCCGGCCGCGGGGGCCGTCCTGCTCCTTCTGCCCCTGCCCGGCCTGACCCGCGAGGCCCACACGCTGGCGGCCGTGATCGCCTGGGTCGTGGTCTGGTGGATAGGCGAACCCGTTCCCTTGCCCGTCACCGCGCTGTGGGGCGCCGTCCTGTGCGTGCTGACCGGCGTCGCGCCGGCCAAGGCCGCCTTCGCCGCCTTCGCCGATCCGATGATCTTCCTGTTCCTGGGCAGTTTCTTATTGGCCGAGGCCATGTCCGTCCACGGCCTGGACAGACGCTTCGCCTACAGCCTGATGTCCATGCGCTGGATCGGCGACCGGCCCGGCCGCCTTCTGTTCGTCTTCGGCGCCATCGCCGCGGTCATCTCCATGTGGATCAGCAACACGGCCACGGCGGCCATGATGTTCCCCATCGGGTTGGGGATCATCGCGGCCATGTCCGGCCCGTCGGAAAAGAAGGGTGACGCCGCGGTCCCCCCTTCCCGGTTCGCCGTCGGGATGATGCTGATGACGGCCTACGCCGCCTCCGCCGGCGGGATCGGCACACCGGTCGGGACGCCGCCCAACATCATCGGCCTGGCCCTGATCAAGAAATTCACGGGCGTCGATATCCCCTTCTTCCGCTGGATGCTTTTCGCGGTGCCGCTGCTCATCGTCATGTATTTCATCCTTTTCGGATTGCTGTCGCTCCTCCATCGTCCCGAGCCCGGAACTCTCCGGGGGGGCGGCGATTTCATCCGGCGCGAACGGGCCGCCCTCGGCCCCTGGACGCGCGGACAAAAGAACGCCCTGCTGGCCTTCGCAACGGCCGTGTTTTTGTGGATCGCGCCGGGTCTGGCCGGCCTGTTCTTCGGGGGGGCTTCCGCCCCGGCCAAATTCTTCGAATCGCGGGTCCCCGAATCCATTGCCGCCCTCGCGGCCGGCCTTCTCTTATTCGTTCTGCCCGTCGACCGCCGCAAGAGGGAGTTCACCCTGACGTGGCGCCAGGCCCTGAACATCGACTGGGGCACCCTGCTTCTCTTCGGCGGCGGCATCACGCTCGGCGAGCTCATGTTCCGAACGGGCCTGGCCGACGCCGTCGGCCATGACCTCCTCCGCCTGAGCGGCGCGAGCTCCCTCTGGGGCATCACCCTGGCCGCGGTCTTCATCGCCATCCTGGTCAGCGAGACAACCTCCAACACCGCGTCGGCCAACATGGTCGTCCCGGTCATCATC
>Ga0315279_10008687_pt1 | contig 12264 bp, 11 predicted proteins | sample YL17G06_20_MG_FD_203694 | JGI IMG/M metagenome (GOLD analysis project Ga0315279, IMG submission 203694) | Sediment microbial communities from Yellowstone Lake, YNP, Wyoming, USA - YL17G06_20 | ecosystem: Environmental > Aquatic > Freshwater > Lake > Sediment | place: USA: Wyoming | collected... | reverse complement strand
AGCTCGGCAGAACGGGGGCGTCCAAGCCTTACTGCATCCTTACCTTCGACGACGGCTGGAGGGATAACTTCACCACGGCATGTCCGTGGCTCAAGAAATTACACATGCCCGCCACGATCTTTTTGATTACGGGTTTGGTTGGAACCCAGAATGCTTTCTGGGTCGAACGACTGAAGAAGGCGTGGAAAGATTCCGCCACTCGCGAACGCATTCAGGCGCATTTAAGGGCGGAGGTCGAACAATCGGGTCAGCATGCGAATGTAGATGGAGTCGTGGAACATCTTAAGCACATGCCCTCAGCCAGCCGGCAGTCCTTCCTGAATCGGGTGCTGCCGGCGGGTCTGGATGTGGATGGGCAGGCCGAGGTGGACCGGATGCTCACCTGGGAGCAGGTCATCACGATGAGTCGTGACGGAATCGAGTTCGGTGCCCATACTGTTTCCCATCCGCTCCTACCGTACGAAAGCGATGCGGACATCAGATATGAACTCGATGTGGCAAAGCAATGCCTGGAAGAGAAACTTGGCAGTAAAACGGAAGCCTTCGCGTATCCGAATGGCACGTGGGATGACAGAGTTCGACTTCACGTCAAGGAGGCCGGCTACAAGTGCGCATTTACCACGCGGCGGGGTTGGTACCGTCAAGGAGCCGATCTTTACACCATCCCAAGAGTTCTGCTCCATGAGGGTAACGTGACGGGGGCCCGCGGGGAGTTCTCCCCGGCCATTTTCGCTTTCACCCTGGCGCGGGCGGAGTGAAGAAGAGTGCCAGCTATGGGTGGTGTTTTTGTAACTGATGGAGAGCAGCGGGCTAGTCTCGCGGTCGTCCGCTCCTTGGGGCGTGCCGGGGTCTCAGTCACGGTTGGCGGGAGTGCCCCCCGGAGCCTTGCGGGGAGTTCTCGGTATTGCGCCAGGCAGGTTCGCTACCCTTCGCCACTCGAACGGGGTGAAGATTTCCAGGCTTTCCTCCGAGATGAATTGCAGGGCTGGCGAAGCGGGGTTTTGATCCCCATGACCGACATCACCACACTCCTGGTCGCCCAGGCGCGGGAGACCCTTAACCCACTCGTGATGCTTCCGATTCCTTCGGAGGAACAGATTGCGTTGGCTCGGGACAAAGGGCGGGTCCTTTTGCTGGCACAGAAACTGGGTATTCCTTGCCCCCTTACTTTCATCCCGAGTGAGCGACACGCCCTGGAAGAGGTGGCCGGGAACTTGCGCTACCCCGCGGTTGTCAAGCCGCGGTTCTCCCGGTTCTATCAGCGGGACCGCTGGGTCTCTGGGGGCGTGCGGTACGCGTACGACAGCAAAGACCTGATATCGAAATATCGTGACGCTCAGGCGCGCATTCCAGAACCCCTCATCCAGGAGAGAATCAAAGGGGAGGGGCGGGGCGTCTTCCTTCTCATCTGGGACGGAGAACTCAAGGCAGCTTTCTGCCACCGCCGCTTGCGCGAGAAGCCTCCCTGGGGTGGGGTCAGTGTCTACCGGGAGAGCATCGCCTTGGATGAGAAACTTGTTGAAGAATCGGCTGCTCTGCTGAAGGCCCTGGGTTGGCAGGGCGCGGCGATGGTGGAATTCAAGGTGGACGAGCGTGATGGGCAGGCCAAGTTAATGGAGATAAACGGACGCTTCTGGGGTTCGCTGCAATTGGCTATCGATGCCGGCATGGATTTCCCGCTGCTTCTCTATCGCCTGGCTTGCGGAGAAAATGTGGCGCCGCAATTTCAGTACGAGGTTGGGGTGAAGAGTCGCTGGTTGCTTGGTGATTTGGACCATCTACTGATTCGGCTTCGACATTCCGGCCCTCCCAATGGTCTGCCCGGCCCCTCAGTTTCCAGGTTTCGAGCGTGCCTGGACTTCCTTAAGCTATACGAACGTAAGATGTACTACGAGATCTTGCGTTTCGACGACCCACGTCCCGGGTGGTTTGAGCTTAAGTATTATGTCCGGGACACGTTGCGGCACCTCAGGCGCGCCAAGGAGAAAAGCAGTGCAGATTAAGGGTGCTCTTCACGTGCACTCCTATCTCTCACATGACGGCACCCTTACTGTCCCCGAGCTGATTGAGTGGTACAGCCGCCACGGTTACCAGTTTGTGGCCATAGGTGAGCACTCCCAAGACATGGACGAGACCAAGGCCCAAATCCTCATTGCGCAAAGCGCTGAGCATTCTTCCTCTCGGTTCTGTGTAATCCCGGGGATTGAATATGCGTGTGAAGGGGGCCTGCACATCGTCGGTGTGGGAGTGGCGGCTCTCATTCGCGATATTGAGCCAGTGGCCGTGGTTGATGTCATCCATCAGTGTGGCGGATTTGCGATTCTTGCTCACCCGAAGCGGGACGGGTGGGAATGCGCGCCCCAGGTTGTTCGTGCAGTTGACGCCGCTGAGATTTGGAATGTTGCATATGACGGGAAGTTCCTTCCCTCGCCCCAGTCCCTGATGGGCTTCCCCAGAATGCGGGAAATCAACCCTCGTTTGCTGGCCGTTGCGGGGCATGATTTCCATCGGAAGGTCGGCTTCTACGATGTGGGGATCGTGATGGATGTGCCCGCTCTGTCGACAGGAGCAATTATCGGGAATTTGCAGCAGGGCCGCTTCGAGATCCGCGCGCCGTTCTTTTGCGCTAAACCTCAGGCCCAGTTCTCTTTTCTGGAATCGGCTCGTCTCCGCTTTCTCAGTTGGCAGCTGAGCAAGGTGAAGCAAGCACGGGATCTTGTTTTGCGATTGTGCTCATGAAGAAGTACACGATCTTGCACACAATCGAGACCGCCGGTCCTGGAGGGGCGGAGACGGTCCTCCTGAATTTCGTCGCCAACCTCGATCCGGATCGCTATCGCTCCCTGGTGCTCCTTCCGGAGGGTTCGTGGTTGCCCCGAAAGCTCCGGGAGTTGAACGTCCCCACCGTCATTGCCGAATCAAAAGCATGGTACGACCCGAGTTTGCTCCGCACGATGGGACGGTTGGTCAGGCAGGAAGGCGTGGACTTGATCCATTCGCACCTGCCGGACCAGAACTTCTACAGTTGTGTGGTTGGTCGGCTAACCGGATGCAAGACCATTGTCACCTACCACGGGGCGCCACCGCTGTCCCATGCCAGAACACTGCGACAGTCCCTCAAGCTCTGGTGGGTCCGGCGCACGGCTGCTGTCGTCGTTGTGGTCTCGGAGTATCTGGGGCAACTTTTTCATGAACTCGGGTTCCCCCGAGAAAAGATAGTCCGCATATACAACGGGGTCGACCTGGGGAAGTTTGCCGGCGCGCGGAGTGGCGGGCTACGCGCGGAGTTGGGTTGTCCGGAAGGAACCCGCTTGGTCGGCATGGTGGCCAACTTGCGAGGACCCAAGGGCTACGAGTACTTTGTCCAGGCTGCCCGGAGAGTCGCCGATTCGATGCCGCAGACTCGGTTCGTCGCCGTCGGAGATATCGATCGGCAGATCTCGAGGCGGCTTTCCGACCTGGTTGATAAACTGAATCTGCGGGATCGGTTTGTCTTCGTAGGATTTCGTGAAGACGTCCCGGCGATTCTGGGCGAGTTGGATGTGTTCGTTCTCTCTTCGGTCAGCGAGGGTTTCTCCTTGGCGACGATTGAAGCTATGGCGGCTGGCAGACCGGTGGTCGCGACGCGCTCGGGAGGCCCAGAAGAGATCATCGAAGATGGGCGGACGGGCTTCCTGGTACCGCCGGCTGATCCCGAAAGCCTCGCGCAGAGAATATGCGAGATCCTCGCGAATCCTGCCGAAGCAGAAGCCATGGGTCGCCGCGCGCAAGGAAAAGTGGAGAGTACCTTCTCGCTCACCAAGATGATCAGCGAATACGAACGCCTTTATAAGTGGTGCCTGGGGGCTACATAGACCGATGGTTTACCTCTTCTGGGGCGCTTTGGCGTTTTTGGCGTACACCTTGTTCGGATACCCCCTGCTTCTTTGGTTTCTTGCTCGGTTCCACAAAAGAGAACACCGGCGGGCGCCGATCTGGCCCACGGTGTCACTCATCGTTGCTGCCCACAACGAGGCGAAAATAATCGCCGGCAAGGTCAGAAATTGCCTCCAGCTTGAATACCCGGAGGGTAGGCGGGAAATCATCGTCGCTTCAGATGGTTCCAGTGACGGCACAGCTGAAATTGTTCGTGGGTTTGCCCGGGACGGCGTGAGGTTAGTTGAGCTACAGGAGCGATGCGGAAAACACTATGCCCAAATGGTTGCCCGCGACGCCGCTTCCGGCGAAATCCTGGTCTTTTCAGATGCCGGGGTGCGGCTGGCACCTGACGCACTAGTAAGGATCGTGTCCAACTTCGCTGATCCACAGGTCGGCTGCGTGAGCAGCGAAGATGTATTGGTGGCGGGAGACAAGGGCGCTGAAGCCGAGGGTAGTTATGTGCAATTGGACGCCCTGTTGCGACGCTGGGAATCCCGGGTCGGTTCCGTTGTGAGTGTGAGTGGCTCGTTTTTTGCCGCGCGCCGGGAAGTCTGCGGGGTCTGGCACGCGGAGCAATCGAGCGACTTCTTTGTGCCGCTGCATACCGTCGCGCAGGGGTTTCGCGTTGTCGTGGATTCCGAATGTCATGGCCAGTACGGACAGACGGCTTCAGACAAGGCTGAGCTTCGGCGCAAGGTTCGCACCATAGCTCACGGCCTGGATGTCTTTTTCAAACACCTTGAACTCCTCAACCCTGTGCGCTACGGATTTTTCTCTCTGCAACTTCTCAGCCACAAGCTCTTCCGGTGGCTGATGCCATTTGCAGCCCTGGTTCTTGTGGCATCGAGCGTGTTTCTTTGGACGTCGGGCCAGCTCTATCAACTGTGCCTCGTCGGGCAGGCGGTACTCTACGGCTTGGGGACACTGGGTCTTGTCATTCGTCCGTTGCAGGAGTTCAAACTCGTGAAGATGGCAACGTTTTTCCTCATGGGAAACGTAGCGACTCTGATGGCTTGGCTTAGCTACTGCGCTGGCGAGAAGTTCATCACGTGGCAGCCTACACAACGCGATTGAAACGGAAATCTCCTCAGGGAGTGGGCTCAGCGGCCCACACCGGCAGAATCGCAGTTTGTCACATAGCTTCCGGAGACCTTTGGGCGGGGGCGGAAGCGCAGACCGCAAGCCTGCTGCGGTGGCTGGCTCAAAGGGACGAACTTAGCCTGTCGGCGATCCTCCTCAATGAGGGCCGGCTAGCGGAGAAGGCGCGGGAATCTGGGATTGACGTTAAAGTCATCCCGGAAGCCGGCAGAGGGTTCCTTCAAATTGTGCGAGAAGCGACTCATTACCTTCGAGGTCGCGGGATTCATCTCTTGCACTCTCATCGTTACAAGGAAAACCTTTTGGCTGCTCTGTTAGCATGGCGCTGTCAGATCCCCTTCGTCGTTCGCTCCCAGCACGGCCTGCCAGAACCGTTCGGGGGCCTTCGGCACTGCAGACAACGTCTAGTACGCGTTGTGGATGGCTTGGTGGCCCGTTATGCAACGGACCGCATCATCAGCGTCAGCTCGGAACTTCGAGGGCATTTGACGCGTTACATCGACCCACGAAAAGTTGTGGTCGTCCAGAATGGACTCGACATCGACCAAGTCAGGTCGAACTTGAGCTGCGAGGAAGCGAAGGAGAAGTTGGGAATTCCCGGTGATTACAGGGTGATCGGCACCGCGGGGCGCTTGGAACCCATCAAGCGGTTGGATTACTTCCTGCAGGCTGCCAAGCTGGTGTCCGGCCGCATAGGAGACGCCAGATTCGTAATTGCTGGCGAGGGGCGGGAACGACCCCGGCTGGAGGAATTGGCCCATACTCTTGGCCTTGAGAAGCAAGTTCTGTTTCTCGGCCACCGAAGCGATATCTACGACGTCCTGCGGGCCCTGGACGTTTTTGTTCTATGCTCCGACCACGAAGGATTGCCGATGGTTCTGTTGGAAGCACTTTACTTGGGAGTTCCTGTTGTAGCGCGATCCGTGGGCGGCATCACGGACGTTGTTCAAGATGGAGTCAACGGTGTTCTCATCGAGTCTGGTGAGACTCCGGCGCTAGCGGCAGCGTGCCTCGACCTTCTCATGGACGATGACCGAAAGAAGCGCTTGGCTACCGCGGCGATCGCCTCAGTGTCGGAGAAGTTCACCGCCCAGCGAAACGCGGCTGAAGTGGCCGGACTTTACCGCTCACTATGTGGGATCAAATGAGACTGCTGTGGTTCTCTCATTTCGTGCCCTTTCCTCCGCGGGGGGGAAACTTCCAGAGAAGCTTCAATTTGATACGGCATGTGTCGAAATCCTACGAGATTTCTCTGCTGGCCTTCAACCTTCAGGGATTAGACCAGGGGACACTAGCCGAATACACCGGAGAGCTGAAGAAGTATTGTGCGAACGTCGAAATTTGGGAGCTGCCCCGCCGGTGGAGAAGCTGGCGCTGGTGGGCCGAGTTGACCTGGAGCCCCCTCTATCGCGCCCCTTATGGTGCTCGATCCTTCTGGTCACCCCTCCTGGCCGCACGATGGCAACACACACTCGCGCGGCATCAAGGTGTGCTGGTCCACTTTGACTCTATCGATCTGGGGTTGTTCGTCGGCGCGGCGGCGGATTTTCGTAAGGTCTTGAACCACCACAACTGCGAGTCGGCGATGGCCTACCGGCGCGCCCAAAAGGAACCCAACCCTGTCAAGAAAGCTTACCTCTGGCACCAGGCGCGCAAAATCGAGCGCCAGGAGCGCGAGGTCTGCCACCTTTTTGACGTTAACCTCGCGGTTTCCGACGTTGACGCGCAGACTCTTCTTTCGAGAAGTCCCAAGGCACATATCCATATAGTCGAAAATGGCACCGACACGAGCTACTTTGTGCCTACCGATGCTCCAGCAGAACCAAGGAGTTTGATCTTCGCGGGGTTACTCCGCTGGTACCCGAATGTCTCCGCGGTTCAGTATTTCGTCCGAGAGATTTGGCCCTTGGTGAAATTGCAGTGCCCCGGCGTTCGGTTCTACGTTGCGGGACAAAGACCTTCAGAGTCCCTGGTTGAGCGGTTGACGCAGGATCCAAATATCGTCGTGGTTCCAAGCCCGGACGACATACGACCCTGGGTTGCACGCGGGGCCGTTTTTGTATGTCCGATTCTGGACGGCGGCGGGACCAAGCTCAAGATTCTCGACGCCCTAGCCATGGGGAAAGCTGTGGTGAGCACCGCCATTGGCTGCGAAGGGCTCCAGGTGAAGCACGGAGAGAACATCCTGGTGGCGGACACCCCGCGTGACTTTGCCCGGGAGGTTTTGCGTGCCCTCGGAAACGAACCATTGCGCAAGCAGCTTGGCACTATGGGCCGGGCTTTGGTCGAGAAGCAGTACAGTTGGGAAGTGATCTCCGGCCACCTCGAGCAGGCATATCGCTGCGCTAGCCATTCTCCACGATGTGACCGCCAGGGTGTACGTGTCGGTGGAAGGGAACCATGAAGCCTAGCCCAAGAACTGAGAAGCTACCCACGTCAGGGAACACAAAGCGACTGACGCTCTCTGAGAGACTGCTCCTATTCCTCTCACGGGACCCAGGCGCCCCGGACTACGAGGCCGCAATCGAACGGCGGGATCTGGGTAATGCCCTTAGCTTAGTGTCTCGGGTTTTTCCAGATTTCGAGAGCCGCATATCTGGGAAAGTGATCCTGGATTTCGGATGCGGTTCTGGCTACCAGTCAGTCGCGATGGTGAGGAGTGGTGCAAGCAGTGTAGTGGGAGTGGACACAAACCTGGAAACCTTGGCCAAGGCTCGCGAACTCGTGAGGACTATGCGTCTGGACCACAAGATCGAACTCACGGACAAATTGGAGCAGAGGCTCAAAGGCGCCTTTGACGTCCTCATATCACAAAATAGTTTCGAACATTACGCCGACCCGGCCAAATCGAGGTTTGTCCCGTGATTGCCCGCGTGGAGTCTGTCGAAAGTATAGTCGACGAGTGGGGTCAACTCGCGATTTCTGCGGCGCGTCCAACGGTCTTTCTCACTTGGGAGTGGCTCGGGTCCTGGCTAGCTGCTTATCGCGCACGCACGGAACATTTCGTCCTGGCAGTTCGCAGCCACGGAGAGCTTGTTGGTATCGCTCCCTTTTACGTCGATTTGACCCGGCCGCGCTCCCTTCGCCTGATCGGGGATGGCACTTACGACTCTGACAATCTAGGGTTCCTGGCAAAGGAAGGATGCCTGGCGGGCGTCACCGCCTGTGTGCTTCAATGGCTTGCGCACTGTCGGAACGGGTGGACTATTCTGAAACTTAACGCCGTGCCGTCTGAGGAAGCTGACGTTATTCGCTCGGAACTACAGGTCCAACGATGGAAAGTGATCGCAGCCGATTTCCCACATCCCGTGATTAGCCTGCCGGCAACGTGGGAAGCATACCTTTCAATGCTCTCGCCCAATATGCGTTCCTCAATCAATCGGAAGCTCAAAAAGTTCGAGCAGGAAAACATCCGGCTCACCCGTTGCGATGATATCGGAGACCTAGATGGCTTCTTGAGTGCGCTATTTAACATACATGATAAACATTGGCGTGCCCGCAACCAGAAGGGCGCCTTCTCGTTGCCCGGTCGGAAGGATTTCTTCCGACGTGTCGCCACACGATCCAGCCAAAAGGGCTGGCTTGATTTCTGGGCTCTTGAGATCGGCGGCAGCGCGGTGGCGCTGGAGTTCGGCTTCACTTACGCCGGTACGTACTCGTTTCTGCAATCAGGCTTTGATCCTGCGTTCGAACAATCAGGGCCTGGGGTAGCGCTGAAAGCTTTGGTAATCCGCGAATTGATTGCACGCGGAGTTAGATTCTATGACTTTCTCGGAGGCGGCGAGGAATATAAGTACCGTTGGGGAGCGGAACATCGTACTCTGGTCAACATGACGTGTGCTCCCCCTGGGTCTCCCGGGGCCGCTTATCTTTACCTACGCTCGGCGGTGGCGTCAGGCAAAGCCAGACTCCGCGCTCACGCGCCCGGTCTCTTCTCGCTTCTCAAGCGCTGTTTCCGAGTTTTCAGACATGCTTAAACCGATAGTCAAGGCAGTCTTCGCGGCGGCCATGGAATACACGGGCTTGGAGCGTTTGCGCGACGCGGTGTGGGAACAGCATAACCGGCATCCTGCCGCTATCCTATGTTTCCATCGTGTCCTTGACGACATTCCCGAAGACGCGATAACGATTTCAGCGCGGCGGTTTGAGGCCATCATCAGGGCAGTAGCACGCAAATACCGGGTAGTTCCCCTGCAATTCCTCGTTGACTGCATCCGCACTGGTCGCCCTTGGCCACGCCGTTCGGTCGCCATCAGCTTTGATGACGGCTACCTGGATAACGCCCGGGTAGCTGCCCCCATCTTGACCCGATATGGAGTCCCAGCTACCTTTTTCGTCCTTCCGGGTCTGCTTGGAACGGATACTGTGTTGCCGTGGGACCGGCATTTGGCCGGCCGTGCACGGTGGATGACCTGGGAGGATGTTCTCTCACTTCAGTGCCAGGGTTTCGATATCGGCTCTCACACGATGACCCATATGGACCTGGGCACTGTTCCGAGCCAGACCATCAGAAACGAACTAACTGAGTCAAAATCAATACTTGAGACCAGCTTGAGCCGCGAAATCACGCTATTTGCTTACCCGTTCGGCGGTCCGGCCAATATCAATGAGGAAGCACTGTCGTTGGTTCGTGAAGCCGGCTACGCCTGCTGTTTCTCGGCTTACGGTGGGCTATTGCGCGGCAGGGTCGATCCGTTCCGCATACCACGGGTGCCAATTAACAATTGGTTTCGACACTTAGTTGACATCGATTTCGAGTTGCGCTTGCTGGCTCCTTGGCTTTGGGGTAGGCGGTAGGCTTGCGCGGGCATACCTGTGTGCACTGGAGAGGGGACCCTGTGGTATGAACCACAAGAACGCCACAACCAATGAAGCGTAGTGAGGTTGAGGTAGGCGCTTCCATGGCGGAACAGGAACGTAGCGACCGCGTCTCAACGGCCAAGCCGTGTGGGCTTTGGGACATCTACCGCTTCAGCTATCTACTGGCACTCCGTTCGTTGAACTGGCACCATGCACGTGATGTGGCACGGCTGCTCATTGAACCCTGCAGCTACTGGCGCAACGTCGAAGTTCCGGCCGTGGTTAATCACCTCTGTGTGCGACGGGGAGAGAGAATTCTCGACGTTGGCAGCCCCAAGCTTGCTTCCATTTTCCTTTGGTATCGCATGGGCGTTGAAATGTACGCGACCGATCTCTATCCGTACTTCTTCGATGAGTATTCGCACTATTTACGGCGCGTGGCGAACTCTCAAACCGGTGCTAGCTATCATATAGAACTGCAGGACGCCCGGCGCTTGACCTACCCCGACTGCTACTTCAATAAGGTCTATGCTATTTCGGTTGTCGAGCACATTGAACACGAAGGTGATTCACTTGCAGTCCAAGAAATTCGGCGCGTTCTAAGGCCAGGAGGGATATGTTGTCTTACAGTACCGTTCGCCTCTCGATACCGCGAGTCAAGTATTGAGTATGAAGTCTATTACAAAGACTCTGCGAAAGGCAGGCCAGCCTTTTATGAGCGACATTATGATCCTCAATCTCTCCAGGAGCGGCTGATTGGCCCCTCTGGTCTCACTGTCTCCACTCTGAAGTACTTCGGAGAGCGATGGGTGCCTTTTGAGCGACTGTACAGAGCGCTGCCAAGGATTCTCAAGATGCTCCTTTCCCCGCTCAGTCCAGCCTTCGCAAGAGTTTTTCTTCATGAAGTGGATAGTAACCGATTGTCCTCGGCCAAGGCAGCCTTAATAGTGATGCGGAAACAGTCGAGGCCATTCCCTGGAACCCCGAGTGACTGAGTGTGTGATGAGGGGTCCAGGCAGGTTGCCGAATACGGAGATGCACAAGTGCGGATCATGATGGTCGACCCCTCCTGCTTCTCTCTTCCCTATGACCATTCCTTGTGTGAAGCGCTCGTACGGAATGGGTGCCACGTCACCCTGGCTCGTAGTAAGTTTCTTGACATCGATTGGAACTACCAGACCTCTTATACCGTGTGGGAAGACTTCTACAGGTTCACGCATGGCGACAAGGGTGTAAGGTTTCGGCGCTGGGGAACCTTCTGGAAGGCCGCGAAAGGGTTGGACCATCTGGCCAGCATGCGCAGATTTGAGGCGATGTTAAGACGGACCGAGACGGACATCATCCATTTTCAGTGGCTACCAGTCCCCGCCGTTGACAGTTTCTTTCTGCGGCGGCTACGGCGAACCGCCCCGCTCGTTCTCACACTCCACAACACCTCACTCTTCCATGGCTCTCCGACGTCGCGCTTTCAGGCCGCCGGCTTCGCCAGCACCCTGCAACACTTCGACAGCATCATCGTTCATACCAAATTCAGCCAGCAAAGGATGCTTGAACGAGGATGGGCCGCGGCAGACCGGCTCAAGGTTATTCCCCACGCGGTCCTTGATTACTATCGGACTCTGGCCCTTCCGGCGTCGAGCGGCGCCATCCAGGCTGATGCAGGCGAGGCCGTCGTCCTTTTCTTTGGCTCAATAAAGCCTTACAAGGGCGTTGATGTCCTCATCCGTGCCTACGCCCAGCTGCCCGGCGAGATCGCGAAATCCGCTCGGCTTGTGGTAGCTGGGAATCCCGGTATGAACGTAGCTACCCTGCAGCGAATGGCACGGCAACTGGGCATTGACTCGCGGGTCGAGTGGAAACTGGGCGTATTACCTGAGGATGAGGTACCTGTGCTTTTTCAGCGGGCCGCAGTGGTCGTTCTCCCGTATCGGGAGATCGATCAGAGCGGGGTATTGATGACGGCTCTCGCTTTCGGCAAGCCCATTATTGCGACGAGGGTGGGGGGAATGCCAGAAGCAGTCAGGGATGGCGTTCATGGGTTTCTGGTCGAGCCGGAGGATGTTAACGGCTTGGCAGGCGCATTGGAGAAGATTCTTCGTTCCCCGGATCGTGGCCGGTCCTTGGGCGAGGCCGTGAGCCAACTGGCCACAGGTGACCTATCTTGGGACAGCGTTGCGAAGCAGACCATCAAGCTCTACCAGAGACTAATCGGCCAGGGTTCCGCTAGCTCGAAGAGCGGAACTGCCGCGAGCTGATAAGGCTCGTGCTCACTCACTGACCTGCCCGAGTTTTTGTACCAGTCGCCTTGAGAGTCAATTTTGCGTTGAGTGGTCTGGGGTTTTTGTACCAACTTCAGAGTGAGTTTTCGGCCCCTTCGGTGCCTGTCAGGTCGCGGCTAGCCGCGACCTGACAGGCGAATTCGTTCGGCGTCCGCTCTCCGAGAGCCCG
>Ga0315279_10008686_pt1 | contig 12266 bp, 10 predicted proteins | sample YL17G06_20_MG_FD_203694 | JGI IMG/M metagenome (GOLD analysis project Ga0315279, IMG submission 203694) | Sediment microbial communities from Yellowstone Lake, YNP, Wyoming, USA - YL17G06_20 | ecosystem: Environmental > Aquatic > Freshwater > Lake > Sediment | place: USA: Wyoming | collected... | reverse complement strand
TTTGTGGATAGGTAATTTTCCAGGATCTCATCTGCGTTGGCCACCATCGTGCGGAATTTCCAGATCCCGATTGCTTTGCCACCCTTACCCACCCGGCGTTGCCTGTAAAATATCGGACCCTTAGAATCGAGTCGGATCAAAACCGCGCACACGATCAGGAACGGGAACCCAATTAGGCTGATAAAAAACAAGCTGCCAAAATCCAATAAACGTTTTACGAGTTGTTCGCGCACATGCAGCAGGTTGCGCTCCACTTCGAGCCCCAGCAATCCTCCCAGGTCGTGTGGGACGACTGCCGAACCGCCGATCCAGTTCAAGCTCGAGATCAAAATCAGCCTGTCCAGGCCGAATTGTTGCTCATCCACCAGAGAGTTGCGTAGTCCTGGCGGGATTTCTGATGGCGCAAGGATTGCCGTTCTTATGCCGGCCCGCGCCAGCATTAAATTGTCATGTGCCAGGTCAGTCATGGCAATTTCGGATATTTCCAATGCTTCAGGCTGCTCTTCACCTTCCTCTTTTTCCACCCCATTCACCACCACCACCGGCCGGACGCCATAAGTGGGATTCCTTTTGAGGTACTGGTAAATGTGTTTCCCCTGTGGGCCAAAACCGATTAATGCCACCGGTTCGCCCCAAATATGGAAGCGCACCGCCAGCTTTCTGGCAATGATGCGAAACACGGGCACGCTGGCCAGGACGAACAGCCAAAACAAGATAAAAAGTAGGCGCGAATAATTTAACCCTGTTTGGGTAAGGAAATAAAACACCGTAAACGAAATCATAATAATGCTGCTGGTATAGAAGAGCCGCCTGATCTCCTCGAAGGGGCTCATTCCCACTCCCGGATAAAGCCCGGTCAACGTATACCCGAGTATGAAAAACACCACCAACGGAGCCATCTCATAGTAACGTTCCTCTGAAAAATTACCCCCCAGCCAGGCTCTCACCTGGATGGCTACATAGCCACACAGTAAAAGCGAAAATAAATCCGCTGACGCCAGCCAGGCAGCCATGATTACTCTGCTGTATGGCGTGATCGCCCATCTCGGCAGTACTTTCGCTGACTTCTTTATGGCTTCTATTGCTGTTGAAGTTTCATAAGTCGTTTGCATTTCCTCACCTATTTGCCAACCTCAAACTCTTAGTTCTTCCAGCAGCTATCTATGATTTCTTCGAATCGGTCGGTGATTTGTTCAATTTCGAAGTTTTTTTCGGCATAGCTGCGTGCATTCTCTGCCATTCTTTCCCTCAGGTCCGGGTCTTCATACAAGCCTCTTGCATTCTTCAGCCATTGGTTCGCTTCGCTCGGCGCACACACCAAACCAACCTCGTTTTCTGACACAATCCGTGCCGCCAGGTTTCCTTTCGGGATTGATAGCAGCAGGGGGCGCCGTGCACACAGATAACTCAGCACCTTGGATGGCACCGAATAAGCTCCCGCCTCCGGGTTCAGGATTGACATTAACACATCCCCTGCCCCCAGCACTTGGGCGTATTCCTCCGCGGATTGGTACGGGAGCACTACCAAATTATCCAGCTGCTGTTTTTCTTTTTCCTCTTTCAGCCATTCTGCTGCCTCACCTTCGGCAATCACCACCACTCGCACTTCATCCAAGGGTTGAAATTCCCTCGCCAGTTGGATGAATAATTCCGGGTTGTGTTTAAAACCTAAAATACCCGCGTACAGGAAACAAAACTTATCATCTAGCTTGAACTTTTGCGACCATGGGTTTTGTTTGGGCTGGACGGGTAGCTCATCCAGCGGTGCCCAGTTGTGGATCACTCTTACGCGCTCTTCCAGCACTTTCCACTGCTTCATCAAGGGTAGGAAGTCTTCAGAGATCACGATCACCATGTTGCTCTGTCTCACCATCCTTTGCTCGAGCCCCTCGTAATACCTCCCGATCACTGACCCTGCGATGGGCATCTTCTGTGATAGGATCTTGCGCGTTGCCAGCCCGATCGCGTCCTGCATCCAGAATACGAATTTCGTTTTTCTCTGCTCGCAGGCTTTGAGGATGTAATATTGGGCATCCAGCGGCGTGTCAGCTGAAAACACCACCTCCGGTTGGGTGCGCTGTATCTCGTCTGCCACCTTTTTCCCGTGTTCGATCTCACCCGCCCGCCGTTGAAACAGCGAATACTTGGCGAATTTTTTAGCCAGCGTGATTGGCGTCACCTGCAGGTTGGTTTGCTCTTCGTGCTCTGCCACCCGTTTGATCGCCTGCGTGGTATCGCTGTAGATGTAATGCACGCTATGCTTCCGCTTCGCCAGGCTTTCAGCCAGCTGGCGCGAGTACGGATAACCCACATAATTGTGAATAATGATTTTCAAATTGTTGTATTACACTCGGTTTTAGGGGTTTGGTTGGTTATTTATTTCTTCAATTTTGGATCACTTTACCAGGTTAAATAATATATATTGATTCCAAGAAAGTAAAATATTCTTGTCATGAGTCCATCGTTCAATCTTGTCTGCAACCTTTAGTAGCCAATTTTCAGGGTGCTTTGGAATAAGAAGAGACGTAAACATGGCCACTGGCATCTCAAGAATGCCACAGTAAGCAAGATCAGGACGCCAATTGTGACAGCTAATAATAATTTCAATTTGCTTTCGACTCAAAGGTGTTTCATCGGCTGTTCGTGCTTTAGGCGTTAAAAAGCGAAACAGTTTTAGCAAAGGATTGTCAGCAAGCGGTTCATATAAAATGACTCTTCCTCCGGGTTTGAGAACTCGGAAAATTCCATCCAGTGCAAATTTAGTATCCAAATGATGAAGAACACCTTTACAAATTACTAGATCAAAAAAATTGTTTGGAAAGAGAAGCCTATGAGCATCCATTTCTTGAAAAGAATAACTGTCTTCAGGATAACCAGCATTGCAGGCGAATTCCATTGCACTTTTTAAATATACAGAAGAAATGTCAATACCAAAAACTTTTAGGGCACCGTTTGCTAAGTATTTCAAACTCTCTTCACCGCGCCCGCAACCATAATCTAATACTATTTTGCCAGTTAAGTTTTGAGTCAGATTATCCATCTTTGTCAATAATCGACACTTGGATGGATATCTATCAAGATGCGTAAATCGTTGTTTGATAATAGCATTCTCAGCCAACACATCCCGCTCGGTATGTGCTTCACGCTCTCTTTCGACTCGGTGTTTTATCTCTTCAATTTGCATAATTCCGATTCTCTGTATGTACAAATAAAAAATCACCTTGTACAGTTTTGCCATTCTTGTCATAATCTAAATTATGGATTCCACTCAAAACAAAACTTCTTTGATCAAGCCACCTAATAATCTGATGTGCTAGTGCTTGGCCTTTATATAATTCAAGAAAAGAACATTCAATATATATATAAGAAAATAATTGCAATAAAGATTTACAGCCTTCCAGGACCTGTTTTTCAAAGCCCTGGACATCTATTTTTAATAAGGCAGGCGTTTGAATCTCTGCTGCTGTAAGGATTGCATCAAGAGGTTTTTGAATGATCGATCGAATTTCCTTTTCTGCAGTGCCTGGATATAGCTCATTCTGCAAATCCGAGATAAGTAATAATGAAGAAGCATCGTCCTCCTTGGAGACATGGATGATGCTTTCGGTTTCGTCTGGACCGATTGCATACTCGTAGATCTTTGTTAGTTTATCCTGTGCAAATACATGTCGGAATACTTCAGCGGGTTTTTTTAAAGGTTCAAATGAAAAAATCTTGGAATCAGGAAAATGATGCCGAGAGACTAAGGCAAATTGTCCCCGATTTGCACCTATATCTACTATAGTTGATATAGTACTGGATTGTAAATTGTCTAAAACTTGTTCATGTTCACTACCTGCCGCTACATGCTCTTTTAATAGCACATTTCGATAATATTTATCATGAATCAGGTTTATTAGTTTTTCAATCTTATTTACCATTTTTCTTTTTTTTCAGATGAAATTTTCAACTAAGCAAATTATTCTTGATCCCATCAACAATTAGTGAATCTATTCTCATTACATAATCAAGATTTAAAATCAAATCTTCTTCAAGACAACTACTATAACTACAAACAATGTCTGTGATATTTGTTTTGATATAGTTACCTAATTTATCGCAATATCGAACTGGAATAGGTTTAAACCCTGCAATAGTTAATACTTCTGAAAAAGAATAAACAGACCATCTTGTCTTGTGTTTAGCAGGATTATCAAATTTGAGTTTTTTATCTGGAAACCCTATAGGCTCGGGAGCAGCATACGAACGTAAATCTGCATCCGGAACGACGGATCTAATTACTCCAAAAGGTCTTAATATTCGATAACATTCTTTTAGTAAAGCAACCGCCTCATCAAGAAATAGATGTTCAAAAAAATGTTCTGAATAAATGAAATTAATGGAACAATCATCAAATGGTAATCGGTCACCTTTACGGTAAAAAAATTCCAGAAAATTCGTTTTTTTATATAACTCAGGATTTTCTTTCGCACTGGCTTTAATGGAGCTGATTTTTTGTAACTTCGTTAATATCCTTTTAATAATATAGGAAATACTATGGCTTTTAAAAAGTTCAATAGTATTCGAAAAGAAAAAAATAGTTGAACTTCTTTGATTATTCTCAACCTTTGGATCACCTAAGTGAACCCAAGTTGAGTCAAGGAAAGTCACTAATCCTTTTGGTTCTATATTCTCAAGGCGTGATGTGCCCAATTGTAGTTTTGTTATCATAAGAAAACCCATTTATAAATGTATGCTGATTAACAAAATAAGTAACACTTATATTAACTGGTCTATGCAATACTGAACTATTGATGTTGGTATCTATTCTTTTAATTCATTTTGAATTATCTCGACAAACCTTTTTGCACTCAAATTAATATCAAAATTTTTTGAGAAACATTCTTTTGCATTTACCCCGAATCTTTTCTTTTCGGCATTATCTAGAACCATCCATTTCTGAAGAGATTGAGTTATTCCAGAAACATCATCAGGACTTATAAATCCAGCTTCTGATTCTTGAATTTCCTGCCAGATATTAATTTTATTTGTGATGATAACTGGAATGCTACAAGCTAACGATTCAGCGATTATGACTCCAAAATTTTCTGAATGCGAAGGTAACACTAAGCATTCAGCCGAATTGATTGCGCCCCATTTTAAATCACCCTTGAGCATTCCTGTCCAGGTAATTCGATCTTCAATTTGTAAATCCTTTGCTTCTTTCTGCAAAGAAGTAATCCAATTGGTTTCATCAGGCCCAGCCATCACAAGGTGCAATAATGGGTATTCTTCTGCAATACGTGCAAAAGCTTCAATTAAAATATCACATCCCTTTTTCGGATGGATACGACTCATGAATAATAATAGATGCTTCCCCTTTAATGCAGGATATTCTCGAAAAAAGAGAGCCTTTTGATAATCAGGATCACCATTAGGCCTTGATATGCCATAATTGACTATTACTTCATTTGCTTTATACAAACAGAACGAGTGAGAAGCTAACCGCTTTTCTTCTTCTGTTGTGTATAAAACTCCTTTTGCTGAGCGCAATACATTGTATGTAGCCCAAGGCCAATAAAACCATTTCTTTATATGTTTTAATGGGTAGGTATATTTGAACCATGGATCAAGCGCACCGTGAACGAATATAAAATACGGGAATTTCATCAACTTATGAGTTATCCACACCGCAAAACTATGATATTGCCATATCCCATGAATAATAACGACATCAAAGCGATTCACATTTTTTCGCAACCACGGGATTAAGCGAAAAGTAAATCTATATTTACCTAAACTTGGTCCTAATGGATGAATAATTAATCCCTGAGTGGTAGAAAAATAATCTTTATCACCGTCCAAAGTAGCAATCTCAACAATGTTACCTATCTCTTGTAGCGCGTAAGCCAAATTAATTAATCCCTCAACAGGACCACCGTGAGAAGGATCTAAAGTCCAAATAACATGTAGAAATTTCAAGATTGTATTATCCTTCTAAAAAATTTATGAATCGTTCTAATTCTCAAAACTAATAACTAAAGACAATGTCTTCAATATGGAAACCATAATAACAGAGACTTAAAATGCATTATAAATTTCTGTAACTTGCTTGCCGGTTTCAGACCATGTAAATTTTTTTGCTTGTCTTAATCCCTTTTCAATAAATCCTTCATAATAATCTTTATTAGATAATAATTTCATGATTGAAGTGGCAAAGCCAGAATAATCATAAGGATCATGCATAATACCTGCATTACCTACAATTTCTGGAATTGAAGCAACATTAGACGAAACAACTGGGATTCCACAGGCCATAGCCTCCAAGGGCGGCCAGCCAGATCCCTCATAAATTGAAGGAAATAATAATAGATCAACTGCGTTATATAAACAGGGCAGACTCTCCCGCGTAATTAAATCTAAATTAATGACATTGTTCTCTAATCCATAAGACTGGATTAATTTACACCAGTTATTAGTTATATATCCAATTTTTACCAATTGGATATTAATATTTCCATTCGATTGAAGAAGCTGTATAGTTTTTAGTGCGGTCTCATGATTTTTATAAAATTGATGTCCGGTGATTAGTATTCTCTTTATATTATTCTCTTTACCAAACCATTTCTCGCGCGCTTCTTTCTTTTGACTCTCATCGAATGGATGGAAAATCGGGTCAACCCCAGAATAAACAACCGAAATATGTTCAGGATTAATTCCTAAGATTCTAACTAGGTCTTTCTTGGTGCTGTTCGAAACGGAAATTAAATGTCTTGCTCGTCTAAGTGCATAAAATGAAACCAGAGCCAATATTGGTATTTGACCACTCTCAATTCTTGGGATCATTCGTTTCCACCTCAGGATTGGGATCAGGTCATGAACCGTAATTACGCATTTATTCGGGTCTAGGAAATATGTCAGGTGTCCATAGCCATGATCGGTAATATGATAAATCGAGGCTTTTTTACCCAGGGTTTGTAAGGGGTATGAAATATATCTCGCTAACCGAAGACCTTGTTTGTTGTTCAAGTAACCAGGGATTCTAGGTATATATTTACTGATTGCAAATCCATTCTCCTCATTGCTCAAATACTTTTCAAGCATGTCGGAATATAGATCCATACTTATCCGACGATCTTCAAGAAAATCAGATAATAACAATACTGATTTCATTGTATGTAACAGGTTATCTTTACTTGATCGCAACAGCTAATAAGTTTTGTGAGAAAATTGCCCCACTACCTTTATCGCCGGTTTCTATCAATAGGTAGAGTCTCAAAATATTCCTTGTTATCTTCCATAAGAGCCACCTGATTGAGCTTTTTACACCATGGGGGATGGGTTCGTCTTCAAAGGATTGCACTCCACTAAATCCAGAAGAAAGAAGGATCTGAGCAAGAGAAGTTCTTGTAAATGCTATTTCATGGGTTATGTCCCAGTACCGCATTCTTCCACCAAATGGTGATTCACCATTCGGTGTATGGATGATCCAGCAACCATTGGCTTTGAGCGCACGAAATATATCATCTACTATAGAAATGAGTTCTTCTCTTGTAAAATGCTCAATTACATCGAAGGTGATGATACAATCCTGAGAGGAATTCTCCAGACCTGAAAGCACACTTGTCAGATCGCCCTCCTCCACGCCCTTGATGCCCAGATTGTTAGCCGCTTCCAGTTGTTCCAGTGATCTCTCGATCCCCCGTACATTTGTATACCCTGCTTCACGAGCAAAATATAAAATCGCCCCGTACCCGCACCCTAAATCAAGAATAGAAGCCTTTCGATCCTGAGGAAAATATCGATTAATGATACGGTGTATGTATGGGGCACGAGAATTCAAACCTGCTAGATTAAACGGTGCAAGTGGAGAATTTCGAGCCTTTACATAATTGTCATAGATACGTTGGCGGTATAACACTACATTATTTCCTCTTTTATATTTATTATTCATCAAACACTAATATCTAGGCGATACTAGCATGGAGATTGATAATTCGAATCATTCACTTTTCTGAGGGATAAAAGAATATGAATGATGAAACTTGATTTTAGCAATTGCTGATATTAAGAATATAATAATTATCAGGGTCGGTATTTCACGGAAAATTTTTACATAGTATTGCTGAAAACTACCTTCATGAATATAAGGGAACATAAAACATAATATAAATATTGCATATATGTTTCTATCAAGATGCCATCCAATAATCTTAATTTCAATAAAAAATAAAATGAAAATAATCAATGGGATTACTAATAGTCCAGGAATCCCCAAGGTGGCATAAGCTATTGCTATAATTGGAACAGTCGGGTAAGTACTCCATTGAGATGCTAACCCTAATTTTTGTATTATATAATAAGCGTCATTACTAATATCTTTATTTGGAAATATTATCCTTGGGATAATTGATTGCACAGCTATTGAAAGAGGTTCCAACCCTATATACGATCCAGGTTTAATTTTTTCGATTATTGGATCGATTTGTTGAATAGATGCAAACCGTCCGCCTATCATTTGAAACTGTCCATTTCCTCCAAAATAATCATAATATCCCCGACTGTACGTAACTTTAGTGTAAAATAGTGCATTTTCCAATAACTTTGGTAAACCCAAATCTGTAATTGTATTTTCTATAAGAGTAATTTTATTCTCTAGAGTTTGACCTTGTATACCGATATATCTAAAATAAGTAACCATTGGTGATATAAATATTACTATTAGTCCAATTCCAATGATTCCATAAATAAACTGGAAAGGTATTTTTCCTTTTCTAAAGAAAAAAATAGTTAGCAAGAAGGCAAGAAAAGGCTGCAATAATAACAATTTTTGATTATCAATAAATGCCATAAGGGTAATAAAAATAGAAATAATTATTAGCCGTATGCTTAATATTTTTCGACCTTCAGTTTTTAATAGAGTACTTGCTGTAATAGTAATAACACTCAATATTAATAAATTGCGAAACAGAGCAAATCCTCCTAATCCGGGATCATCAGCTTGAAAATCAGTTATTCTATTAGAATACAATTGGTTCAATAACCAGGTAAAAGATCCTATGAAAAACGAGATTATACCTATTAGATCCAATGTTCGCGGATCAATACAAGGTTTAAAAATGGGATTTATGTACATGCGATTTACAATTGTAAAGGCAATTACTATTTCTATCATTCCTATGAGCACGACGAAAAAAGCCAATGATGGATCGTATAAATTGGAATCCAACCTCTGAAAAAGAATCGTTTTTAATAAAATGCCAAAGGTTACCGTGCATGTACCAAATAAAAATACAATAATAGCCCCAATATTGTTAATATCGTTTATCCATATCTCAATTAGGCTAAATAAAACAATAAAAATAGCTACTCCTAATATAATGATATTCGCTCCCAGGATTAATTGAATAATTATTGTTAATGATCCAATTAATAGTAAATAAAAAATCCCAATACTAGATAATTTCCATCCAGATCTTTTTTTCATAAATAACCTACGTCACATCTTTCAAAAAATGGATAATAATTAATTGTGTAAGGTAAGTATTATTTAATCTCAGACCTTTTATATATTATTATCCGACCCTAAAATATTGTTGTGTTAATTCCAGTTTTTTTCTTAGCCAAAATAGTAAAAATTAAGCGACTAATAATCATAACCATCATAAAAGCTAGAGCCGCACTCTCATAGCCACGAGAAGGTATCAATATTATACAAAAACTAAGCAGTAGAATTGCAAAAGCTGTTTGATAGGTCGCTACAATCCGTTCAAAACCTGTCATCATCAGAGTTATTATCGACATCCCGAGTCCGCTGTCAACTAAATATCCAATTATCAACAGGATTAATGCTATGTATGCAATTTGGAATTCTTGTCCAAAAATAGAGAGAATTTTTTTTGCAAAAAGAACAAACACCAATGCTAATAGAAAGGTGCCTGCAAATGTCAAACGATTTGTTTTCTTTATAATATTTTGTAGGCGTATCTTTTCCCCTTGAGAGAAAAGACGTGCAATCATTGGCCCCATCACAATACCTACAGCTGTTGGGAGAAAAATAAGGAGGTTGGAAACGCGCAATGCTACAGCAAAATAGCCAATATTTTTAGCGTTACTAAGCATGCCAAGCATTATGATTGGCGCTTGGGCAATAAGAATCTGCGTACCACCGATCACAAACATCGGAAGCGCTGTTTTTACCCATTCTTTGATTTGATATAGTTGTTGGGTTGTGCTAAAACCTTCTGGCATAAATAAATTGAGCCACTTCACAGAAATCAACAAGTCCATCAGCGTTGCGATAATGCAGAGCGCTATAACGTTTTGCAAATTAATAAAATCAGGTAAAAACAGGTATACACCGAAAATAAATAATAAAGTTAATCCAGGTCGAATAATTAAGTCCGGTAACATAGCACGAATAACTTGTTGCAACCCGCGCATCGCAGATTGACGTAAATATATTATTGTATTAAGCGGAATAAGAGGTGCGGCGATCCATAGCGATAATCGCAAGTTTTCTTTTTCAGGCGTTGAAAAGGTCAAACTTGCTACTCCCCATAAAATGAACATTAATAATACTGATACAAAGAATATAAGACGATCAGAAAATCGCAAAAGGCCCTTGATTAAAGCCCAATTATTTTGGGCTTTCAAAATCGCCAAATCGCGTAAAAGTAAGGAGTTAAAACCAAATAAACCAATTACAGTCAATATATTCACCCATGCAAAGGCGTTTGAATAGGCTCCATAACCATCTGGACCAAGTATACGCGCAAGAACAGTCGCAATAATAAAAGATAAGCCAGCAAAGCCGATTTGAATTATGAAACTGCTTGTCGTACCCGTCACAATTTGGGTGCGTATACTATTAGTTTCCGGATTGGCCATTTTCAGTAAATATATGAGAATTTTGTGTCAAAATAAAATTGAGAAATCTCCGGGATCACTTCCATGTATTTAACGTAATTCATACAGGTATTTATTCGCTTTTTCTGCCGATTAAATATATATCCGAGCATAATGAAGGCCTAAGTCTCAAGGGAAAATCCATAATTTTAGTAAGAAACCTGATCGCCGCATTTGAAGAGTGATAACCTAACCAGTTCCTTCCGTAAATTTTTATATTAACAAGCCCCATATCGTTGGCTATGTATATTAGATCGCTTATGTCAGGCTCGCGAACATGACCACGAAATTTTTCCATTTCATACCATTCTTGCATAGTACTCCACTTTCCAATACCAAGAGGAATAGTAATACGTTTTCTCATATTTAGACAATTTGGTACACCCAAGACGAACACCCCACCCTGATTAAGTTTTTCAACAACTTCATGAAAAAGTCTCTTGGGAGAGTGATGCCAATGTTCCATACTATCGAAAGTAGAGATAACGTCGAAAGATCCTTCAATGTCACGAATACCATTCTCGATTACATCACGTGCAATTACCTCAACTCCAAGTCTCCTATGCAAATCAAGTATCGATATCCCAACTGTGTGATTTACGGAATCGTCAAAATCATCGATCAAGACTGTTCGTTTCATTCCATAGGCAGCACAGCCGGCCGAAAACAACCCTATACCGCCGCCGATATCGCATATTTCCAATTCATTATGGGGTTTATAATTGGTCACATCTAAGACAATATTTATATGAAAAAAAATGCGGGGAATATCCAAAGCTTGGATATCCATAATTTCCTTTGGATATTGGTTTGTGACATTTCTCAATATGTCAATTACTTTAAGCTGATTCATTCTCTTCCTTTTATGAGAAATCTTAAAAGATTGCGAGTTTTGCCTAAACCCCTTGTGGAATTAGAACATATGTGCTATACTGTATACGTCGAAATCCATCGTGAACATCCCACCCCACAAGGAAAACATCATGCCCTCATCTCCCCCCCGCCGCCGCGGTGCTCAGCTTGGCAACAGCAACAACTTCAAGCACGGCTTCTACTCCCGCCGTCTCAAAAAGCGTGACCTCACCGGCGTCGAAGCCACCGATGTCTCCGGTCTCGTCGAAGAGATTGCCCTCATCCGCATCTTCACACGCCGCCTGGTCGAAGCCTTCGATCCCCAAGCCAGTTTCTATGAACACGCCGATCTCCTTCGCGCCCTCTGCCTCGCCTCCTCCGCCATCACTCGTGTCATCCGTGCCCAGTGCCTCATTGCCGCCGCCGGTCCCGACGAAGACGACTTGATTACCCAGGCCATCCGAGAGCTCACCGAAAGGCTGCATCTCGATGACCCCTCCTACGTCCCATCACCCCTCGACCCCGCC
>Ga0315279_10008685_pt1 | contig 12266 bp, 10 predicted proteins | sample YL17G06_20_MG_FD_203694 | JGI IMG/M metagenome (GOLD analysis project Ga0315279, IMG submission 203694) | Sediment microbial communities from Yellowstone Lake, YNP, Wyoming, USA - YL17G06_20 | ecosystem: Environmental > Aquatic > Freshwater > Lake > Sediment | place: USA: Wyoming | collected... | reverse complement strand
CGAGCCGTAAACCCCACAGCCTAGCGTTCTTCTACCTCATCAGGTGTCAGCGTCAAGATCATGCTGATGTGAAGCTGCTCGTCGGGTGACAAGGCGCTGTCGGCAATGCGCCAGACCAGGTTCTGCCGCTCCGAATGCTTCAACGTTTTGAACTTCGGAGCCAGGACCGCCAGGCGATAGAGCTTCGTCGTCGGAACTCGCTCAGTGCGCACCTTCGCGCTGATGTCATTCGCGGCAAGTGCGCTGATCAGCGCGGTCTTAAGACGTTCCAAGAAGGACGGCGGGGCCTTTACCCTAGACGTAGTCATAGAAACCAGAATACCGCGCCCACCCCCCAGACTCAACGGAAACGCGGCATCATTCTTAATGCCCCAGTTACGGGAGATAGCGCTCCGCCTGGGTCCGCGGCGGCCAAGCCAAAGCGGCGTCTGCGCCGCCGCACTCCATAGGCTGTCGCGTTTCGCAGCGTCCCGCCAAATTGGAGAAAGCCTCGGCCACGGCTTGCCCTTTGGAGTGCGGCGGCGCAGACGCCGCTTTGGCTTACGCCGGCCGATCAATGGTCTTCCCCGGCCAGGGCGGCAATTGTGCCTGTCCATAAAAAAACTTCACCGTCACCCCGGCTGCGGCAGAAAAAATGGTCGGGCGTTAACGCAATCCGGCCATTTGTCACAAGTCATTATTATACAATATCTTATCATGTTAACAACTTCTTAATAACCGCCCTTATAACCCCGCAAAACGCCGCTTTTCAGGCCGTCCGGGGGCCTTTGACGCCGCAAATATCGCCCTCTGCGGGAGATATGCCTTCCGCCCGAGGCCCCAAGGCCCGCTCCGCAATTATTCCTACTACATTTTGTCTTGACTGCCGATAGACCTACTATATATTGGGCCTTTGCGTTTAGTGACCCAGAGTAGCTTTTTGTGCGGGCTGTGAAAAATACATATCTGGGCTTCGGCGACCTCTCGGAAGCCGGGCCTTTGCGGAAGAGTCGCGCCAGGGCACGATTGGCCGGTTTGTAGGCCGCAAGGAGGCGGCCGGCGGCCGGGCAGTGTGGTCTTGAGTTGAAGCACCCAATGGAGCCGCAGTAATGTTCGAACGGATTCGAAAGCGCGATGGGCGGGTTGTGCCATTTCAGCCGGAGAAGATCACCCACGCGATCTACAAGGCGGCCGTCGCCTGCGGCGGGCAGGACTACGCCCGCTCCGAGGAACTCTGCCGGCAGGTGATGGCCCTGGCGGACGGCCGGGGCCTCGGCGCGATCCCCGAGGTCGAGCAGATCCAGGACCTTATCGAGAAGGTCCTGATCGAGGCCGGGCACGCCCGCACGGCCAAGGCGTTCATCCTCTACCGCGAGAAGCGCACCGGCGCCCGCAGCCTCAACGCCCTGGTCGGGGCGACCATCGAGATGTTCAGCGGCTACCTGAACGACAGCGACTGGCAGACCCGTGAGAACGCCAACCAGCAGCGGTCGATCAACGGGCTGAACAACTACGTCCGCGAGTTTTTCACCAAACACTACTGGCTGCACGAGATATACCCCGCCGAGGTCCGTGCGTGCCACGAGTCCGGCGACGCGCACATTCACGACCTTGGCTTTCTGGGCCCCTACTGCGCCGGCTGGGACCTGCGCCAGCTTCTCATCAACGGCTTCGGCGGCGTGCCGGGCAAGGTCGAGTCCAAGCCCGCCAAGCACCTGCGGAGCTTTTTGGGGCAGGTCGTCAACTCCACGTTCACCACCCAGGGCGAGACGGCCGGGGCACAGGCATGGAGCAGCTTCGACACCTACTGCGCCCCGTTCATCCGCAAGGATCGTCTGACCTACGACCAGGTCAAGCAGTGCCTCCAGGAGTTCATCTTCAACCTGAACGTGCCGACCCGCGTGGGCTTCCAGTGCCCGTTCTCGAACCTGACGTTCGACCTTACGGTGCCAAAAACGCTTGCGGGCCAAGCGGTTATACTTGGCGGCAAGATTCTGGAGGGTGCCCGCTACGGCGACTACCAGGCGGAGATGGACCTGCTGAACCGGGCGTTCTGCGACGCGATGATGGAGGGCGACGCCAAGGGGCGGGTCTTCACGTTCCCGATCCCGACGATCAACATCACGCGGGACTTCGACTGGGACGGCCCGGCCTTCAACGCCTTCATGGAGATCACCGCCAAGTACGGCATCCCGTACTTCGCCAACTACGTCAACTCCGACCTGTCGCCCGAGGACGCGGTGTCGATGTGCTGCCGGCTTCGGATCGACACCAGCGAGCTTCGCAAGCGCGGCGGCGGGCTCTTCGGCAGCAACCCGCTGACCGGCTCGATCGGCGTGTTCACTGTGAACCTGCCGCGAATCGGCTACAAGGCCCGCTCCAAGGCCGAGTTCCTCGACATGCTCCGCAAGGTCGTGCAGACGGGGCGGATATCGCTGGAGATCAAGCGAAAGGTCATCGAGAAGCAGACCGACGCCGGGCTCTACCCATACTCCGCCAACTACCTCAAGACCGTCAAGGCCCGCACCGGCGAGTACTGGTTCAACCACTTCGCCACCATCGGAATCGTGGGCATGAACGAGGCACTGCTGAACTTCATGAACTGCACCATCGCCGACGAGCAGGGACGGGCCTTCGCGCTGGAGGTGATGCACTTCCTGCGGGATGAGCTCCAGCAGATCCAGGACCAGACCGGCCACGTGTACAACCTCGAGGCCACCCCGGCCGAGGGGACCGCGCACCGCCTGGCCAAGCTGGACCGCCAACACTACCCGGACATCATCACCGCCGGCGACGAGACGCCCTACTACACCAACTCCACGCAGCTCCCCGTCGGGCAGACCGACGACATCTTCGAGGCCCTGGAGTTGCAGGACGAGCTTCAGTCGCTCTACACGGGCGGCACGGTGCTGCACCTGTACCTCGGGCAGGCCATCGAGGACCCGAACCTGTGCAAGCAGCTCCTGCGCCGAGCGTTTACGCGGTTCAAGCTGCCGTACCTGTCCGTCACGCCGACGTTCAGCATCTGCCACGAGCACGGCTACTTCAGCGGCGAGCACTTCAAGTGCCCCACCTGCGGGCAGGATGCCGAGGTCTGGTCGCGGGTCACCGGATACCTCCGCCCGGTGCAGAACTACAACGACGGCAAACGGGCCGAGTACTTCGAGCGACGAAAGTACGTAATGCCGGAGCCGGTGGCATGAGAATCGCGAAGGGGACTGGCTCCGACGCGGCATGCTTCTCGCCGCGGAGGTGCCTGTCCCCGCTGTCGAGCCCTTTGGGATGAACGACATGAAAATAGCAGGCCTGGAAAAATGCTCCTTCGTGGACTACCCCGGCTGCCTCTCGGCCGTGGTCTTCACGCCCGGCTGCAACATGAACTGCTTCTACTGCCATAACCGCCAACTGATAGGCCGGGGGGCGGCGCCTGCCGGCGCGCACTCGGACGGGGCAACCGCCGAACCGCTGACCGTCACATCCGTGATGGACCTGCTCGAACGGCGGCGCAGCATGCTGGACGCGGTTGTAGTCACCGGCGGCGAGCCGACGCTCCAGGTGGGCCTCGAAGCCTTCCTCGCGGCCGTGAGGGCCATGGGCTTCCGCACAAAGCTCGACACCAACGGCACCAACCCCGACGTGCTGAAGACGCTTCTCGACGAGGGACTGGTGGACTTCGTGGCCATGGACGTCAAGGCCCCCACCGACATGTACGAGCAGATCTGCGGCACGCCCGTGGACCAGTCCGCCATCAGCCGGTCCATCGCCCTGCTGATGGAGGGCGGGGCCGCCTACGAGTTCCGCACCACCTTCGCCCCGCCGCTGACAGCCGAGGACATCCTGCGGATCGCCCTGCGAATCCGCGGCGCCAGGAGCTACGTACTCCAACAGTACCGCCCGCAAACCGACGCCCCCGCTCCACGAGGCACGACCGCCCCGCCGCCGCACAGCGACGCCTACATCCGCGCCGCGGCCGAGACGCTCCGCCCGTTCGTCCGCCACTGCAGCGTACGCGGCATCCGCCAGGCGACGGCCCTGATGCCCGCCCACAGGCCGCCCGTCGCCGCCCTGAATCCCGCCAGGGCCGGCGATCCTGTCGCTACGCCTCAATACGCCCCGGCCCAGCTCGCCTTCGCCGACGCACAGGCCTGACGGGCGAATAGGCTCCTTCCCAACCGTCGATGTGCTTCCTATAATGCTTGCGGGTACAATGCGTGCCATGTTCTCGCGCCGGCGAGAGTTCTTGAACATGTTCCAAGGGAGACGCACCATGAAGCGATTCGCTACGGTTTGCTTGATGATCCTTCCGGGCCTTGGGTTCGTCGTTTCCGCAGGCTGCCTGCCGAGGCAGCTTGTCGTCTGGTCGCCCGACGGCGCACGGGCCGTGGTGATGGATTCCAACTCGACGAGCCTATGCGACGGCGACGGCAAACTCGCCGCACTGGACGTCGGCACAACCCAGGCCGCCGCCTGGACGCCCGACTCCAAACACGTGCTGCTGGCTGTGCAGAAGTCCGCCGTCAAGTGGGCCCAGCTCGCCCCCGTCCTCGACGAGCCAACCAGCCAGGCCGTGATCGCCGCCGCGGATGCCCTCGAAAAGGCCATCCTCGCCGCACCCGCCGGCGAGGAACTCACCGATAAGGACACCCAGGAAACCGCCAAGAAGGTCTTCCAGGGCCGAAACAGCCTCGCCCCCGCCGCCACCGTCTACCTGCGCGACGCCCGCCCCGACGCCCTGCGAAAGCGCCTCGGCGACAAGTGGAAAGACATGGAAGAGAAGATGTCCGTCGCCTACACCCAGCTTGCCCTGTACGAACTCGACGGCATGTCGCTGAAGCCCGGCCCGGTCATCCTCAATTCGCTCAAGGGCGTCAACGAGCTTCGCCTCGCCCCCAGCGGCAAGGCCGTGGCGTACGTCACCGGCTCGGACCGGACGGAAAGCAGCTTCACGCTGTGGCTGGCCCCGATGACCGCCAACGCCGCCACGCGCGAACTGGCCGACAGGGTCGCCATTTACCCGGACTTCTCCGCCGATGGCCGCCACGTCGCCTACATCCAATCAGCCGGCTCCGACGAGGGAAAGCCCCTGGCCGTCGGCAGGCTCGCCAGACGACAGGTCGCCGACGCCAACGACGCCCCTCTTGCCGAACTGCCGGAAGCCGAAGACCTCGCCACACTCGTCTTCGACAACATGTCGGCCGCCCGATGCCTGGCCGACGGGCGAATCCTATTCTCCTCCGGCGACGCGAATATCCCAGCCACCGTGGCCGAAATGGAGCGGAAACCCAAGTCGCTCTTCGCCTTTACTCCCGGCCAGCCCGCCAAGGTCGCCCGCGTCGTCCCAGCCGACAGCAAGACACAGCTTCCCGAGGACCTAATGTTCGATCTCAGCCCGGACCAGAAGCAAGTCAGCGTTGCCGGCGGCAACGGCAGGGTCGCCGTGGTGGCCCTGGCCGACGGGCAGATAACCTGGGTTCTGAATGAAGAAGTCAAAGAAAACAAGCTCCAGATGCTGCCGGCCTGGCGAAAAGCGGGCGAGTTGTGCTTCCTCATCCCGCCAAACAAGGAAACAAGCAAGAACGAGGCCCGGAGCGAAGTCGCCCTCTGGTCGGCCGGGAAGATCACCGTGATCAGCAAGGACTGGCCGGACGCCGTCCTGGAAAACCTGACCTTCGCCCCCTCGCCAAAAAAACCAACCACCGCCCCAGCCACAGGACCGGCTGGCGGCTTCTAAGCAACCGCCCCAGCCACAGGACCGGCTGGCGGCTTCTAAGCAACCGGCCTAGCCACCGGCCCCGGCGAAGTGCCGGCGCTTGCGTTTACGGATACGTTGCGCCATGGTCAATCGGTTTGCCGGATCGCCGTGAAACAAGACTTGCCAATTCCTGCCATAACTGCGGCGGGTCGGGATTGCTGGAAGTCGCCTTGGAGGTGTTGATCGTGGCCCCGTCACTGAACTTGATCACGTAGTGCGGAGCATTCATAAACCGGCCCCAGCGATTGTTGTAACCATCGACTTGAATGATGTCGCTGACATCCGTGTACGGGCGCCGCACCTCCTGCCCTATCGTCCAGTAGCTGTTGACATAGATTGCATCATCGCCAAACGCCTCGTACCAGTCGGCCGACAGGCACATCAGCGGCAAGAACAGCAGCCCCATCGGAAGGAATAATCTCATTGCGATCTTGCGGGGGTCGAATCCCAGTTTGCTGGCCCCATAAGCCATGTACTCCTTGGTCCGCTCCCCCGCAAGCCTGGGCACGACCCAGGCCACTGTAACCGGCATCGACAGAAACAGGCCCAGCAGCAGGCCCATAAGCACGCGAATAAACAGCCGGGCACAGGGCATCTGAACAAGATCATGCGAATGGGGGCCGACCCAACTGATCGCCTCGAACAGGCCGTAGAGGACGCCCGATACCGCCAGATAGCTGCCAAAGCCCAGAAAATCGCCCACCCTGTCCAAACGACGATACTTGGCCTTCAACTCCTCCATGCTCAGCGCAGTAGCCATGTTCAGAGGGGCAGGAGGAAACCACTTCTTCAGAACTCCCATAACTGCGATGATAATCCCGGCTTGCGCCATGCCCGCCTCCCATGGTCAACTGCCTGCCCAACCACGACTAACTGTCCAAGGTTCAAACCGAAGAGAATCACACGCACGAAAATATCGGGACGTCATGCGCTCATGCTGAAAAATACGCCCGACAGGAGTCGAACCTGTAACCCTCGGTTCCGAAGACCGATGCTCTATCCATTGAGCTACGGGCGCATGATGCTGCTTTGAAACGGCTGGCCGGCGTACCCGACCTGCCGGCCGACATAATGTCATTATCCTCCCGGGCGGCGCGGGAGTCAACTTTGGGCTGCACTTCTTTGTCGGCCGCACTTTGTGGCGGCACTGAACTGCCCAGACATTCTAGCGGGTGACTCAGTACCCCGCCCCGGAAGTTGGGGGGCGAGGTACTTAGACAATCCCTCGCCGGAAGGTCATCTTGGCCAGCCAGGCCATGCCCGCGCCGATGAAGACGAGCCCGCCGCCCAGCCACACAACCGCCCATGTGAACATTTCGGCCGAAACCGCGTGCCCGCCGAGCCGATAGGAGTTGTACCCGCCGGCCCGGAGCCTGGACGCTTCGGATCCCATGCCCATAACCGCCGCGTGCAGCACGCGGAACGGGTTGACGACGTTGCTCAGCCAAGCCCAGTCGAACCTCAGCCCGGTGATGGCCCTGAGGGCGGGATCGAGCAGATTGGCAATCCCAGGCCCCAGCACCCACATCCCGGCCAGGCAGCCCATGCAGGACAGCATCGCGGCGCTGGTGCGTTTGAAGATGCACGAGCACAGCAGCCCCAGCCCCGTCACGAAGACCGTCACCCCGGCCAGCAGCATGATCACCTGCAACGCCAGCAGCAGCGGGATCACGCCGACGGCGGTGAAGATCCCCACGTGCAGGGCCGCGATCTGGACCGGCAACGACGCCTTCCATATGGCTGAGCGAATCTTCGCCCAGAGTATCTGCCAGTCCGTCAGGGGCGTTGTCAGCAGCAGGTGCCAGCAGCGGCCCTGCCTCTCGGAGTTGATCAGGGTCGAGCTCGTCGCGGCCAGCAGGACGATATAGGCCGCCATGGCGATCGCCAGCACGAACTGGTGGAAGCCGGCCGATGCCAGGCTCCCTGTCAAGCCGCCGGAGAAATACAGGTACCCCAGGATCACGCCGATGGCGATCCTGGTGGTCTTGCGGTCGAACAGGAAGCTGCGCCTCATGGCCCTCCAGATGATGGGCGAGCCCTTGATCTCCAGCGGCCAGGGAATGCGGATGTCGTCGGTTGGCCCTGGCCGGAGGGCATTTGAGATCGCGGCGATTGCGGGGTCGCGATCGTGGTCGGCCCGCGAGCCGGCGGGTCCGCGTTGGTTGGCGGCAGTGCTGCCGGCGGGCGAATGGGCGGCAATGGCGGCGGCGCGGCGGACCTCGGCAAGGCGACTCAGGGCCTCCTCGGCAATTTCAGGCATGCCGGACGGCCCGGCCAGGTTATGGACGCGGTGTTTCTCGCCGGGAATGCTCCCCAGCGCCACGCCGCCGCGGACGGCCAGTCGCTTCGTGCAAGTAGCCAGCACCCGCAGTGCCAGCAGCACCTGCAAGGCGGCCAGGAACATCCAGATGATCGGCCAACTCCCGCCGGCGCCGCGGGCAAGCTGGCTGACGCCCATGTTTGCGGCAATCCAGGCAGGGGTGTTGAACAGCCACGTCATAATCGCGGCCATGGGCACGATGAGGTGCGGTTCGTCGTAGCGGGCCGAGTACAGCATCGCCATCGCCGCCCCCACCGCCGAGCAGCCCATGGCCAGCATGACCCCGCCGGCGACAAACACCGCCGGCACGCCGCCAAAGACCCGCACCAGCGCCAGCGGCGGCAGGGCCGCAAGGATCAGGACCTGCATCTGCGCCAGCCTGCCAATGAACTTTCCCGCCACGATGTGGGCGTAATCCAGCGGCGTGCTGAACATCAGCGTCAGCCCGCCCTGGTGGAGTTCCTCCTGGAAGCAGTTGGTCGCCAGCAGCACGGCGGCCGCCGGCCCGGCCAGCAGCAGGAACCAGACCACCCCGCTGCCGATTTCCACGCCCGCGACGGCCATGCGGCTGCGGGTGTAAGCGCCCTGGTCCATCCAGGAGACAACGGCCGCCCAGACCATCGCCACGTAGAGCGTCAGGGCCGCCACGTATGCCATGCGGAACCAGTACGTCCTGTGCCTGCGGCTGGCGGCTCGCAGCTCGAGCGACACCACCGGCCAGCAGCCGGCCAGACCCTTGGTCACCAGGTAGCCGAAATTCAGATGCCACTGTCGCGGAATCATCTGCGAGTTCCCGTGCGAGTTCCCGGCGGGCCGCGTAATGGCCCCCGCGCCCTTGAGCATACCGCGCGGGCGCCGCCGGCGAAATGTTCTTGGCGGAACATCGAAGCAATTGCCCCCCGGACGCTCGGGCCGTATACTCTTGCTCCCGTCGGGATGTTATAAAGGATGACATGGACACATTTCCCGACCCGCCGGAGGCGCTCCGGCTGGTGCGCTTCGCGCAGTCTTGCCGGCATTCTTCGGCCTTTGCCGGCATTGTCCGAAATTGTGATCCGAGGAGCCCTTGAATGAGCCTCCAGGACGGCCTGGCCGCGCTTAACCTCGATATGCCGCGGCGCGTGCCGCGGACGGAGTACTCCGTCACCGGGCACTGGGAACTGCTGCGCGCCGTGACCGGCATTGGGGTCACCAATCGAAGCTCCGACGAGGTCAAGCTCGCCGCCGGCCAGGCCTTCATGATGGCGTGGGACTTCGACATGCTGTGGTGCACGCTCATAGGCGGTTCGGAGTTCAAGGAACTCCGCACCCGCATGGGCCATTGCGTCTACGCCGACGGCGGCGGCGACTTCGACACCGTGCGCTCCAGCCCCTTCACCCAGCCCGAGCAGGTCCTGGCCTTCGACCCGTGGGAGGCCTTCGGCTCCATCGACCACCCCGCGACCATAAAACGCTTCGAGAAACAGTACGAGGGTCTCTGCCGCAAGTACCCCGACATGGTCAACATGACCGGCGTGTACGTCACGTGCATTTCCGGGCTGATCGACCTGTTCGGCTGGGAGATGCTGCTCCTGGCGGCCGGAACGGATCCCAAGGCCTTCGGCGACCTCGCTAACCGCTATTCGAGCTGGATCCTCCAGTACTTCCGGGCCCTCGCCGACGCGGATGTGCCGGTGGTGATGTGTCACGACGACATAGTGTGGACGGCCGGGGCGTTCCTGCCGCCCCAGTGGTACCGAAAGTACGTGTTCCCAAACTACAAGCGTTTCTTCGGCCCGCTGATCGACAGCGGCAAGAAGGTCCTCTACACGTCCGACGGCAACTACACCGCCTTCATCGACGACATAGCCGCCTGCGGCGTGCACGGCTTCGTGCTCGAGCCGATGACGGACATGGCCTACATCGCCCGAAACTACGGCCGGACGCACGCTTTCATCGGCAACGCCGACACTCGCATCCTGCTTCGCGGCACGAAACCCCAGATCCGCCGCGAGGTCCAGCGCTGCATGGCCATCGGCAAGGACTGCCCCGGCTTTTTTCTGGCCGTCGGCAACCACATCCCGCCCAACACGCCAGTCGAGAACGCCATCTACTACAACCAGTGCTACGAGGAAATGGCGGAGAGGTAGCGGCGGCGCGGGCTTCGCCCGCTGAATGCTCGAATGCTCAATGACGAATGCCAAATGCTGAATGCTGAATGCCAGGAATGCCAAGGAATGCCAGCAATGCCAAGGAATGCCAAGACTGCACGGGAAGAACTGAAGATGAAACCCACGCCAAGAAATACGTCGGCCGCCTGTCGGGCTGAATTTCAGAAGACGATTCGCAGGATTCAGCAGGAATCCGTGCGTAAGGGAACCGACAAGATCACGATGGCGGAGATTGACGCCGAGATAGCACAGGTAAGAAAAGAGGCCAGGGAGAAGACCGAATAGGTTATCGGCCCGCCATCGGCCTCATGGCCGGTTCGGGTCCCATCGCGTTTGAGAGACGACCTGAACCACGGGGGCGATGTCACTGTACGGCACTTTCCCGGCCGCCCATACATAGACGCGCGAGTTGCTTTCACTCCAGCGGCGATGTTTGGCGACTGCATCCTCGATCTTAGCCTTCAGCCTGTCGCTTCCCCCTCGTACTAGCGGATCATAAGCCCAATCCACCCAGTACAGAATCTGGTTTGAATCGAGATCCTGCGGAAGTTCTGTGCCAAGTTCGCCAAGCTCAGGCATCCCTAACCGCCAGGGCGATTCTTGTCCCGTGGACACCCATACACGCACTAGTCCTTTGTCTAGGTTCTCTCGCCCGATTCCCTGCCGCCACCCGGTCGGCTCTACAGGCAAGATCTCGGCCACGGAGTAAATCCGGTCGCGTTTCTCAGCCTCCTGAGCCGCGTCATTGACCCGAGTTCGCTGGCCGCCCAGGAACACCCGCTCGAACCCGGCCTCAAACGCCATCCGGCACGTACGTACCACTTCCTCCCAAGCTATGCTGCCGGATGAGCAGTCGCGGATAAACAACCATCGTGGCTTAGCCTGCGCTACCCGGCCCCGCAACTCAACGGGCAACTCCCATATTGGAATCCGCCCTGGTGATCCGGAAGCTTAGATTTGGCTGGAGGCGTTTCCATCCAACTCGAAGAACCTGCATAGCAATATGGTTCCGGGCGAGTCCCTTTCCAGCGAGAGCCTTACAGGGCAGTGCCAGTACCTCATTGGCCAGTCCTTGCTCGGTGTCACCGGCTGGGAACATCGCAGGATCAATGACGGATGCGACAGGTCATCCTCTTTCAACATCGCCTCGATAGTGTCCAGTGACCGTCCGAGACCGAAGAATGCGACCAACAAAGTCCCTAGCACCGCCAGCGTCCAGATATAGCCCCACCGTTGACCTTTGCCGATTGGCCGGCGGTCGCGGGATGAGTTGAAAAACTCCAGGGCAACCCATGCAGTCAACCCGAGGTGGAGCAGTTGAAACAGCCACAGCAGACTTACGCCACCGAAGGCGCTACTACGCAAGATGCCAAGGTACGTGCATTCGACAAACCCGACTTGTAATCCATGCACGCAGAGTCCCGCCAACGCGACATACACCATCACCGTCAACACACTGATGGGCACGTATCGCCGCACCGAAGAAAACCTTGGCCAGACCGGGCGAGGATAGTGCGAGCCCTCCATTCGCGGCAGGCGGGTACGCAGCGACGGCTTGAACCGCGAGCGGGCCAGGTATCCGGGCTTGCGCGGGTCGAGGAAGTCGAAGCCGGCGACGGCGGTCGTTGCCGTGGCAGCGTCGATTGCCGCAGTGTCAGGACTACCCCCGACAGACGGATTCGAATTGTCCGCACCTTCTTCCATGCGGCCGCTCCCTGATGATTCATTGGATTATACGTCGAGTTATTCGCAGGAAGAAGTGAAATGCCGCGATCGTGCGAAGCCCTTGGAGCCTGCCTGCCGACAGGCAGGTGCGACGTTCAGGCCCGCGAGGGCCGTAACGCCGCTTTCGTTGGCCATTGAGCGCGACTTTGAAAACCCGGTTTGCCGCCCTGTCGCGCAAAGCCTTCCGCTCGATAAGAGCTTCGCGTTACTGGGCGATCTTGGGGCATTTGAACGTTCTGCAACGTGGCAAGCGAAAGCGGCGTGGCGTCCCGATGTACATCGGGACTTGACGCCGCACTCCACAGGCTCCGCGTTTCCGAACCGGCTACCAACTACCGAG
>Ga0315279_10008684_pt1 | contig 12267 bp, 6 predicted proteins | sample YL17G06_20_MG_FD_203694 | JGI IMG/M metagenome (GOLD analysis project Ga0315279, IMG submission 203694) | Sediment microbial communities from Yellowstone Lake, YNP, Wyoming, USA - YL17G06_20 | ecosystem: Environmental > Aquatic > Freshwater > Lake > Sediment | place: USA: Wyoming | collected... | reverse complement strand
GGAGGCTTTTCGGGAGGCCCTGGGCGATGCGGCGCCGGAGGTAGCCAGGCTCATGCCGGGACTGCGCCGCCTCTTCCCCGACATCCCGCCGCCCCTGGAGCTGCCGCCGGAGCAGGAGCGCCGCTATCTGTTCAACAGCGTTCAGGAGTTCCTGGAGCGGGCGGCCGGCGTGCAGCCCCTCTTTCTGGTGTGGGAGGACTTGCACTGGGGCGACGACGCCACCCTGCTTCTGCTCCAGCACATCGCCCAGCGGCTCCATGAGGTGCCGATGCTCATCGTGGGCACCTACCGGGAACTGGAACTGGACGTGGGCCGCCCCCTGGCCAGGGCCCTTGAGGAGCTCCTCCGCCAGCGCCTGGCTCATGACCTTCCCCTCAAACGGCTCCCTGAGAGCGATGTGATGGCAATGTTGCGGGCTCTCAGCGGCCAGGAGCCACCGGCGCCGCTCGTCCAGGAGGTCTTTCGCGAGACAGAGGGCAACCCTTTCTTCGTCGAGGAGGTGTTCAAGCACCTGGCAGAGGAGGGAAAGCTGTTCGACGAACAGGGCCGTTGGCGCCCCGACCTCGGCATCCGCGAGCTGGACGTGCCACGGGGCGTGCGTCTGGTCATCGGGCGGCGGCTGGAGCGCGTCTGCGAGGACTGCCGGCGGGTCCTGACCGTCGCCGCCGTCATCGGCCGCAGCTTCAGCTTCGAGCTGCTGGACGCGCTGGGCGACGTAGATGCCGACGCCCTCCTTGATGCCGTCGACGAGGCGGAGCGGGCGCATCTCATCACCTCCACCGCCGATGGCCCTGAGGCCCGCTTCACCTTTGCCCACGAGCTTATCCGCCAGACGCTGGTAAGCGGCCTCTCTTTGCCCCGGCGGCAGCGGCGGCACCTGCGGGTAGCCGAGGCGATGGAGCGGCTCTACGCCCGCGCCCTGGCGGAGCACGCCGCCGACCTGGCCCACCATTTCTACCAAGCCGGGACAGCCGCTGATCCGGAGAAGACCGCCTACTACCTGGCGCTGGCCGGGGACCGAGCATTTGGGGCAGCGGCATTCGAGGACGCCCTGCGCCACTTCGAGAACGCGCTCTCCCTACACCCGGCCGATGACCGGCGGAGCCGGGCCGACCTGCTCTACAAGCGCGGGCTGGCGCTGCGCAGCCTGGGCCGCTGGGAGGAGGTGTTCTCCGACTGGCGGGAGGCGCTGGCCACCTACGAGGAGCTGGACGAGGCCGAACGTGTGGGACGCATGTGCATGGATATCAGTTACCAACTAGCGTGGGGCGCGCGTTTCGAGGAGTCCCTGGAGATCGGCCGCCGCGGCCTGGCCGCCCTGGGCGAGGGGGTGAGCGCCGAGCGCTGTCGCCTGCTGGGCAACCTGGGTCGCGTTCTCAGCTATGCCCGCCAGTACGCCGCCGGGAGCAGCATGCTTGCCCAGTCGCTGGCTGTCGCCGAGGAGGTGGGCGACCAGCGCCTGCTGGGGGAGATCCTCGGCTGCTACAAGGCCCGCCACCACTGGTCCCACGCGCAATCCCGCGAAGCAGTCGATGCCGGCATGCGGGCGGCGGAGCTGCTGCGCTCGACCGGCGACCTCTGGAATCTGGCCGACGCATTGTGGCCTACCCAGTGGTCCCTGCTATTGCTCGGCCGCCTGGACGAGGCAGCCAAAATCGGCCAAGAGCTCGAGCCCCTGGCCGCCAGCGTGGGCAACCTTGGTGCCCTCATGATCACTCGGAGCCTTCGCGTATTCCGGGAATTGATGCTCACGGGGGACATCGACGCGTGGCAGGAGTTGGCGCGGGATAACCTTGAGCTCGCTCGGAGCGTCGGGTTTGGCTATGTCGCCAACTTTCACATGCAGCTCGGCCTAGGGCATTTCTGGAGAGGCCAGTGGGAGGAAGCGCTGCAAGACTTCCAGGAGGCGGTTGAGCTGGAGCCGGCGGGCTATTACGTAGGCGCCGCCCGGGGGTACCTCTCTCTATTCAAGGCCTACGCGGGTGACAGCAATGGGGCCCTCGCTATGCTGGAGAATGAGCGGCAGAACCTGCCGCGCTCCGGCCAGCCCAACACGATGGGCGCCTGGACGATGCTCCTGGCGGCAATCGAAGGGCTGGCCGTCCTCAATGAACGGGAGGAGGCAGCGAAGCTCTACCCTCTGGTCGCGGAAACCATCGATACCCGTGCCCTCTTGATTGAATTCGGCGTCGGACTGCTCCAGACCGTGGCTGGCATGGCGGCCGCCGCCGGCAAGCAGTGGGAGAAGGCTGAGGAGCACTACCAGACGGCCCTGCGCCAGGCCCACGAGCTGCCCCACGTCATCGAGCAGCCGGAGGTGCGGCGCTGGTACGCCCGCATGCTCATCGACCGCGACGCCCCCGGCGACCGCGAGAAGGCCCGCGAGCTGCTCACGGAGGCCATCGCCATGTACCGCCGCATCGGCATGCCCAAGCACGTGGAGATAGCGGAGGCATTGCTGGGTGGGATCTAGTTCGTGGGAGCGCTCTCGATAGTGTAGGATAGGGTCGCCATGGAGCCGCGCATCCAGTACACGCACACAGCCGACGGGGTGAGTATCGCCTTCTGGACGCTGGGGGAAGGCGTGCCTCTTGTGCACATGCCAAGTCCTCCCTGGAGCCATATCCAGTTGGAGTGGCAGGATCCCGGCTACCGCCGCTGGTACGAGCGGCTGGCGGAGAAGCGGAAGCTGGTCCGCTACGACGGGAGGGGGACGGGCCTTTCCGACCGCAATGTGGCCGACTACTCTGTTAACGCCCATATCCTTGACCTGCAGGCCGTAGTCGAACGCCTGGCCCTGCAGAGATTCGTCGTGGTTGGGGCTGGCACCATAGGGCCAATTGCCACCGCCTACACCGCCCGCGACCCCGAGGCCGTATCCCATCTTGTGCTATGGTGCCCTTGGGCGTGGGCGAGAGGAGCCCGCGCCCTGGCACTTCGGGGACTGTTAGAGGGGGACTGGGAGCTATACACGGAGGCATTGGCGCATGGGTGGGGATGGGCGACGAGCGAGGAGGCGCACCGCCACGCTGCCTACTTCCGGGAATGCGTGACGGCGGAAACGGCGCGCGCCATCTACAATGGACTTGCAGAATTCGATGTCAATGCCATCCTTTTGCAAGTGAGGTCGCCCACCTTGATACTCCAGCGTCGCGAGGTGCTGGCGGCTCCTGGCGGCGTGGAGGTCGCCAAGGGGCTTGCGTCGGGACTCACGGACGCCCGTCTCGTCCTCCTGGAGGGGATGTCGATGTTGCCGTGGGTAGGCGACATGGAAGCCGTGCTGGCGGCTATCGAGGAGTTCCTGGGGGACATCGAGCCCGCCCCAGCCGGAGCCGAGCCGCACGCGTCGGGCGGTCTCTGCACCATCCTCTTTACCGACGTGGAGGGGTCGACGGCGCTGACCGAGCGGCTGGGCGACGCTAAGGCGCGGACGGTGCTGCGAAACCACGAGCGCATCGTCCGGGAGGCGCTGCGGGCGCACGGCGGCGCGGAGGTCAAGGCGATGGGGGACGGGTTCATGGCGTCGTTCTCATCGGCGACGCGGGCGCTGGAGTGCGCCATTGCCATGCAGCGGGCCTTCGCCGCCCACGATGATGAGCACCCAGAGACGCCGATACGCGTCCGTATCGGGCTGAACGCAGGAGAGCCGGTGGCGGAGGACCAGGACCTATTCGGCACAGCGGTTCAGGTGGCAGCCCGCTTGTGTGCGCACGCCCAGCCCTGCCAGATACTAGCCTCTAACGTTGTGCAGGAGCTTGCCGCTGGAAAAGGTTTCGCGTTCTCCGACCAAGGGGAAGCTGTCCTGAAGGGACTTGATAAGCCGGTCCGGCTGTACGAGCTGAACTGGCAGACCTAGCGCTCACCGCTGCGCCCTTCAACACACACGATCCGAACATGGTGTGCGTGACCTCGGGGCCGAGGCTGGGGAGCATCTGCCTATCACGCAGAGGGTTGACGGCGATATGCAGCATTCGAACGGGACTTCCGTGGGGGCCCTGTTGCCTCAGGGTTGGCCCAGACAGATCAGGGTGTCAACGTTCCAGATACGGATGGAATATTGGCACCCCACAAGGGCAGCTTGAGCTCGCAAATGGCGGAGAGGGCCCCGGAACGGTCTGCGCCCGGTGCCCTCATTCTCCGATGTTGCGCTCTCAGACACGAGCGAAGGGACGCTGCACTGCCTCGCCCACCACCCTCGCGTGCTCCACCAGACGACGGAAGTTGGCGAAGGTCAGACTCTGGGCTCCGTCAGATAGGGCGCGCTCCGGGTTGGGGTGTATCTCGATCATCAAGCCATCCGCGCCTGCCGCCACTGCCGCCAGCGACATCGGCTCCACTAGGTACCAGCGGCCCGTGCCGTGGCTCGGGTCAGCGATGACCGGCAGATGGCTCAGCCGCTTCGCCAGCGGTATCGAGCTGACGTCCAGAGTGTAGCGCGTGCCCGTCTCAAAGGTGCGTATTCCGCGCTCGCAGAGGATCACCTGCTTGTTGCCACGGGCGAGAACATACTCCGCGCAGAGGAGCCACTCTTCCACCGAGCAGGCCATGCCCCGCTTCAGCAGTACCGGCTTGTTGCATTTGCCCACTTCGTCGAGGAGGAAGTAGTTCTGGGCATTGCGCGCGCCGACCTGCAACAGGTCGACGTGCTCGGCCACAGTCTCCACGTCGCGTGGGTCCATCACCTCGCTGACGGTGGGCAGCCCGACCGCTGCGCCCGCCTCAGCCAGGATGTGCAGCCCCTCGTCAAGGAGGCCGCGGAAGGAGTGAGGGCTGCTGCGCGGCTTGAATGCACCACCTCGCAGAACATGGCCTCCCGCGCTCCTAACTGTGTGTGCCGTCGCCATCATCTGCTCCGGCGTGTCCACCGAGCACTGGCCGGCGATGATGACTGTCGAGCCGCTCCCGATCTCCACGCTGCCCACTCTTACGGCTGTATCGTCCGGCTTGAGCTCCCGGCTCGCCAGCTTGTAGGGTCTGGAAATGGGCACAGTGTCGTCGACGCTGGGATAGCTCCGCAGCTCATCCGACAATTCCGGGTAGACGTCCCCGATAACGCCTATCACGGTGCGTTCGACCCCAACGATCATGTGGCCGGAAAGACCCGCCTCCTGCAGGTGATCCAGCACCGCCTGCAAGTCCCGTTGACTATGACCCTTTTTCATCACTACCATCATTGGCTATCTGCTCCAAGCATCATCCATGCGGATCGTATTGTCACTCAGATCGGACAACAAGGCCCCCGTTTAGGTGGTCGCGAACGATCTCACCGTCACCTGCCCCCACAAACGCTACCACAGTCTACGTTAGTGTGGCCATGGGCTGCAGCCGTAGTCTGCTCCAGTGAGGCTCTTTTTCAGGGTTCCCTGTGCTGCCCAGGGATTCGGCGACGTTCAAGTGGCGGTGCCCGGACGCAGGCGGCAGGAGTATTTGAGCTGCCTCGATCGAGATCACCGAGAACCGGTGGGCCGATGCTCCCTCAGGCCCTGACCCTCTGCCCATCACGCAGAGGGTCAAAGACCACCGCTCGGGGACGGGTGGTCTGTGCTCTTGACCACGCGTAAGGACGGCCCAAAGCACGGGCGCCACAGATACGGACGGAATATTGGCACCCCACAGGGCTCACTCAGCAAGGCAGAAGGTGTACGACAATGAGGCGGAATGGCATCCAAGAGCAGTACGGGACCACGCTGTGGGCAAGAATGACGCCGTGGGACGAACGGAAGCGGGTTCGCAAACCGCGGGGATAGACGGTTCAAATCCCCCACTGGCTCCAGTTTTCGAATCTCATTTCGGCGCGAGATGTCTTCCACGCGCCGAGGACAACCTAGGCGGCCGCCGCTTCGCTGGATTCCAGTAGTTGGATGAAAGGCTCAACAAGCTCCGGGTCGAACTGAGTGCCAGAGTTTCGCCTCAACTCTGCCACAGCTTCCTCATCCGTTAGGGCCTTTCGATACGGTCGATCGAGGATCATCGCCGAGTATGCATCTACAAGCGCCATTATGCGACCTGGAAGGGGTATCTCTTCCCCTTTCAAGCCCCGAGGATACCCGATACCGTCCCAGCGTTCGTGGTGGCAGTAGACCGCGTCGGACACGTCCTCCAGGTTTGGGATACCATGAACGATAAGGTTGCTCAGCACCACATGCTCGCGCATCAAGGCCCGTTCCTCGTCAGACAATGGTCCGGGTTTCTTCAGTATGTCATCCGGGACTCCGATCTTGCCGACATCGTGCAGGAGGCCCGCGATACGCAGCGCACTCACAGCATCCTCGGTCAGCCCCACCGCCTTCCCAAGCCCCACAGCGAACTCAGCGTTCTGCTGAGAGTGGCGGCGCGTGTAGCGATCCTTTCTGTCAACCGCCCTCACGAGAGCATCAAGGACCCCGAACGGCGAGCGTTCTCTGGTGATGATTTCGCCTGGCTCCCGCTGCGCGACCACCAGGGCGTTTCCGGAGACTTGCTTCGCCTCCTCCAATGAGGCGTCTGCGTAAGCGATCAATTCCTCCTTGTGCCTGCTATCGCCGGGACAGACGGCGATACCCACGCTGAGTACGAGAGGCACGCTCCCCCCGGGGCAAGGCTGAACACGTTCGTGGGAGAGCGCTTCAAAGAGCCGGTTCGCGCACGAGACACCCTCGTCACGGTCGCTCTCCGGCAGGATGGCCATGAACTCGTCACCGCCATAGCGACCGACGATATCGACGGATCGAAGTTCCCGTTCAAGCACCTTCGCCACCTGCTTCAACACGCGGTCTCCCTCCTGGTGGCCATAAGTGTCATTGAAGAGTCTGAATCCATCGATGTCCATCATCATGAGGGTCACGGGCCGACCGTAGCGCAGACTGCGTTCCACCTCCTTGCCCAGCTCTTCGTGTAGAGAACGGTGGCTGCGTAGTCCGGTCAGTCTGTCCGTGGCTGCCTGGCGTTTCAGTGCCTGCTCCACCCGGATGCGCTGGCTGGCCATCTTGTTGAGGTCCCGGGTGGCAAGGGGGCGCACCACCAACGGGACGAGCCTGAGCAGTATGGCCGCTCCCCCGAGAATGGCAAGCAGGCTAAGGCCGGTCAACAGTCCGAAGGTGCGGTCCGAGACGCGGCTCGCTGCCGCTTGTTCGGCTGCCAGTTTGCCTCGCTCGCCGTCGGCCAATTGCTGCAGCTCGGCCATCACCCTCTCGACCCCAGGCCAGATCCGTGAATAGTACTGCCGCCCCAACTCCGTCTTGTCTACACTGTTCAGGGACGTCACAAGACTGACCACTTCCGGATCTTGCATCAGCTGATCCAGCTCTGAGTCCACCGCGTTCAGCACGGCGAATTCGTCCATTTCGCCCATGGCGGAAAGCCCGGCTTTGGCCGCCGTCATGTCTTCGTCGATGGCCTTTATGGCTTGGGGATACAGTGCTGCGACAGGGGCGGTGTCTTCTGAGAATATGGAGGCCGCAATCTGGGCGGCCATGAGGAAGGTCTGGGAGCGGGCATCGTCCATGGCGGCAGCCACTGCAGAGTGGTGCTCGACCGAGTGGGCCGCTTCCTTGGCATGCTGGTCACGCCAGGTTGCCAGCGCCACCACGCCGACCACAAGCGCCAGCAACGCCATGCTCGTTAGCAGGGCTTGATTTCGGGCTGGTCTCACTTTGGGCATCGTTCTCTCATCAGGGAGACAGGCCGCTCGCAGCGCATACTCTGAAGGACGCCAACAAGCTTTCTTGGCAGCTCAAAGCCCGTCATGCTGCCTTTGCCCTCGCCTGCTCTTCTGCCTCGATGACCGCCAGGAACGCCTTCACCACCGCGGGGTCGAACTGGCTGCCGGTGCCTTTTCGCAGCTCTTCCTTCGCCTCTTCGTGGCTGAGCGCCTTGCGATAGGGGCGGTCGAGCGTCATCGCCGAATAGGCGTCTACGACCGCCAGTATCCGTCCCAGGAACGGTATCTTATTTCCCTTCAGCCCGCGTGGGTAGCCCGCGCCGTCGTAGCGCTCGTGATGGGTGGCCACCGGCTCGATGGCGTCCGAAATCTGGGAGATACCCCTGACAATCGTCTCCCCGAACTGCACATGCTGGCGCATCATCTCCCACTCATCGCTGTCCAGGGGCCCCGGCTTTAGGAGCGTGCTGTCCGGTATCGCGATCTTCCCGACGTCGTGCAGGAGGGCGGCCTTGCGCAACGATTCCTTGGCGTCTGCCGGAAGATGTAACTGCTCTGCCAGCCGGTCTACGTAGCGGACGTTGTCTTCGCAGTGCTTTCTCGTGTAGGGGTCCTTGTGGGCCAGGGCGTTGAGCAGGCTCTGCAGAAAGCCGAACCCGAGACTCCACGCCGCCGGTGGCTCGATGACGTTGCTGTGTGCCGACACAACCCGTCCCCCGCCCAGCCCTTTCGCCTCGTAGAGCGCTGCGTCGGCAAGGGCTAGAAGCTTCCGAGTCTCGGCGCCGTCCTCAGGGTAGCAGGCTACGCCGATGCTAACTCCAACGGGCACCTGCTGCGCCGAGTTGGCCGGTGAGAATGGATGTTCGGCGAGAAGGGATACTATGCGCTGCCCCAACTGCTCCGCCTGCGCTCGCCCGGTCTCCGGCAACACGGCCAGGAATTCGTCCCCGCCGTACCGGCCGAGGACATCGGAAACCCGCAGCGCCTTGCCGAAAAGACCGGCGACGAACCTGAGCACCTCATCACCTACAAGGTGGCCGCAGCTGTCGTTGAAGTATTTGAGGTTGTCCATGTCCAGCATCATGACGGCGACCGGTTGTCCGCTGCGGGAAGCCCGCCCGCACTCTTCCTCCAGGCGCTCAAGGATCTGGCGGTGGTTGCAGAGGCCGGTCAGAGGGTCAGTGGTTGCCTGCTCTCTCAGCGTCTCGTGGAGGCGGGCGTTCTCGATTATGATGGCGGCCTGCTTGGCGATCGCGGCCAGGGTCTCGATTTCCTCCGAGGGGAAGCGAACGTGGTGATGGAACGTGTCTACGGTCATAGCCCCTATCGTCCTGTCCTTGACCCGAAGGGGGTACTGTACAAGCGACTTGATACCGAAGGTCTCCACCCACCAGGCATCGAGCATCGACGAGGTGGCGGCGTCCTCGATGACCATAGGCGTTCCCCATTTGGTTGCCCGCTGGAAGAAGCGCTTCGTTCCCGGCGCACGGTACACCTTGGCAGGCGGGTTACGGAATTTCCGCCAGAGTCTCTCATCCTGAAGGCCCAACGACATGACGGGCTCGAAACGGCGACCCTCAGCGTCCATCAGGAAGATGCTACAGCGCTCGCCGACGCTGAGGCTAAGTACCGACTCGCATACTTTGCCCAGCACCTTCCGCAAACTCAGATCGGAGGCGGCGGCCGCAAGCACGTCCACCAGCGCCTCCGCCCTTTGCCGCTGCCGCTGCTCCCCCTCGTAAAGGCGGGTATTCTCGATCGAAATCGCCACCTGGTCAGCGAACAGTCCCGCCAGTTGCACGTCCAGTGGCGAGAAATGGCGTGGTCTTCTATCGCCAATGCAGAGACAGCCCGTTACATCATCCCCCGTCCTCAAGGGCACCACCAGCAGGGTGCGTAGTCCCTCGCTTGCCAGGGGATCCCCGGCGCATTTCCTATCGGCAAGCAGACCGGAGGTCACGTAAGGCCGCCCGGTCCGGAATACGGCGCCGGCTATGCTCTCTGTGGGATGGCGGTGCCAGCTTTCAGCGAATTGCGGCGACAGGCCATGGTGGCTGCGGAACGCGAGATGGCCTCCGTCATCAAGCAGGCCTATAGTCGCCGCATCACTCTTGAGGATCTCGCAGGCAAGCGGGGTCGCAGAGGCCAAGACCTCGTCGATATCGGCTTGGCGGCGACCCGGTGCCAAGTTGATCAGGGACTGCTTGCCGTACTCGCTTGGCAACGTCTGCGCTTGCCTCCCGCAAGAGTATCTACGTTTGTTATCGACTGTTTTTCACAAGGAAGTGAGGTCGAGGTGCGACAGGAGAGACTTCAGTTCGCGACTAGGGGTGGCGGCTCGAGGAAGTGGTTCTTGATAGATGAGACAAATGTCTGGGACAAGTGTCTGGGACAAGTGTTAGATGTAGCCAGTCAGGCCCCGGAAACCCAAACATCATGATCTTTCGGACGACACCGGTGTTCGAGACGCCGTCTGAGAAGTACAGCTGGTTGAAACGGATCGTGAAAGCTGGCTTCGGCAGACCGCTGCCTATCACGCACAGGGTTGGGCTAGCCCTCCAGATACGGACAAGATCCTTGGGTCACGAATACCAGGATGTCAAGGGAGTTAGCGACGCCAACGAGTTCCTCTGGCACCCTAGCCACGGAGGCGGCGACGTTCACGCTGCCCCGCAGCACCAACGCTGAGTGATCGCTAACAACACCTACGCTCAGGGGTGTCAGTGTGTCTGGCGGCCCGGCAATTAGCGGCATGTGGTCCGCCTCGTGAACACTAGGTGATGATATAGTGCTTCGAACCTTACGGCTGTCGTCGACCAAGAGTGGTTGGCGCGGACAAACTCGAGGGCGTTCCTGCCGCGTCGCATCCGCTCAGATTCGTTGGACGCCGATTCGGCGATGACCTGCGCAAGACACTCTACGTCGTCCACGTCGCTGAGCCATCCGTTGGCTTTGTCACCCTCCCCAATGACAAAGCTCAGTGGCCCGCCGCTCCGAGTCGCTATGACAGGAAGGCCGGTGGCCATGGCCTCCAGGTACACTTGTCCAAAGGGCTCGTAGTGGGAAGGTGCCACAAACACGTCGGCCAGGTTCAAAGCCTCCGCCAACTCCTCATGAGGAAGCCAACCACAGAAGAACACATTACTCAGCTCTAGCCGCGCCGCAATGGTGTGGGGATGCTCGCCTTCCCACTCGCCAGGTACACCTCCCAAGATCAGCACATTGAAGGCCGGTCTGCCTCCTCGCTCACTGGCCGGGACATGGCTCGCTTGTGCCACTGCCTCCAGGAGCAGCGGCAAGCGCTTGAAGTCCAGGAAGCGACCTGCGAATGCGAAGAGCGGCTTCAGTCCCCCCGATCCATCGAGGAACGCGGTCAGACTGGCTTGGCCATACCGGACGCTGCCGACGACCCCGCTTTCGTTCCAACCGCGTGGCGATCGTACAAGGAGGTCCTCCAAGTACCCGAGCTTCTGCTGGGTCGACCAGTTGCGTGGTCTGAAGAGGTATACGTCCACGCCATTCGGGATGAAGGATATGCTCTCATCCTCTACACCCAGGACCTGTATGGCTCGCCTGACATTGTCCGGGCTTATGGCGATGAAGTGCTGCATACCGGCGGCAGCTCTTCCCAGTTCTGCATCCCACATCCCTATCTGGCCGTCGGGGTCGTCAGTCCGAGCCCTCATGTCCTCGAGCATCTTCAGTTCCGTGCCGTGCAGGTGAGCGACCTTGGGCACGCGACTCAATTGGGGCAGACTGAGCGCAGCGAGATGAAGGTGGTTCAGATGGTGCAAGTGCGCGACGTTGGGCCTAAAACCTTGGAGCGCTCTGGAGAGCACACGGCGCCAGCTTGCCACAAGATGGCGCATTCCGTGCCTGTCTACTCGGTAGAATGCTCTGTCCGGCACGCCGGGCTTGTCCTCGTAACTCGGGTGGAAGGGCATGCTGAATTGGTCGGACATCGGGTCCAGGCCAACGTCAAATCCACGAGCGGCTTCGGTGTAGTCCACCTCCATCAGCTGGAGCCCGCGGAAGAACGTTGCGGCGTCATTTGTGGGGTCTGAACCCTTCAGGGAGCCGGAGACAATCTGAACGGTGTGGCCTAAATCCGTGAGGGCTCGGGCAAGGTAACGCACAACCTGGGCACTGCCTCCCCTCGGATAGAAGACTAGCGCCATGAGTATCCTCAAAGGGTCAGGAGTCGGAACCGACAAGGCCGTCCTCCCGAACTCACCACTCGTGTAGTAGAGTACGTCGCCTCCCATCCTCAGAGCAAACCGAAGCAGACGTGCCCACACTACGTTGGGATCGTGTGCGTTGGTGCTGAAGATTCGCTCCCTGTGGGGTGCCAATATTCCATCCGTCTCTGAGAGAGCGGCGAGTGGCAAGCCAGGACCGCCGAATGCCGGCAGAGGAGCGCAAACCCTCTGCCTGGAAAGCAGATGGTCGCCGGTTTGAAACCAAAGAGGCTGGGCGAAATGCCCAGCCTTCCTTAATGTATATGTGTTCTGGAGCGGGAAACGGGACTCGAACCCGCGACCCTCTGCTTGGGAAGGCTTGGGTTGATCACCCGCTCCTTAGGCCGCCTTCTGAATCTGGCAACGCACCATTCGCCAATCGAAGCAGAT
>Ga0315279_10008683_pt1 | contig 12267 bp, 9 predicted proteins | sample YL17G06_20_MG_FD_203694 | JGI IMG/M metagenome (GOLD analysis project Ga0315279, IMG submission 203694) | Sediment microbial communities from Yellowstone Lake, YNP, Wyoming, USA - YL17G06_20 | ecosystem: Environmental > Aquatic > Freshwater > Lake > Sediment | place: USA: Wyoming | collected... | reverse complement strand
CTCGCCTATTCGGACATCAAGATCGACGATAATTACAACATTGCCGTAATAGGTCCCAGCGGTGAACAACAGATTGAGCAGATAAGCGGCGGAGAACGAGTCGCTCTGGCCATCGCGCTTAGACTGGCCATTGCGCAGGTCCTATCAGGAAGAGTTGAGACCATCATAATGGACGAACCTACGACACATCTGGACGAAGAAAGAAGAAAAGAACTGGTGAATATTCTGAGCTCCTTCTTCAGGGAAGGCGGAAGAATCATACCGCAGATGCTCATAATAACCCACCATCCCGAAATCGTTGATGTGGCGGACGTGATCTACACGGTAAAGAAACAAGATGACTACTCAATCGCCGAATCAGGATCACTAATGAAAGGTTCAGAGTGACTATCCGTAGCCAGTGTTGTCGCTCAGTTAGGAGGAGACGCATTGTGAAAGCAACTGACAAGTTTGGAAATGCCATATACCCTAAAGTCTTTCGAATGCTTCAGAAAATAGGCGAGTCTGGAGATAAACGGTTGGAAAGAAAGCAACTCCAAACCTAACCTTTTCTACAAAGACTTTGGCGGTGTTTTGGTTTTTGCAGATATGCGAGGAACAGAAGAGGTGCCAATTTGGGAATCACCATACCCTCTAGTCTATGCTCAGAAAGTCGCGGAAACATGGAAAAACAGAAGAACCCTGAGGCATGCAACCGAGGAACTAGACAGGATAGAGGTCCAATTCCGGTTTTCCTTCTATCATGATTTCGACATTGACGAGGATGATCTGAATGAGCTGGAAACGACGCGGAAAAGATACGGATGGGAGATATTGGCTGACGGATCATGTCACACGTGTGGAGAAGAGTTCGAATCCGACAAACTGTTCTGTTGCGAAAGATGTGAAAAAGCCTATGCTCAGCTGCATGAGCTTAGGTCAGAAGAGTTCAAGCAAAGCATCAAATGCACCTTGTGCGGTAAGATACTCGACCCTTTCTCGAAAAACACGATCCAACATCACATAAGTTACGAGCCTGAAAAGAAGATCTATGTGTGTAGAAGTTGCCACCGAAAGATACATTCCAGACACGAGAAATATCCAGAATTGGCTCCTGAGAAAAGCACGCGGGAAAAATCCTCATAGTAGTCGATCTACATGCGTCCGTATGGAAAAGCAAATTAAGATAGCAAACGCGTTAATTCTAAACTTGCTGAGGGGTTATTAATGGGACCTGACGAAGAAGCGCTTATGTGGGTCGAGAAATATCGCCCAAAAAGCTTAGCCGAGATTGTGGACCTGCATGATGTTGTCGAGAGCCTCAAAGCTTTTCTGAAAACCCCTAGAACCATGCCGCATTTACTTCTAGCAGGCTTACCTGGCACTGGAAAAACGACAGCCGCTCTTTGCATTGCTCGCGAGCTATTTGGTGCAAACTGGAAAACATTCACCCTAGAGCTCAATGCGTCTGACGAACGAGGAATTGATACTGTCCGAGATAGGATCAAGGATTTTTCCCGCTATGGTAGGATGGGCTTTGGCGATGTGCCTTTTGTACTGATCATACTGGACGAGAGCGATCAGATGACAGGACCTGCTCAAACAGCACTAAGAAGAATAATGGAAACAAGCTCTAGAACATGCAGGTTCATCCTAATATGCAATTACTCTGGCAAGATCATCGAACCGATTCAGAGTCGTTGCGCCATATTTCGTTTTTCGAAGCTTGACAAGAAAGCTATGGTCGAGCATCTCAAGAGCATTGCGGAAAAAGAAAACATCAGCCTGTCTGCTGAAGCTGCTGAAAGAATAGTGGAGTATTCGGAAGGTGATCTCAGACACGCAATAAACGCGCTACAGACAGCTGCAGTGTACCGTGATGGGACGATAGATGAAAAAACGGTTCTTCAAGTTATGGGTGAAGCAAGCCCGAGACAGGTCCAACTAATGCTTAATAAGGCTCTCAGCGGCGATTTTATCGAAGCAAGGAAACTGATGTACGACCTTATGGGTCTTTACGGCTTTTCAGGCTCGGAAATAGTGCGCCAGATGCAAAGGGAACTACTCAAAGTCTCATATCTATCTCCAGAAGAAAAGGCGGATCTCACCAATATTGTCGGAGAATACGATTTTCGCCTTACTGAGGGCGCAAACAACGATATTCAGCTGAGTGCACTCCTGGCTCAATTTTCAAAGTTCGCAAAGTCAAGGGGGAAACTTCTTGAAAGATAATTTTCTATGGGTCGAGAAGTATCGCCCCAAGAAGATAGCTGAAGTTGTAGGGAACGAGGATGCCAAAGCAACCTTTGTCGATTGGTTGAAAAGCAAACGACGAAGAAAGAAAGCAGTTTTGCTTTATGGACCGCCAGGTGTAGGAAAAACAGCTCTGGTAAATGCTGCCTCCAACGAGTTTGGCTTCACCATAATTGAAATGAACGCAAGTGATACACGAACAGAAAAAACCATCAGGAAAATCGCTGGGCCTGCCACCTCCTTTGTCGCCTTGGACAAGTTCTCAACCGAGACCGAAGGGAATCTTCTTTTCCTAGACGAAGTCGATGGTGTTTTCGGGAAAGAAGACAGGGGCGGTATCGGTGCCATAATAAAAATAGTTGAAGAATCCCGAATACCAGTCGTCATGGCTGCAAATGATCCCGATTTGCAAAAGCTGAGACCTCTGAAAAAAGTCTGCGAGTTGATAAGATTCCGCCAAGTACGGCTACCTCTATTGATCGCAATGCTGAAAAGGATTTGCTCGATGGAACTTGTTGAAGCAGAATTCGAAGCGCTCGAGAGAATTGCTCAGAATAGTGGAGGCGATGCTCGATCAGCCATAAATGATCTGCAAAGCCTAACCAAAGAAAAACGAGTCCTCAGACTTCAAGACACAACAAGACTTACGCCCAGAAACAAAGATATCGGTATGTATGAGACGCTCAAAGGAGTCTTTTCAGCAAAATCTCTTGGAGAAGCAGCAACGATGCTGAATCGCTCAAATGCTGACCATGACGATTTATTGCTGTCAATAAGCGATAACCTTCCACTTCGATACGAAGATCCTGTAGACCTCAGTGTCGCCTATGATTTGGTTTCGATGGCAGACGTTTTCAGAGGAAGAATAGGTGCAGAGAACTGGCACCTTCTAAAATACTTCTATAATCTCTTGGCTGAAGCTGCAACGGTTTGTCCTCGATCGTATAGACCATTTGAGTTCATATTTCCACCGATAAGGATAACCACACTATTTTGGACAAAAAGCAAAAGAATGGCTATGGACGGTCTTTGCGCTAAGATAGGGGCACGATGTCATGTTTCTAGGAAAACCGCCAAACAGGAATTTGTGCCTTTTGTCAAGATTATCTTGGAGAAGGAGAAGTCAAAAACGGTAGCTTCTTGGCTAAAGCTGGATACTGAAGAGATCGATTATCTCACCAAGATGAATAAGCTCTAATTGGGAGCCCACAAATGATATGTCTCAATAAGAAGTCTTTCAAACTTCCTTTTGTCGACAAGGACAAATTCCTCCTCCTCTTGAGGCTCGGTCTGGACTACAACAGAGGTCAAGGTTCATACTGCATAAAGAACTGCAACAACATCGAAAAGCTCCTCGACACCATTGCCAACATTCTTAATACCGAGAAAGTCACGTTTCTACAAAACTGCGTCCTATGTGGAAAGGATTTTCCATGCACTGATTGCAAGTACTATGATCTCTGTGCAACAAAAGACCTTCCTTTTCGCTGCGTATGTCCGCAATGTCTCAGGAACGACAGATTATACGAGAGATATGTTGAGAAAAACTGAAAATTAAGACAGATTACCGATTTGAATAATCAGGGATCAAGCGTGGACAAGAACAAAATCTCCAACACAGAGATGAACAGCATTGCAGGACGTGCAAAGACCACGCTTAACGTCACAACTGAAATTTACATATTGAAAACAAAAGGCTTCAAAGCCATGACAAGAAACGCGCAGAGAGGAGGAACCTACAACTATTTTCAAGATCGCGTCTTTATCAATCAAAACATCGCAGAACTGCGTACATTGCCTCACTTAGAGTGGATGATTTTCCATGAGTATGGACATGCCTATTTCGCCCGGATCTTCGCCAAAAACAGTTTCTTTCCGATGATAGTTTACGCAACGACCGTTGAGGATGCAATCGTAGAGAATGGAGTCAGACACATGTGGAACGGATTGTGTGATTGCTTCGTAAACGAGCTAGTTCTCAGAAAAATGGGATTGAGGAAATTCGACCCAACCTTGGAAGAGACTGTTGAGAAGATATCAGAGGAACTAGCATCGGGAATGTGTTTTCATCTTTATGACTATTGGAAGCATGGACTCAATGAGCAAGTTGCCCAAAAAGCCAAAGAGAAAATCCCTCACGAAATCTTCAGTGCTATTCAAACTGGGCTTTCTTTGACTTCTCTCGACAATCCGATAGACCCGATGGTTCATGCGTTAGCATTTGTAGGAAACAAGCTATTCCAGATCAAAGTCGTCACAAAGACTATGTCAAAAAGAGAGATTGAGAAAAGCGCAGGAGCGGCGCTTCCAGAATTTTGGGGTGATGACAACACAAACCTCGAGTTGCTGGAAATCACGTAAGATGTATTGAGAGCCCTCATTCCCTTTTGCAGTCTACTCGTCGATTCGATCGATCTTGCGCTGTTTCTGTAAAGCAGAGTATTCTTCAATACCCAGATATTGTCCAGCCATCGTCATAGGCCTATCGTAATCTATGGGTCTCGGATATCTTTTCAGTTTTTTTAGTATTATTGCCATCATTTCCTTTGTACGGGCCCGTGATGGCATTTTCTTGACGTATCTGTAGAATTCTGTTTCATTGAGAAAGAGTCCCGTTTTGTATTTTGCAAGAACGGTTTCAGGTGAGAGGAATTCGATTTTCTCGATTGTTCCTTCTCCTATCAATGCTCTAGGTCCATGTGAAGCATAGAATATAACTTTGTTTCTTGGTTCTAGTCTCGTTGTGTTGTGTGCGACATATTTCACGAAAACTTGGTTTCCGTCAAAGAGACGATTGGTGAATTCTCGTGGTACTGGGTAAATGGCTCCGATTATTCGATTCATTCCTTTTTCACTGCATGGAATTCAGTGATCCTGTAAAAGTATTATTAATCCAAAATACGCCAATATATAACTATGCCGTCTATCGAACAAATTGACATTGACAAAATACTTGCCGGCCTCAAGAATGCAGCGGCTACTGCGGGCAATGAGGAAGAGCTGAGAATAAAGGCATCTTCTCTTCTTGAGAATGAAGTAATCTCAAAGCTTGGAATCACGCCTGGAAGGTATGAGTACACTTTTGTGTCAGGTGGAAGACCTGACGCGCTTTACGGGCACGTACTAATCGAGTATAAAGCTCCGGGGAAGCTCTCGAAAGAACTTGATGTCGCAAAAGCCAAGGAACAACTTATAGGTTATGTTCGAAAAGAGGCAGAGGTTGAGGATCGGTTTAAGCTCTTTCTTGGAGTGATCCTTGCCGATAGGATAGCATTTGCCCGTTATGATGACAAGAGCCGGAATTGGATACTTCGGGGTCCTTATGATCTGAACAGGGAAACTGTTCTGAAACTTGTTGAAGCTATTAGAGGACTTAGAAGAAAGAAACTGGCAGTTGACGAGTTGCTTAGAGATTTTCGCCCAGGAACTGATATTACCTCTAAGTTGATCAGAATCCTGTACGGAAAAGTTGTTAAGCCAAGGAGCCCGAAAACTGAAGCCCTTTTCAATGATTGGAAGAGACTCTTCTCTCAGGTATGTGCCTATAGCCCTGAGAAACTTCAGGGAATTGAGGTTGATTATAACTTAACGGGGTCGATAGACTATGGCGCTCTCCTTTTTGCTGTTCACACATACTATGCGCTCCTAATGAAACTCCTGGCGGCAGAAGTGGCATACCTATTCGGTGCTGGCAGATGGCTCAAATCCTACATTGCCGAACTCGAAGATGCGAATATGAAAGGTCTGGATACTTTCAGAAGAACTCTTGAGGACTTGGAGAGCGGTGGGGTTTTCAGAAGGCTTTTGAACATAACTAATTTTATTGAAGGCGATTATTTCTCTTGGTACTTGGAGGAACTAGACACAGAGACTGCCAACGTTATTGCAGATCTGGCTAAGCGTCTGGCTGATTATGAACCTGCAACACCAGTGCTTGAGCCCGAATACACCAGAGACTTGCTGAAAAGACTGTACCAGAACCTACTGCCCAAGAAAATCAGACATGATCTAGGGGAATATTATACGCCTGATTGGCTCGCCGATCTTCTTTTGGACGAGACTGAACTTACGGTCGGGAACTTCAACAGAATGGCAAGTGAAAAAAAGGATATGACAGTTCCGCTTTGTCTGAGGATATTGGATCCTGCTTGTGGCTCGGGCACATTTCTCGTACTTTCCATAAAGCGACTTAGGGAATATGCTGAAGAACATTACCTGAAAGATATTCTTTCAAATTACCTGTTGAAGAATATCGTTGGGTTTGATCTTAATCCACTAGCCGTCTTGACTGCAAGAACAAACTTCCTTCTCGCTATGGCTGACCTACTAACATATGCAAAGGGACCTATTGAAATCCCAATATACCTCGCGGATTCCATAATGGTGGAGACTAGAACTACTCTAACTGGCACTTCTTATGCCGTGAGAACTTATGTTGGACTTTTCGAACTCCCAAAAACGTTGGTTGACAAGGGCGCACTCGGGAAGCTACTGGAAACTCTGGACAGATATGTCAGGCTAAAATATAGCCCTGAAGATTTCGGCGAAGCAATCAAAGGCGAACTTGAGTTGAGCGAAGAGGAACTTGGACTTGCCAAGAAGCTCTACACGACCTTTTCAAAGCTGGAGCATGAAGGAAAGAATCATGTCTGGACGTCCATAATCAAAAACGCTTTCGCCCCACTCACGGTTGTGAACTCATACGGCAAGTTTGACCACGTTGTTGGCAATCCTCCCTGGATAAACTGGGAGAGCCTCCCTGAATCCTACAGAGACGAAACAAAGAGATTATGGGACCAATATGGGTTGTTGGCAAAGACGAAGGGCATGGGTCTTGGAAAGACAAAAAGAGATATGGCAATGCTGTTTGTGACAAGATGCCTGGACAGATACGTAAAGGATGAGGGTAGCCTTTCTCTTTTGATACCCTTCACAACGTACAAGACTCAAGCAGGAGCAGGATTCCGAAACTACCTCGCAAACAAATGTAATGTTTTGAAGATTCATGATCTAGTTGAGCTATTCCCATTCGAAGGAGCAATCAATAGAACATCATTGATTGTAATTGAAAAGAAAGGCAAAACCAGTTTTCCAATATCATGCACTATGTGGGTTAACCCAAGAAGTGCAGGGATAGATCAAAATGCAGCACTAGCAGAAGCATACAGCACCACACGACAGTATGCTATGATTTTGGCACCAATTACCAAAGGCAAACCCGAATCTTCTTGGATGATAGTTTCCGGAAAATCATATGATGCTTTGCAGAAAGTTATGAGGGCCTCAGAATACAGGGCATATGCCGGTGTTTTCACTGGGATTAATAGTGTCTACTTTGTGGATATAGTCGAAAAGCAAGCATCAAGGCTCATGATAAAGAACTTGGAAGCCGTTGGAAAAAAGGAAGTAGCCTCCATAACGACACTGGTTGAGCCACATCTGATCTATCCCTTGTTGCGTGGCCGTGATCACAAGAAATGGTATGTGAAGCCATCCACGCATATACTGGTACCCACGACTTCCAAAGGTGACACCATTCCCACTTCAAAACTAAGAGTAGAATACCCTGAAACGTACCAATATCTCTTGAACTTCCTTGACGACCTCGTGAATAGAAAGGCGGAACCATATAGAACCAAATTGGAACCATATCGCAAGAGATCGTTGAATAAGGCTGAGAAGCTTGCCCCTCCGTTTTACTGGCTGTTCAACGCTGAGCCTGCGCTCGCACCTTACAAAGTAATGTGGAAATACATCTCGGGCAAGATTTCGGGGAAAGGAGAGTTCTCAGTAGCTGTTGCAGAACCACATCATGATAGGGATTTGGGCAAAAAGACGATGATTCCTAATGAAAAACTGATGTTAGTCCCATTTAGAGAGAAAGAAGAGGCACACTACGTCGCTTCTGTCCTCAACTCCTCAATAGCCCAGCTAATCGTGATGAGCTACACAATAGAGACAGCTATCTCTACTCATGTTCTCAAAAACGTTTATGTCCCGCAATTCGATCCACACGATAGACGTCATTTAGATCTTGCTGATATTTCCAAAAAGGCTCACGAGTTGGCGGAAAAGCATTTTGATCAAAATGATCTCTCCGCCCAAGAGGAACTGACTAAGCTAGAAGCAGAGATTGACAAAAGAGTCGCTCAGCTTTATGGAATGACAAACGTGGAGCTTGAAGAGATCAAGAGGTCGCTAGCCATATTCAGAGGCGAAGATGTTGAGCAGGAGACAGTCGAGGAAGCCTCTGTCGAAGCCAATGTCGATTTCCTGAATGCTGTCACAAGTCCTGGTACTCCAGGTAGTTTCGAAGTGGCGATAAACAATCCGAAAAAAGAAACACTGCTGATAAACATAAGATTGCCGAATCGTAGTGTTGATTTAAAGACTGACAAAGAGAAGGATAACATCAGAGTTGAAGTCCCCCCGCTTCCCATAGGCGAATACGAGATTCCATACAAGATTGTTGCAAATGGCAAGGTGACCGTCGGGAAATTCAAGCTCCACGTTAGGGCCACCAGGAAATTCAGAAGTAGCAAAGGCCTAGTCTCCAAGCTAGATGAACTTTCGAGTGGAAAACAATGAGCGACGTGTTCAATAAGGCAAAGAAGGTTTTTGCAGACCTAGCAACAGATAAGAGAATTGCGAACAGACAAGAGCTGTTCATGCTTCCTAGATATGTAGTTGAATACTTGGCGTCACAGTTCATGGACAAGTATGGCGAAGACAATTACGCTGCCGAACTCTCAAAGTTCGTTTCCAAGTACTATCATGAACCAAGGGAAAGAGACAGAGTTCTCTCGGACATAATGACAACGGGCAAGATTACGATAGTAGATGAAGTGAAGGTAACAACTGACGTTGAACTCGGTACCTACAGGGCCAATCTGGAAAACCTCAACCTTAGAGATTGCATGATAAATCTTGAGGTACTCGATAAGAATCAAAACCTCTTGATGACCGGAATGTGGGGACTAGTGACGTTATCTTATTCTCCCGATACAGCCCCAGAAACATTGACGCCTGTGCTGATACAGGATTTCGTGCCATTCCAATGCTCAACTACGGACATCAAGATTATCCAAGAAGCTAGAGAAGAGTTTGCTTTTGAAGAATGGATAGACTTGATTCTGAATACTGTCGGCCTTAACCATGAACAATACAACCTCAGACAAAAGCTGGTCTTTCTTACACGCCTGATCCCCCTCGTGGAATGTAACACGAACCTTATGGAATTCGGACCAAAACAGACAGGAAAAACCTACATCTATCGTAACTCATCATACTACACAAGAATCTTTGCTGGAGGAAACATAAGTGCAGCGACTCTTTTCTACAACATAGCAAGAAGAGAACTCGGAGAAATGGCCGCAAAAGATGCAATTATCCTCGATGAGATCAGCAAAGTGAAGTTCACAAACCCCGACGAGATGATTGGCAAGCTCAAAGATTACATGGAGAGCGGTCACTATGAAAGAGGACCCAAGAGGGCCGCTAGTACTTGTTCACTAATGTTTATGGGTAACATATTAGTTGAAATGAAAGAAACTGGTTACGTGCCCGTAGAAGACTTCACCTACGTTTTGTTGAAGGAAATGCGAGATTCTGCTCTAATTGACAGAATTCACGGCGTCATCCCTGGGTGGGAGCTACCGAAAATCAGCATGTCGACTCGGCACTTATCAAGGGGATACGGAATAGCCTCAGACTACTTCTGTGAAATAATGCATGAAATGAGAAAACAAGACTGTACTCATATGATAGATCAAGAAGTCAACCTCGTCGGCGATTATACAATTAGAGACGAAAAAGCAGTAAAGAGAATAGCGAGCGGACTACTGAAACTGTTGGCACCAAATAGAGAAGTCGATGAGAAAGAAATGAAAATCGTCCTAGATATCGCCACAGAATACCGGAGAAGAGTCAACGACTGGCTTCACATATTAGCGCCGGGGGAATTCCCCAAGAAAAACCTCGACTACTTTCCACGTGCGACCAAAACGCCTCTGAAAATGGCAGCTGAAGATACCGTTCTAATAAAACCTGAAGACCCCTTCAAAAACAGAGTACTATATCAACGCATGATATCCAACTGCGACGAATTCCTCTATTGGGTTGATAAATACTTTTCAAAAGCTGGTCTCGAATATCTACTGGATGCAATCGATCCTCTAAGAGTGAGAGAAATCAAAATATTAACATCAGTGAAGATCGCAGACGAAAAGTTCAGGAACCTGTTCAAAGAATTTGCGAAATCAATGGACAGCAGAGGAGTCAAAGCTGAACTAAGAGTCATAACTGACCACAAACTCGATGCATCCATACATGACAGGTGGCTATTGTCAAAGAACAAAAACTTCAATATTCCCTCCCCAGATATCGTTGCACGAGGACAATACAGCGAAATAAAAGAGACAACTGGAAAGCCTCCTTTTGCCGAATGGTGGCGCAATTCAAAAGATGTCATCAAGGACTGGGAAACCATAAGAAAACTAGCTGAATCTTGAAGAGACTAGCCTTCTTCAGCAATTGTCTGTGCTCACGCATACAAATCTGAGCCATAATGAAGTAGGAATCTAAAACTAAAGAAAGGTAAAGCGTTCTAGGGAATTAGATTGAAGTGTCCCGTCTGTAGAACCGATGTGACTAAACCAAGGAAAACATGGAGATATGGACCATTTACTGTGCAAGCTTACACATGCAATTGTGGTATCAAATTCCAAGAATACTCAAGGAACGGAAAACACAGTTCCACTTTAGCCCTCAAGAAAGGCAAAGGATACAGAAGAGCGTGAGCTGAGAATAGTACTCAGAGACGCCTGCATTAGGCGCATGAAGAAGGCCCAGCAAGAAAAATGCGTGCTGTTTTGTGTGAGGAGCTGGCGAGTGATCTGCTGCGGACAGGTCGTGGCGGGTACTTGAAAGCATGCTGCCAAGCCGTGAGAGTCGTTTCGGTCACTTCAAGTCCGGCTGATGCAAGTCGCCGGATCCACTCTTGTGCGGGCTGAACTAGGCCACGGGGGATGACCAAATCAACTTGGGAAACATCGGGCTCTTCGTTTTGCTGCTGGTCGCCGTCGAGAAAAGACATTGTGAGAGTTGTTTTGAGCAAACAGCAGCGTGAGATTTTAAGGCAGATAATTGATAAGCATGCGCTGAAGCGCTGTAAGAATTCTGTAGCTGAATCATCCAAATCTGAAAGCAACGAAGGGGCGACCCCGTTCCTTTGGTTGGTGCTTGCCACCTAAGTACTTCAAGGCTTCAGGCGACCACACAGTCTCTCTCACATCGTCATTCGCAAGTCTAGGAACCAGATCAGGGCGCTTTTGTAGGAAAACATTTGCAGCCGTCACGATTTCAGGTTCATTATCATAGTCAAAGTCCTCATTCATCTGAGCTAACCCTAAGTCCCGGATTCGAGCAGCACAAACCAGCACCTCTCCCAGCCCTTCCCCAGCATTCTCAATCATAGCTTGATTTGGCACAAACCAGCCAGTTGTTCCATGAGTCTTACGCGCAAGAGCCTCAGCATTCTCCAGCGACAGACCAGTCTCGTTCGCAATCTCAGCCGGAGTAGGATAACGAAAAGCAACCTCCTCCCACAAATTAATGGCATTGATCACGTCTTTTTCGCTGTCAGAATACCCGCAAAGCGCATATCCATCCTCAGTCTTCCTCAAAATCTTGAAATCCTCCAATAAGCCTATAGTCCGATAAAACACTGCTCTAGAGATCTTGATGTTCTTCAGAAGCTCGTCCTTATCCTGAGGCTGCTTCTTCAGCAATGCCAGAATAATGATTGCGTCGGAGCTGAGCCTCGATTTCCTGTACAAGGGATTAGCAACGCGTTTTCTTCCGGGTTGTCTCATCTTTGAGACTCCACACTCCATGATTTTCTCAAACTTTGGACACTAGCCTAGAATAATTTTGCAAAATATAAGACGTTCCATAAGACTCGAAGGTTGAAAAATGCTGGCAAGAGTCGAAAGAAAAATCATGAAACACGGCAGCTCAGGCGTGCTAGCGATACCC
>Ga0315279_10008682_pt1 | contig 12268 bp, 12 predicted proteins | sample YL17G06_20_MG_FD_203694 | JGI IMG/M metagenome (GOLD analysis project Ga0315279, IMG submission 203694) | Sediment microbial communities from Yellowstone Lake, YNP, Wyoming, USA - YL17G06_20 | ecosystem: Environmental > Aquatic > Freshwater > Lake > Sediment | place: USA: Wyoming | collected... | reverse complement strand
AGCCTGAAACCTTCAAGATTGACCGAAAACAATGCATCGCAAAACGAAGCGAGTCCGTATAGACCAACGCCAATTGCAGAGCATATTTCTCATAGGTGGCGGGCCCGAGGGTATGCGCTCAATACACCGGGCGAATTCTCGACGTAATCCCTTTCGACATTTTTTCTGTTTCATTTTTGGATCATCATTTCGTCTGATGCGCATCTTCAATTCGCACACCGTAAACTAGTATATTCGAAAAACGATGTATTCAAGGTTTTTGCGGCGTGCGCTAAGACGAGTTCGTCTTCGCGGAAGAATGCTGCTTCGTAACAGATTACTTGATGCGCCGTGCAGCGTGCGCGCGCGGGCGGAAATTCGGTCTCAGGTCAGGTGAGCAGGTACTTTAAGAGCGTGGCTATTGTATGCTTGTCCCTTTTCCCTTTGAGTATATTGCCAAGGGACGTAACGAGTTTCTTATTGGAATTTGAAATGTTCGAATGTTCAAATACCTCGTACAGCCCTGAGAAGTCACCGTCAACTTGCGGGCGAAGTTTGTCCAGCTGAAGAGATCTCTCAGCATACAGGAATTGCCAAAGGTGGAGGTCGAAAAAATCGAGGGTTTGAAGAATGCCATTAACAAGCTTCAACAGGAGCTGACTCAGCAGAAACTAATAACCGACACGATTTCCGAAGGGAACATCGCAATGAAGAATGAAAACATGGATTTGAAGCAGAGGATAGGAAGGACCGAGCAGAAGCTTTCTGATCTGGATAAAGCTGTCCATGAAATACTAGAACAGACAGGATAGCCTCATTTCCTCTATTTCTTCGTTCAGTTTCCATAGATCATGAAGGCAATTATCGGTATTTCTCAAAAACAGGTTTGAGTTTCTCTAATTGTTTATCATAAGTGCTTTCTTCAAGCAGTCGTTCTATTTTGCTCTCGAATTCTGAACGTTCCTCTGGAATGTTAATGTTTACAAGCTTGACACCTATGTTTCCGAAGATCTCTGAATAATCTCTCTTCTTGCCTTTGCTGTTTCTATTGACTGCCAAATAGAAACTCAAATCTTCACGGTAAACAAGGCGGAGATCGTTTAGACTCATATAAGCTCTACTCATCTCGCTCCAATAGGTTCCTTCAGTTGGCGATTCTATACACTTGCATTCCACTATCGCCAATTCAAGCGAAGGCTTAAAAGAATCAAACAGAAGGCTTGCCATCAAAACCAAGTCGGGATACCACTCAGCGGAAAGCCCCATCAAACGCTTATGACTAATCACTTCTGCTCTGAACTCAGCCTTGGTTTTGGCTATCACATCCTCAATGATTCTCTTAACTTCCAGCTCAAACTCTTTTCCTTTCTTATGTGAGCTATCCATCTTTTCCCACCTTTTTCTTTGTTGAGACGACACCAGAACTATCATTGTTTCTTGACTCTTGCCATCAGTGTTTTGCCTTATAATCATCTGCTCAACTGGGTCTGCTAACTCTTCGGGTCTTGCATGGATAAGGCTTAGCGCGCGCGCTCTATCAGACCTCTGGGTCAGGCAGAATTGATGTGTTCCTTGAAATTCGACGCCAAGAAAGACAAGCTCAAACATTCCTGGATCTTACGGATAGCTTCTTAGCGCGCTTTTGAAATCATCCTAATAGGTGAATCCCCTTTCCTTGAAAACTTCTTTTGCAAATCCCATGGTAAGTGTTGGAACTCTCTGATTCAGTCCTTCATCTAAAACGTGATCACATCGTTCAATTATGTCGCTAGGTCTTCCAGCGGTCAATTTGTAAACATAATCCACAAAATCCTCAGAGAAAGGTATTAGTGGTTTCTTTTCATACATGCCTTTGACTCTGTTGAGACTTAATCTTATTTCTATTAACATCCTGACATATTTCTTCGCTAAGGCTCCTAGCGAAACTTTGGCACTGACCCTTCTCATAAGAGGGCGAATAGGTCCTCCTGTGCTTCTTTCAACGTTCTCCAGTTCAGTCAAACGTCTTATTCCATCCTCTGAGATTGCTATGAAGAGGGCCATGTTTGCAACTTTGTTTCTTATTTGTTGAGGGACTTCGATTTGAAGATCGCAAAGACCCCTGAGAAGTGCCAGGTATATAGCTTGACTAGGTTTCGGGACCAGACTAAACAGGTATTCAAATTCATCTGCAGCTACTACGAGCGTAGAAAAACCTGAAGTTTTCAGAAGATAAAAGATTCCTATGAGGTATTCTTTGGCGATGTCCACATCATCAATTTTCCTGAGCACTTGAAGCGTTTTTAGTTGAGTTTGTGTGGGCTTTATCTCGCCTTTCAAGAAGGTTGTCGCTAAATCCTTCTCTTCATCTTTGCCAAAGAGAATTTTCTCGAAAACCTTTCCAACTTCGGGCAAAATTCCTTTGAGTAATGCAATCTCCTGCTTCGTCGTCTTGATATCTTTGAAATTTATTTCTTTCATAATCCGGAGTATGAAATCCAAACCAGGGTTCTTGGGCCTTTGCTCGGAAATTAAATTCAGATAAATCTCAAACAGCTTTTTGTTAGCTGCTTCTTCTCCGATCCTCAATAAGGACAAGGTTTTGCCCATACCGTAGTCGCCAATTACAAAAACGAGAAAATTGGTGGCTGGCGTCTTGATTGCGTCGTCAAGAACCTTATTCCACTGTTCCAGTTCTTTCTCTCGGTTTACCCAAGTCTTAAGCTCCAAGTCGCTTGCAGTTCTTGCCTTAAACGGTGTTCCTGTTAATCCGTATTTTTCTTCCATAAACGACTTATTCTTGCTCACTTTTTCACTTCTTCTTGAAGAAAGTAACACTTAATGTCCTATAATAATTTCCTTTGTAATGAAATAACTTTTCTTCTGCCCCCATGGGCTGCCCCAGTGATATGACATAATCGTCTGTGACGTGAGGGAGATTCTGTAATAGCTGATCGAATTGAAACTCTGTTAGAATCATATTATGGTTTCCGTAGAACCCCATGGCGACTAGCTCACGTAAAAGAGGGATATCCACTATTCCTGCGGTTTCATGAAGAGGCAATGAGTTGTATTTTTCGAACAATATCCTTTTGAAAAGACGACTCTTAGTTTTAGCATTCAATTCTTCTTCTGCATTTTCATAGTTTTTTTCATCTAACTTAATAAATGGTTTTTCTTCGAATTGAATTAGTTCGCAACCCTCCAAAGCCCTAAGCCACCTTTTTGTACGTTCCTTCTTCTGCCTTTTTGGCATCTCTTCCGATTTCCAGCATATTAATTCAAAAAAGTTGTCTACGGTGACTTTTTTGTTTTCTTTTAGAGTTTCAACAAATCCGAATGTTTTCTTATCTATTTCTAAGAACACTGTTTGGAGAACTCGTAAGGCTTCCTCTTTGCCCTTTTTCTTCCCCTCAATAGTTATCTTTCCATTACTGCTTAACCTAATGCCTTTTCCATATCCCACAATTAGGCCAAGATATCTGAGAGTAGGAACAATCATGCCCCTAAAAACACTCTTTTCTGTTTTGTCTGGATACAATCTTAGAATACAAATCCTTTGCTTGTCTCTATCATAAGGATAGCTATCGATACATTTCATAGCTTCCACTAGTTTCGATATTCGATCTTCTTTTATCAATGGAATTGGAAATTTCTGGTTCATAATACCAAGCCCTGCGATACACAGGTATCGCGAAAGTGACAAAATGGACAATGGTTTCCACCTTTCTCATATGGGAAATCTGGTGGAGAGTCTTTCGATATTATGTCATAAGCCTTATTTCTAGTTTTTAAAAACCAGTCTCTTAAGCCATCATCAATAGGAAAAAGGTAAACTTGTCCAAAAGAGATTGGTTTCGCATACTCGGTGTATCTGGTTGGAAAGAAGTATATAATACCAAAGTCTATGTCATTGCCCCTGCCCTTACAATTTTCGTAGGCTAATGCGTATCCCGCGCAAGTCAGGAAGTAATAGTCTTTAAAGCCTCCAATTGCAGATTTTATATCCCCCACGATTTTACATTTTTCGACCAAAAAATCCGGCTTTGCAGGTTGGCTTATGCCTATCTGTTCAGGGTGAGGCTTCAATTTTTCTGTGGATATTTCCAAATCTTTCATTTGCATCGCGCTAATCTTTTTTTCCGAATCAGTCAGTGCCATATGGAGTAGTTTAAGACCTAGTTCGGCTCTGCCACTATACGTTAGTGATTTTAGTAGCCAATCTGGTTCTTCTCCAGGTCTACTCTTTAGCTTGTTGAGAGAATCAAAGTCATGTGAGTTTTCTTTTTTGAAATCCCTTGATAAATGTCCAGTCCTTTGCTTTATCTTAGAATATGACCACGGATTTTTTGATTGTTGACATTCGCTGAACACTTTGAGTGTAAAATTCTCTACAAGTCTTCCAGCGACGCCCCCCCATGTCTTTTGGCTTTTGGTTTTCATTCTGTTTTTGCCTTTCTTAAAGTACAAATCTCTTCTAGAGGGGCAGAGAAAGTCTGCAATGTCGCCCACAGATAATGACCTTATTTCCTTATTAGCGACCTTTGCAGCAAATTGTCCCGTCAGAAAAGTTTCCTTATCAGCATATCCTCTAAGCTTTGTGTCGCTGACTGCTTTTTCCAAATCCTTTTCTGGCTGCACAAAGTTCCATGAAGTAATTATGCGAAACACCGTCACGCCTCTTCTTTAATTGATATGATAAGTCCGAACGATAGCATTCTCCTCAACGGGCAGAACAATACTTTTCCAAGTTCCGGAGGAACTCCAACTTTGTCAAGTTCATATCCTCGGATTGTTATCTCTGAATCTGCTTGCATGCCTAAGCTATCCAATATCTTTGGTTCTATTGACACGTCAGGGAGCGCCAAGTTGAACATTTTCTACTTCCTCAAAACCAAGACCCATTCGGAGTCGATAATTCCAGCCGTTTTATTTCTCTTGGTCATTAAACCTCTTGACTTTATGTCATCAACGAGCATGAACTCTTTGGTAAAACCGCTTTTTGAAGCTATTTCAGACATAATCTCATGTGATGGGAATCTCCGTCCGCAAACACTGTTGTTGCCCACAACCAAAACGAGATATTTTCCTTCTCTTAGAACGCGGTAGATTTCGTCTAAAACTAGGTGAATGTCATTAAAATACTTCGATACCATGTAAGCCCTTCTAGGGCTTTTCTCAAATATACCTTCCAATAATACGTCTGCTTTTGCTATACCTGTCTTCTGCAATTCCTTACAATCTTCTGACTTAATTCTTTCAGTGCCAATTGCCTTGGCATCTAATGAGGCAAATTGATCACGTGTACCAAGGTCTAACCAGAAAAATTCTAATCTCATCGACCGGAAATATTTCTGCGCACTCATATATGGTGGTGAGGTAACTATCAAATCGATGCAGTCATCCCTTATTGACAGTTTCCTTGCATCACAGTCGTATACCTTTGCATAACAAAAATGATTCCAAAGATTCCAGAGTTTGTCCATCCTTTGAATGTTTGTTTTCACACTCTCCTTAAAGCATCGAACAGCGTTTGGTCTCTTCTTTTTTCTGAGCTTTTCGTGCATTCTCTTTGAGTACACTGGCGGACTGATTCTAGGATCAGCATTTGAGACTGGCCGCACTATTGAGGAAAAGCACAGCAAGAAAAAATCGGCGTAATCGTGTTCAAAATCAGCGTATTGAATTGCATCCCTAATTCTCGTAAGATCTTTTTGAGTTTTCTCAGTAAACCAAAAGTCGATGTTAGGAAACCATTTTGCCTCACTTTCTAACCCGTAATCATTAATTATTTGAAATAGCTTCTCTGCTTTGGTTTTGAGCATTGAGGGGTCTAAGGGCGTTGTCTTGACTTTTGATATCAACTTCGATATAGGGTTCAACTCGAACCCTATAGCATTGCGCTGTGACAGCATCGCTTCTAAAAGAACAGTACCAGAACCACAAAACGTATCAGCAACAACCTCTCGACGTTTCGAAAGAAAGCTATTATTTATGAAAAGATTCGGTATGTGGTAAATAAGTTTTGCAGGGTAGCGATGAATAAGATGTGTAGCACGATTTCTTTCGTTGAGATTTGACAACATTTTCCTGAAATCAACACGTATAACACCTTTTTCTACTCCTCTGCCAAAAAGCTTTTTCATAAGTGTGTCATTTTGGTTAGTAGATACATTTTCGGACTGCTTCAAAAGACTTGTCGAATAAGAGGATCTCATATAAACTAATTAGTCCATTCTGTTTTTATTAATAACCTTTTTCTTCACCCATTAGTCAAATTCAACTCAGAATAGATTCTGGCTTCATCTGACATCGGAACTGCACTCATACGATTATTCCTATATGAGGAGCCGATAACGTTTGGATGATGCTGACTTAAGCTTCATTACTTTGCAATCTAAACTACGTATGAGTGCGGTAGTTTTATCACTGGAAGAAACAAAGTGAAGCAACAATGAATGATCAAAAATACAGATGACACTTGGGGGAAAAAATTCCTGAAGATTCTGCCTTATCTACTATTAATCAATTCCCTTTTCCCTTGTTCTCTCCAGCCCTGAGGCGGATATGGATGGAACTTCTTGCTCTCTTTCTCCAGCGCGCGCGCGTCGCTGAAGAAGTCTGACTAATTATTGAAACGATGGTGATGGGAAATGTCGACCGATTTTCGAGCAAGTTCTCGACTGAGAACTCTGTCAGTTCGATGAAGTATCTAGAGACAATCTGAAGACAGCTTCCAGAACTTCTAGAGCTCTTCCAGGTCTCTTCATCTCATCTCGAGAAGAAACGAAGATGAACAGCAAGTAGAAGCCAGTTCTCGTGAGTCCCAAGAATATGTTGGGCGAGGTTCAAATTTGTTTCCAGAGTTAATGCAGGCGCGTTAGTCGGTGGGAGTTCCGAAGGAACCAGTCACTTAACTTCGAGGTACACATCAAGTTCGTTTTCTTTCACGCCAGCCTCTTGCAGGACTTTTCTCCACAGTCGGATAACCCTCAACGGTCCAGGCCTAACTCGGCTTGTCAGTGGCGACATTACTCCCACAGCTTTTGATATGCTGGCCAGTGGCCGTTCAGAGCTACTGATGATATGCCTAATCTCATTTACCGCGGATTCAAATTGCTGATACTCTACAACGGCCCTGCTTTTGCAGCGGGAACACTGTCTTTCTTTCGCAGTGTCCATCCTCTCGTGCCATCTGTGGAAGCATAAGAGGCAAATGTACTCCATAAGAAACTCTATCCCCCTGTTGGGATAAAATGTTTGCCCTTCTGGGTTCTAACGCGTGCTGAACCGTTTTGCACGCTCCCAGATACGCCAGAGGCTCTGCCTGGGTTCTTGAGAGGTTCCAGAGGATTTGCGTGGACACTGACGAAACATCTTCGAGAAGATATGAGTATCTCGAAACGTTTAGTCCCACACGCACCTGCTCTAGTGCCTCCTGATGTCTGGGAAACATTGCAGAAGCTTACTATCGGTTCTCCTGATATCTGGAATGGCTCTCGAGAAACCTCGCCTAACGTAACCTTGGACTGGAATGCTCTATCTCGAAACATCTCTCAGACGAGGCCCAGTGCCTTTCTGAGCTCTCGAATATCTCTAGAGCCTTATCTCTTCGAATCTCGAGAGCCTCTGGGAAGAACAATCCAGAAGCCTCTCAAGACCACTCTCCAGGTCTTCCCTCATATCTGACAGGCATTTGAAAGAGCGCGCGCTACACATGCTGAGCGAAAAGGCATTTGGTCTGGCTTTCTTCGGCTATTTCGGCGGTAACATACCCAAGCAGACGCCAGTTTAGATGCGAGAGAAGAAGATGCTTTTCAGCTCATTCTCCTGATTCAAGTGACTTGGTGAACTCCTTCGCTGAATCCTCGAATTTCAATGATACGAGATTACTTCTACTCGCAAAAACCATGAAATCCTTCAATGGTTTTAAGGAGAATTTGTTCCAACCCATAGATATGATATCTTTGAGGTCAACTTTTCGATAGTTCAGTGCAAATTCGAAGGCAAAGAGATCCATTATTCTCGGGACAAGTATGGAAGAAGAAGGGTTTTGACAGAACCTCAGAACAACATCAGCAAAATGCTTTGAATACTGAGGTAGTAGGTTTTCTAGAAACTGTGACTTTGGAACAGGGTATTTTTCATTGTATCTTTCGGAAATTTCCGTGACCATAAAGACATAGAAATCTTCAAGCAGTTTCTTTTTGTCAAACGAAGCCTCTTCCCCGCCCAGTAGTTCATACTTAGCAACTGCTTCTCTTTGCTCGGGTGGAATTGCTAGAATTGGTCTCGAAAGACTCAAGATCGATATTGATAACAATGAAAGCGCATAGGCTGTAGCGAATACTTGTCTGAACTCTTCAAGTCCCCTTTGTTCTTTCAATTTTTGACAAATTGAAATCAATGTGACTATTTGCTGGTGCGGATCGTCTTTCCAATATTTTTTTAATATATAGTCATGAGCGAAAACGTCAACCTTTTTTAGGTCAAGGAACAATGAATTGATGTCTTTCTGCTCTTGACAAAATGGACCAAGAAATCGTGTGGGGACATTATAAGTTCTTTCCAGCTCAGTAAGCTGGGCACTTGAAAGCGGCGCGATTCCAAGCCTTTTTGACAAACCTAAGTATTTTGGCTCAATCGTCGAGTTTCTTATAAAAAGTCCTTCGTTTGCGTCAAAGTACTTCATCACGCCCGAAAGCCAGAATAGTCTTTCAGCCGTTTTCACTCTTACTCCAGACTTGCAGTCGCAGGCAATGAAAAAAGTCTGAAAGTTTTCATCCAGTTTTATGCCCAAGACGTCAATGTCAGTGTAGATTCTGTCTCTTTCAAGTCCGTATTCAACTACGTCCACGTCTTTTCTTGTAATATATCCTAAATGCCAAAGGTAACGCATAGTTTGGAGCTTCAGGTTCAAGTCTTGTTCGGTCGAACTCATATTGTCCCGCCTTTATCGTCTAACTCCTGCAACGGATTCGAGCAACCTATTAAACTCGTTCTTAGCATGTATGTCGTCAGCCGCCCTAATGCGTCTTTGCTCTGAGGAATAATTGACCATGCCTTTAACAAAGACCTTCTTCGCTTCAAGTTCTTCCTTACTCCTAACAACAGGTTCTTCGCCCCTCAAAAGCTCGTCCGCAATATCTGCCGCAAGATTGTTTTCAGGAGTATCTATCCACTTTACTTTGACAGCAGCACCATAGCGGTTAGCTCCAGCTTCGAGAGTGACCATTCCGTGAAGTTTCAAGAGAGCATATTGAACGTCGGCGTAGGGGTGTGGCTTCATGGAGTTGTGCCTCATGCAGTTGAGGATTGAACGCGGATACAGAATTGGGGAGACTTCAGCGTGATGTTGACCATGCCTTATGCAGGCGACAATTAGTCTGGCTTTCTCAAAGATGTCTTTCTTTGGGTCCACTTCAAACTGGGGGGTTGATGCAAAAACGTACTCATGTTTGCCCTGACGTCGGTCGGTTATTGCTATCGATGGAAAATAGCCGTAACTGATGCCTGCGTCAACCAGAGGGTCATTGGGCACTTTTTCCTCCGGCGTTCCTGGATAATCTCTAAAGCTTCGTGTTAAAGAGGCTAACCTCGGGAACTCCTTTTCAGATTGCTTTTCTAGAAACTTACGTACTTGCTCTTCCTTACCCGCCCAGTAAAGTGGCGTCCAGATGGTTTCTTTCTGGTCTTTTGAAGTGAATTGCCCAAGATAATGTGCTTGCACACCATAATCGAGAAAAGCATCAAACTTCTGTTGAGCAACACCCAATTCGGACAAGAGTGCAGTCTTTTCAAATGGACTTTTCGAAAGAAATTGAAGTCCATTTACAGTAGCCTCATCGACGGGTGTAGGTTCTTGCTCGCGCCACAATCTTCCTAGCTGCGAAATAATGTCTTCAGTTGGAGGGATGTGTTCTGTTATTATCCTATTCTTCTTGTTTACACTCGCCCAGCCAAGCCCCTCATAGGTTGACAGTATTTCTGAGCGCACAAGTCTAAAGTCCAACTTCAGAGCTGCCGAGATTCCTGCCAAAGTCTCCTCGTCTATTTCACCCGCTAGCCTTATACTCACTGCGAGTCTTGCAGCGTCGCCTATTCCACAAGAATTTCGCAGGTCAAAATCCACAAAGCCTGATTTTGTGTCCACCAAGCACTTGCTTATTTCAACACATTTCGCTGTTATTTGAGCGTCGTTTAGTGTGGTCAAAGGTAACTCACACCTTCCTGACAGTTAAGTGGAAATCCGTCTTAAGGCTTTGGCATAATCGAACCTACGCGGGATTCTATATCGTCTTAGTTGTTACGAAGAATCATAGTGCCTTGGTTCTGCTTTCCACAGTCTAAGAATGACATCGGAATTTGTTAAAATCTTTCGGCACCTCAGTTGTCAGTCACTTTAACAGGTCTCTCTCCAGAGTGTGGAAACGTCGTTGCGGCGTCTGCCTTTTTATTGGCTTACACCAATAGCACGAGCCCCGAGTGACCTCCCTTGAGAAAGAAAACAGAATTGATGGCTACAGAAGACGACATCCTCGTGGACTTGACATTTCATGGTGTTCCAACTTTGCTTACAGAATTTGCCGAGAAAATCGTGAGTCCATACTACGCTGGAAACATGAACGCCGCAATCCAGGACCTACTACACAAAACCCTCGCAGGACAAGGCTTCTTGCTCTCTCACATTACCCACGTTAGAGCGTGAGGACATAGCGTATGGGCAAGACTGTTCCCTCGTACAGGATGGCTTTGGAATTTGATTCTTATTTTTTCCATGATTCGCTTTTCATATGTCTTGGACAAAGGCGACAATGCAACTCGAGGTTTGGTTGATTTGTATGATAGGTCGTCGTATCGTAGCTGGACAGTGATTGGGAGTGATTGACAATGCGTTTAGGCAGGGTGAGTTCGTCTGACTACGATCTGCCCATTGTCAAGTTGGGCGATGAATAACCATCCTTCGCCCAGATATTTCTCAAGTACATCTGATCCTATTACTTTCTCCACCGACTGCGTAATTGGTGTATCGAAGAAGTTAAGTTTTTCATACTCTTTGCGGTGGAAGTCTATCTTGTCTTTGTCATAGTATGCGTCTTGGCTTCCTGAGAGAATGTGTCCAAAGAGAAATTCCTGCGTCCCTTTGTCCATTCTTCCACCATCAACGGTGGGATTTCTCAATACGGATTCGAAAGCTTTGCGAAGCGTGTGCGGTGTTATACAGGTCCATTGGGAGATGCTTGCAAGTTTTGCTGCTCGTCTGATGACCTTTGCCACGGTTCTTCTCCCTAGACGCTTGTCCGATCTTTCTTTCCTTTTCCATAAGGTCCATTCTGCGTGGAACAATGGGGATTCAGAGCTTAGCGGGCCATATTTCTCGCTCCTGTCTTGAAGATACATTCGCAACGCTTCTACGGCCTCGCGACAAATGAACGTGTAGTACGGAATGTTACCCTTACATGCGTCTGGAAGTCTGCGTTTCATGTCAGGATAGACTGGTATTTGTACACTGGCACAGCCTGCATTCAGGTCTTTTGCGATGTCCCCGTAGTCGAGGGCGCAGAGAGTGCTTACTCTCACTCCGCTGCTCCAGGCAGCTAGAATGAGGGCTCTGTTTCTCAGGCTTTCGGCAGCGGCGGCCATTGCACGTACTTCAGAAATGGTCGGTATGTATTCTGGTCGCTTTCTGTATCGAGGAGGAATGGAGTACGCATGAAGCTTCGGGATTTTGTTGTTGGCGTGAAAGAACGTTCTGAACCGTTTGATCATGGAGTTGACATATGCTCGGCTTCTGTTCAGGCCTGCAGTCTGATCCACGAATTTCTGGATTGACTCCTCTATTTTGTGTTTGGGCAGATTGGCCAGTTGGTCTGGATCGAGTTTCAGCCATTCGCAGAGTCTCCGAAGCTGGTTAAGGTAGACTTCCTTTGAGCTTTCGCTTTTTCCGAATCGGCTAAGGTGGTCCAGAAGGTTCTGCACACTCTTGTATTTGCTCTTCCAAGCTTCAGGGCCTTCTCGTGAAGTTATTCCAAAGAAGCGTTCAAACTGTCTTAATCCGAGGGGCTTAGTGAGATCGAGTCTTCCAAAGGCTTTGGCTCTACTCAAGCTCTTATCCCGCAAATGGGATATCCCAAAAGCGGGATAAAAGTCTTTCGTGAACACGTTTCTTGTCTTGGCAGGACAGTATTCGGTCAGTGTAGTTGGCGGGCCCGAGGGGATTTGAACCCCTGTTCTCCGGCTTTCTTCCACGTTTAGTTGCCCGGAGGCTTGCGCATCCTCTGTTGAGATTCGACGCCTTTATCCAGACTGG
>Ga0315279_10008681_pt1 | contig 12269 bp, 9 predicted proteins | sample YL17G06_20_MG_FD_203694 | JGI IMG/M metagenome (GOLD analysis project Ga0315279, IMG submission 203694) | Sediment microbial communities from Yellowstone Lake, YNP, Wyoming, USA - YL17G06_20 | ecosystem: Environmental > Aquatic > Freshwater > Lake > Sediment | place: USA: Wyoming | collected... | reverse complement strand
AGATCTCTCGGTCTGTCTTGATCTGCGATGGCGCCGGCGAAATCAAAGAAGCAAGATAAGGGCTCAAATTGGGGACGACGAGGATAAGCACGACCCAGACGAAGAGCGATGTCATGATCGAGGCGGACGACGAATGGTGGCGGGCCGAGATGAAAACACCGAGGACCAAAAATAGAAAGACATAGATCACCGTGCCCAAAAAGACGAGGGCCAGGGTCGCCCAATCTGTGCTCGCCCAAGCTGCGCGGGAGTTGAGCAGGATGACGAACAGGCCCAGAACCAGCGACAGCGTGAACGGGATGAGCAGGGTCAGCGTGCCTCCGATGATCTTGCCCAGGAGAATCTCGGACCGGGCCAAGCAGTTCGACATCATGAGCTTCAGCGTCCCGTCTTCTTTTTCCCCGGAGACGGCATCGTACGAAAAAATGAGGGCGGCCAGGCTGAGGAGGATGCCGACGATGAAGACTAAGTCGAGCAGGGGAAACACGACCGGCAGAGGGTCATCGTCGAACTTGTTTATGTTGACGTCCGAGCTTATGCCGCGAACGAGCGAATAAAAGGGAATCGGCGGCTGGGAAGGCGCTATGACATTTCCTATCCGGTTGAAGTGAGCGTAATTTTTCAAATAATTATCGATACTGTTCTGGCGGAAGGAGTATTCGTCGACCTTTTTCACATAGTCATTGGTCAGGATGAAAATCGTGACCGGCACGATGACCACCAGTAGGACGAATGTCACGACGAACCGAAAGGAAAAAACGCTGTTCAGGATCTCTTTTTTGATAAGCGTTCCGAGCATGATTTGCTCCTTTATCTCACGTCGTATCGGACGAAGGCGACATAGCCCATGGCGAAAAAGAGGATGTTGAAAAAGATGAGCCAGGCCAGGTCGAACAGCCCTCCCTGGGATAGGACCTGCCCGACAGACCGATAGCGGTAAGCGAAGGCCGGGGCTTGCTTTTCGCCGCGCTCGAGATTCGAAAGCACGGAATCTTTGTAGCGGAGGACATTCTCTTTCAGACGGCTCTCCTCTCCGATGCCGGTCCCGGCCAGTTCGGTCGTGGCATAGACGAAGCTCGCCGCCGGAGAAAGCCGATTGATGTTCTTGGACAGCCGGACCAGGCGGTCGAACTTGTTCCGATAGTCCTCTTCCATTTTATCGAGCTCGGTGTTGATGGCGTCGAAGTGTGCTTTGACGATCCCGCCCGTTCCGCGGTCATTTTGGGCCTTCCGTTCCAAGATCATGAGAAGAACCTCCCGGGTCCAGACCTGGTCCTGTTTTTCGCTCAAGGCCTTGACGGATGGGACATCGACCATCTGTCTGGCTAAGAGAGTGCCCAGGTTTGGCACGACAAAGACCGTGACGGCCCAGATTAAAAGAAGGATGACGAGCGACGACGCGGCTCTTCGGGTGAGCGCCGATACAAAAATCCCCAAGCTTAAAAAGAGGGCGATATAGATGAGCGCGGCGAGGACAAGAAGGAAAAACCGGGCCGCGCTTGACGCAGAAAAGCGGACCAAAGGATCTAGGTTGATCAAGACAAATCCAAGAATCGTGACCAAGAGAAAAGGCACGGACAAGCTGAGGAAATTCCCTAACCATTTCCCGGCCAGGATCTTGGCCCGGGACACAGAATTGGACAACATCAGCCGCAGGACGCCGCTCTCTTTCTCCCGGCTGATCTGGTCGAACCCAAAGAGGAGCGCGACGAGCGATAGGACGACCTTGACGATATAGACGAAATCGGGCGTGGGGAAATAGGCAAAAATGATGTTGCCGGACTTTTGCCCGGCAAAAACGGCGACGCCGATCCGGTTGATTTCGAAGGAGCGGGTCATGGCTTCGTCCAGGCCTTTGGCGAAAATGGACAGCGGGTTCGGCGGAAGGACGGCAATCGGCTCGCCGGGCTTGGCCCGGACAAGCTCATAATCGGCGAGCCGCCCCTTATAGTCCTTGTAGAGGACAAAAAAGCTGGTGAACAGGAGAAGGGTTGTCAGGAGAATGGCGATGAAAAATTTATAGCTGAGGAGGTTGGCGACGATTTCCTTTCGGACGATGGTCCATAACAGGGCGGGCGTTCGCCTCGGCATGCGGTCCTCCTTATGACGTCAAAGGTTCGGATTTCATATAGTCAATGTAAATCTTGACTAGGTCCTCGTACTGGAGCTCTTCGCGGGTCCGCTCCATGACCAGCCGGCCCTCTTTCATGATCCCGACCCGGTCGCCGATCTCCTTAGCCCGGAAGATATCGTGGGTGGACATGAGGATGGCTTTGCCCTCGTTCTTTAGCTCGGTCAGGATCTCTAAAAACTCCTCGGCCGCTTTAGGGTCTAATCCTGCGGTCGGCTCATCCAGCAAAACCGCTGGTGCGTCTTTGATGATGGCGATCGAGATCCCCAGCTTCTGGCGCATGCCTTTAGAATAGGTCTTGACCCTCTGCTCGAAGGATTTCTCCTGGAGGGAGACCCGTCGCATGACCTGATAATATTGTTCCTTGGTCAGGTTTGTTTTGCCGCCCAGCTTGGCGAAGAACTCGAGGTTTTGGCGGGCGGTGAAATTGCCGTAGAGCATGACGTTTTCAGACACAAAAGAGACATATTTCTTGGCTTCGAGCGGGTCCTTGGTGACGTCGATTCCTTGGATGTAACACGTACCTGTCGTCGGCGGGATGAAGTTCAGAAAAAGATTGATGGTCGTCGTTTTCCCGGCGCCGTTTGCGCCCAACAGACAGTAGACCTCTCCCGGCCGAATACCAAGGTTTAGATGGTCCACAGCTAATACGCCGTCCTCGTAGCGTTTGGAGAGATCGTCGGCTTTTAGCAGCGGTTTTTGATTCGCCATTTTGGCCTCCTTATAATCATTTATTTCTTATTTGATTTTCGCCATTCTTTAGAGCGAAGATGCGGCGCATTTTGTGTTTTTAAAATCCCCCTCCGTCAAAATACCAGGGGCCTTTTCCTTTATACTGGCGAAGAACCCAATGAATTGAAGCGACATATCTTCCATCCGCTTCGCGGCTAACCGCACCAGAAAATCTTGGTGTCGTCTCAAGCGTGACGGTCAGAAAGGCAATCTTATCGCCTTTATCATCTTTGATGTTTTTCATCTCAATTTCAACAATCTGTTTGACATGTTTTTGGTCTGTCATATAGCTGTTGATTCCCTGTTGAGCTTTATTCAGCCATTTCTTCCATTCTTCACTGTCGCCTCTGGGATAATAAGCCATGACGGTTTCCGAATCTCTATTTATATACGCCTGGAGGATGACTCGTAATGTTTGCTCCGGAGAAAGCGTTAAGGGATGGGAACTCAAACTTTTTTGAGGCTTTTCATTTATTTGCCTTATCTCAGGAGTCAATTTAGTTGATTCAGACAATAAGAAAACATCGACGAAAACAAAGCTCATGGAAATGGCAAGTCTAACTAAAAAATTTCTCATGATATCAGTCCCTTGGATAAAGAGAGGATTGACACATCACTTTTTTTCTTATGATGATAGAAAAGCGTATTACCTCCGTGTTAGCTTGATGCCGAAGACAACGATGCCCACCAGCAGGCCGACGAGCAGCAGCACTAGCAGGCTGATGCCCAAGACGTTCGTTTTTGACGCGACGTGGACGCGGACGATCTTGTCTTCGGACTCCACGTTTCGGTTATCGGCGCTGCACTCGGTCTTGATTTTCGGTTCATAATCGCCGACCGCCACGTCCGCCGGCGGCAGGAACTTGATGGTGACGACGACTTCCTTGTCCTGTTCGAGGGAGGCAATCAACTCCGGCTGGATCTCCGAGCGCCAGTTCAAGGGAAGGTCGCTATAGACCCGGATGTTGTTCAATTTGCGGGTTCCGGCATTTTTGACCCGGACCTCCATGTTCACGTTCTCGCCGACCCTGATCTCGTGATAAAGATTGACCGCCTGGACCTCGATCTTGCCCACGCCTCTTGGGACGAGCACGAGCCGGACGCTCCCCGCTTTCATGGTATCGATGTCCTTGGTGTCGATTCGGGGTTTCTTTGTCATCAGATCCTGGAGCTTCGTTGCCTGGTCCACATCAAGCGTCAGAGCGTAGAATTCAATGGGCTTGTCGATCACGACCTGCGCGTCCGCGTTTTTCGGGAGGTAGAGCTTGAGCGAAAGCTTCATATTTGTGACGCCCTCGGTGAACTTAATTTGCGAGAGCCGGGCCTGGGTCTGGGGATCGCTGAATTCGTAATTGATCTGATGGGGGAGGTTGACGACTTCGAGCTTGAAGACATTGGCTTCGCCGCTGAATTTTTCGAGCGACAGGTCGTAGGTCGCCTGGCTTTCCAGGTCGGCTTCCTGTGAGAACTGGGCCGAATTCATGGTCACGATGTTGGCGCTCACGCCTTTTTGGAGATAGACCGAGGTCGCCTCGTTCTTGCCGGAATAGAAAACGTTGACATCGAGGTTTTCGACATCCTTGAGGAGCTGGAAAGTCACATCCTGCTGTGTTTCGAGCGGCAGAGAGGCCATGGTCTTTTCGTACGGGTCGGAGACGATCTTGCCCTCCGATTTCAGCGAAACCGAAACATCCTTGATCTCTTTCATGAAATCCAGCGGGAAAAGGTCCTCGGCGCTGATCTTAAGTTTGGTCAGCTCTTTGAGCTCCTTGGAGGAATAGCGGAGCGTGACCCGGACGAATTTTTTCCCGGCGGCGTCCTGGAACTTGACGGCGCTCGCCACCGAAATCCTCGCTTCGCTGCCCATGAAGTTAATGAGGGCCTGTTGATAGTCGACTTGGGCTTGGAGATAGGCCGTCTGGACCCGGGCGAAGTCCTCTTCGGAGGTCAGGCCTTGCTCCTTGAGCTTGAGCGAGCGCTCGAAATCGCCTTTCGTTTTCTCGAGCTGAAGCTGGGCTTTTTTGAGCGTTAAAAGTTTCATCGTCTGGGACTGCCCCTCCTGGGCGCCGGCGATATTATTCAGCGCCCAGAACAAAAGGGTGAAGGCGATGATAATTGTCAGGAATTTCTTCATGATCTGACCTCCCATGCATCTGTCAACTTAATATTCTTCTTATCCAAGCTGGTTCCCATAGCTTTGTCAAGCCTGCCGAGTGAAAGGGTGTAATCGATGATGGCCCGTAGCTCAAACGTCCGCGCTTGAGCCAGGTCCCGCTGGTATTGGAGAACACGGAAGTTATCGCTCATACCGGCCTTGAGCTTGACCTCCTCCGCCGCCAATTTCTGCTCGGCGAGCTCGCGGGCGGCCTTGTAGGCGTCGACCCTTTCATAATTCGTCTGCACGGCCCGCACCGCAGAGCGGATTTCGAGAAAGGCCGCCTGCTCCGTATTCTTCATGCGGGCCAGTTCCTGCTCAAGCGCCGCCTTGGCCTGTGCTTGGGCCGCCCGGGAAAACATCGTGTTCAGCGGGACGTCAAGGGAGAAAGACACCGACCAGTTATTATATCTGAAGCCGAGCGCATCGCGCATGGCGATGGATGCCCCTCCCGGGATTGATCCGAGGATGATTCCTGTCAGGGGATTGTCGTCGAGATAGAGGATCCGCTCTCCCGAGATTCCGGGGCTCCAGTAGCTGGCGTTCAGGTTCAGCGCCGGGAGGGTTTGGTTCTTTGCGTAGGAAAAGTCGAGTTCCCTGTTTTTGACGCTGAGCTCGAAGGATTTCAGGTCTGGCCTGTTTTTCAGGGCCGTCGCCAGCGCTTCCTCGAAACTGATGTCTCTTTTTTCAAAAGGCGGCCGGTCGCCAGGGAGGATCTCCTCGACGGTTTTTGTCGCCGGCAGGTTGATGAGCGTCCTCAAGTTATCCGCGTAGTCCTTGACCTGGAGTTCCCCCTGGAGGATGTCCGCTTTGCGGGCCGCAACTTCGGCCTGGGGGCTCAGAATTTCTTTGGGAGCCAGGGTTCCAATGTTCACTTCCTTGCGGCTTTTGTCCAGAAGGTCCTCGGCCAGTTTCAGGGACTGCCTGCGGACATTTTGCGATTCGATGGCGTAGACAAGCTCCCAATAGGCTTGCTCGACCGAATAGACGGTCTCGAGGAGGGCGCTCTTGAGGTCGCTCTCTGCGATGTCGCGGTTATTTCGGGCGACAAGAATCTCCTTCCGGCTCATCTCCAATCCGAAATTCTTCAGGAGGGGCTGGCTGAACGAGAAGCTCAGCGTGCTGCCGTAGCGGGGATTGATCGTCTGGAACCGGGCGTTCGTCTGGTTCTTGTAGGCGCCCAGGGAGACCGAAAACGTGCCTCCAAAGGGGATCGTCTGCTCGAGGGCGGCCGAATAATTCATGTAGGAAGACGTCACCTCACCGGCCGCGTCGATCCAGGAGTACGATGCCGAATTCTGATTCTGCTTCCCGAAATCAAAGGAGAGGCCGGGGAGGAATTTTTCCTGGGCTCTGGCCACGGCCAGGTCGGCCAGCTCGGAGCTGTAGACCTGGACGGCTAAACCCAGGTTGTGCTTGACCGCATGGACAATGCATTCATCCAGGGTCAACTTGGCCTGTCTATCCTGCTCCGCTCCGGCAGGCAGGATCAAAGATAAGCCCAAGAAAACGAAACCGAGTAATTTCTTTCTTGTCATTTTCATGCGCTGTCTCCGCTTCATCGAAAGATCCTAGATTAGTCCGCACCGCGGTTTTTCAGGGCTCTATAATAGCAATATTCGTGCCAGACCGGGCAAGCAGGGAAGCTCTGCAGGAGATGCCGAAGGGAAATAGACCCGGCTGTAAATCGGGTAAGCTATTACCCAAAAATGGGTAATCCTTTACCTGAAAAACAATCTAACAAACGGAGTTTGACGGCCTAACATATCATTGGCTTTATTTGAGGGATCGGAATCCGGACCTGCAATATCATTTTAGCTTTTTTTCACCAGGAGGGCAGGTAGGAACCATGGTCTTAATGTCACGGTAACTCAATTTGGGGTTATGAGGAGATGCCGATCTATAAAGCTGAGAATTAGATTTTGGTATAAAACTTGCAAATATCAAATCGACGGAAATTATGGTGGCTCTTATTTGAACGCGGAGATCCGGATATGGTCTTTCATATTGCCAAAAAAGATCTTTTAAACAACCTCCTTTCGGCCAGGTTTATCATAGGATTCGTTCTCTGTCTGATTTTGATCCCCTTCAGCATCTTGCTCAATATTAGCGATTTCCGCGATCAAGCAAGTCAATACCGACTCGACAGGGCGGCCGCGGAAAAACGTATTAAAGAAGTTCGCGTGTATTCGGCTTTGAGGCCGGAGATCATCATCCCGCCCGAGCCGCTGAGCGTCTTCAGTAAAGGCCTCAGCGGCCAAATAGGGAACCGGGTGAAGATCCGGCTCGGAGAGAAGGCTATGTTCGCGGAAGGGAAGAGCGTCACTCGGGATAATCCTTTCTTGACCTCGTTCTTTTCGGTTGATTTTGTCCAGATCGCGGCTATCATCTTTTCCCTTTTGGCTCTCCTCTTCAGCTATGACGTCTTCACGCGAGAAAAAGAGGACGGGACTCTGAGGCTGCAGATGTCCAACTCTCTCGGCCGGGCCGAGTTCCTGGCCGGGAAAGTCCTCGGCATTCTAGCTACGCTTCTGCCGGTCCTGGCCTTTTCTTTCCTCCTAAGCGCGGTTCTCATCCTGGTCTCCAAGGATGTCTTTTTTTCGGCCCTCGAATGGGGCCGGATCGGGCTGCTCTTCGCCGCGAGCCTTCTCTATCTTGCCGTCTTCATTTTCATCGGTCTCTTCATCTCCGCCCGGTCCAAGACCTCAGTGACCAGCCTAGTCCTTTGCCTTTTTATTTGGGTTTTTTTTATCTTTATCATCCCCAACCTTTCAGCCTATTTTGCCGAGAGCTTTGTCCGCGTCCAGTCCCGGGACAACTTGAACCGGGTGCTCGATGACTTCGATCGAGAATTTGGCAGAGTCCAGAGCGACCGCTACGAGGCGCAGGGCATTTCTGAGTCTTATAGTGCTTGGTGGCGCTCGAGCGGCGATGACGGTTATGTCGAAACCTATGGAAATTCAGGCACGGATTTTGAAGCGCAGCGTCGGCGTTGCATGGTTTCAGAACCGCTCCGGATTGATTATGCCGATAGAAAATGGGCCCATCAGGAAGCTTATCTAGAAAGCCTGGCCCATCAAGCCCGTATCGCCGAAGGGCTTTCAGCCATCTCGCCGGCCGGGATCTTCCGAATCGTCGCTTCGGCTGTCTGCTCGACAAATATCCGATCCCATGAGAATGAGATGGATCGAATCCGTCAATACCGGGAGGCTTTCATCCGCTACCTGCAAAATAAAAATATTTTCGCGTCCTTCCGTTACATCACCCCGACCCCGCCTGAAACGTTCCTGACGAGGGACCAACTCATCGAGAAAAGAACCGGAGGCGAGTTTAAGACCGTCCAAGCTTTTGACGCCTGGGCCGCCCAGCAGAAAGATGCCCGGGCCCTTGTGCTGAAGCTCAGCAAAAACATAAGCCCGGGCGACGAGCCATCCGGTTATCCCTATTTGGATATCTCGGACATGCCCGGATTCCAAGAGCGGTCGGAATCCCTTCTTTCCGGTTTGGAAAGCTCGAGCTTGAAAATTGTTCTGCTCCTTATCGAAAGCATTTTTCTCTTTTATATCGGCTATGTCGCGTTCATCCGGTACGACGTGAGGTGAGACATGCTGCGGACAATTTTAAAGCAGGAAATCCTGCATAATCTCTACAGCCTGCGTTTTCAGGTCTCGCTGGCCCTTGTCCTCTGCATTTTCGTCGTGGGCTCGGTCTCCTTCGTTAAAAGCCATGACGCCGGTCTCAAAAAATACCAGGAGGTTCAGGCCCAATATACGGAAGAGATGAGAGACGAGGCCAAGTCCAGTGCTACGGCACTAGCGGTGAATAGAAAAACATACACCCTGAGGTCGCGGGATAACGGTTTCATCTATGACGGCAAGGAAAAATACCTGCCCAATGCCATAGTTTTTAGCGCCTGGAACGTATTTTCTTTCTTGAACAGGAGCGGCAGCACGAATCCTTTCCTCAACGCTTTCGAAGAGCTGAATTGGTCGTTCATCGTGGCTTTGATTCTCAGCTTTGTCGCCCTGCTTTTCACCTTCGATGCCGTATCCGGGGAGAAGGAGTCCAAGACCCTCGCCTTGGCTTTGTCCAATTCCGTTTCAAGGGGAACCCTTCTATTCGGGAAGTACATCAGTGCGATCTTAACCTTCCTGGCTATGGTTCTGCCCGGGATTGCCCTGAGCATCCTCGTCGTCCTCCTCTCCGGCCGGGTTTCTCTGGGGTCCGCGTTCATCCTGGAAACAGTGGGGTTCTTGGTTGTGGCGATCCTCATGGCCGCCGTGTTGGCCGCGTTCGGCCTTCTTTGCTCGGTCGTTGCCCGAAATTCCAATATCAGCCTGCTTCTGGCCCTCGCCTTCTGGATCCTGTTCGCCGTCGTCATCCCCAATTCCAGCACGTTCATTGCAAAAACCTTTTTTCCCATCGAGCGGACCGAGGCGGTCCAGAAAAAGATCGCGGCGACATTAGGCGACCTTAGCAAGAACGCACCTCCGGGAAGCTGGATGATGAATACCGGGAAACCTTTTTTGCCCCAGCACGAACTGCGGGCGAACCTACAGAGGAAACGGTTCGAGGCCGAAAAAGGCATCCAGGACGCTTATTTTCAAAGCCAGTTCAGGCAATTCGAAAAAACGCGGCTGTTGACCGCGGTCTCGCCCGTGCCCCTTTTCCAGTATCTGACGGAAGCGGTGGTCGGCGGCGGTTACCCGCGCTTTCGGAAAGTCTGGGACGATTTCCATGTCTACCAGGGGCAGTTTCTGGCCTTTTTCAAGAATCTCGACGCCCAAGATCCCCAAAGCCCCCATTGGTACAATCCCAGCGAGAATGTCTCCACCACGAGAAAACCCGTGGTCTTTGAAACCGTCCCGCAGTTCGTGGAAAAGCCGATGACGTTCGCCGAGAGGGTCAAACCGGCCCTTGTCTTCCTCGTCATCAACGTCGTTTACGCCTGCTTGATTTTCTTCTTGAGCTTTGTTCTCTTCGTCCGCTACGACGTCCGATAGAGAATTCGGTGGCACACCTTATTCTTCTGATTACTCCCGGACTGACGGCTTGATTGATCAGCAGCATCTGGTGTGCGTCACCGAATTCTTCCGGATTCTGGTATAATGAGTATCGGAAAATCGTCCATTGCCTCCGAGGAATGTGAATCATGGAAAAACGGCTGGGCCGCAGCCATGAATAGAACGATCCGGGCCCTTAAAGAAAAGCTGGGAAAAAGAAAAAAATCCGACATCTATCCTCTCCGTATTTTCAAGGAGTTTGAGGACAGTCTCAACCTCATCGAGGATTTCGACCACATCGCCGGCAATTTCCTGGGCAAAATCAAAGAGGTCTGCCCTGTCCAAAGGGAGATCCTTCTCATCTATGACTCAGACACTGGTAAATTCAGGCCCTCCGCGTCTTCCGGCGTCGAGGATCGTCAAAAAGAACAGATATCATTTTCACGGGCTTCGCGCCTAGTCAAATGGCTTAAAGTCAACCAGACTTTTCTCGACATTCCGCAGCGGGCCGGTGTCTTGGAATATCTTACCCAGAAGGAAACGGAAACGCTCAAAGCTCTGCGCATCGAGGTCTGTTTTCCGCTGATGTCCATGAACCGGCTTATCGGCATCCTGCTTGTCGGGACAAAGGAAAGCGGAAAGCCCTTTTCTCGGCAGGAAATCTCGTTTATTTCAAGCTTTCTTCCCCAGACAGGAATCGCCCTCGAAAATGCCCTCCTCTTTAAAGAACACCGAGAGCGGTTCCGGCGGATGTCCAGGGCGGATAAATTGGCGACCATCGGGGAACTCGCCGCCGGCGCCGCCCATGAGATCCGCAATCCTCTGACGGCCATCAAATCGTCCCTCCAATATCTGGAAGCCAAAGGCGGCGATCCGACATCACGGAAGCTCTTGGCCTCCGCCCTTCAAGAGACGGGCCGAATCGAAGAAATCGTCTCGGCGCTCCTCTCCTTTTCCCGGCCTTCGGAAATTCGCAAGGTCAGGCACGACCTTCGAGAGACCCTCGAAGAAAGCCTGGAGCTCATCTCGTTTCAGGCTAAAACCCAGAACGTCAATATCATCAAAGATTTTTGGCCTACCCCATTGTCCGTGCAGGGAGACAAGTCTCAGCTCAAACAGCTCTTTCTCAACATCTTCCTCAATTCCATCCAGGCTATGCCGTCCGGCGGCGAGATGAAAGTGGAGGCGCTCCTCAAAGACGCCCGGAAAGCCGTGGTCGCCGTTTCCGACACGGGCGTGGGGATCCCCGAAGAGAACTTGGACCGGATCTTTGATCCATTTTTCACGACGAAAAAAGGCGGCACAGGCCTCGGCCTTTCGATCTGTTACAACATCGCTAAATCCCATCAGGGCGACATCGAAGTGAAAAGCAGGGTGGGGCAGGGGACGACAACCCTGATCAGCCTTCCCTCGCTTTAAGGATAAAGATCAGCCATGAAAAATAAGGTCCTTGTTCTCGACGACGAAAGCAACATCCGGGATATTTTCACTCTCCTGCTCCAGGAGAACAACTACCTCGTGGAAACCGCGGCCAGCGGCAGCGAAGCCCTGGAGAAAGCCAAGACTTTCGCTCCGGATGTCCTGCTTCTGGACATGAACTTGCCTGACATAACGGGAATGGAGGTATTGTCCCGCATCCAACGCTATCTTCCCAAGTGCCGGATCCTCATCATCACGGCCTTTGGGACGATCCGGAGCGCCGTAGAGGCGACCAAGTTGGGCGCCTATGCCTACCTGGAAAAACCCGTGGACAACGACGAACTCCTGCTCATGATCTCCCGGGCCCTTGAAGTCAAAAAACTGGAAGCCGAGGTCGAGGTCCTCAAGACCGAATTGACCTCCCGCTACAGCTTCGCCAACATCGTCGGCACGAGCGCGAAAATGAATTCCGTCTTCCAGATGATGCACAGGATCGCCCGAGTGGACGGCACCATATTGATCACGGGGGAAAGCGGAACGGGCAAGGAGCTCGTCGCCCGCGCCATCCATTTCAACGGCCCCCGGAAGGACGGCCCGTTCGTCATAGTGAACTGCGGGGCGATCCCGCGCGACCTGATCGAATCCGAGTTCTTCGGGCACAGCAAAGGGGCATTCACGGACGCCAAGTCGGAAAAAACCGGAAAGTTCGAGCTCGCCCATAAGGGGACGATCTTCCTGGACGAGGTCGCCGAGCTGTCCCTCGCCGCCCAGGTCAAGCTGTTGCGTGCCCTTGGCGAAAGGGAGATCGTCAAGGTGGGAGGGACAAAGA
>Ga0315279_10008680_pt1 | contig 12270 bp, 10 predicted proteins | sample YL17G06_20_MG_FD_203694 | JGI IMG/M metagenome (GOLD analysis project Ga0315279, IMG submission 203694) | Sediment microbial communities from Yellowstone Lake, YNP, Wyoming, USA - YL17G06_20 | ecosystem: Environmental > Aquatic > Freshwater > Lake > Sediment | place: USA: Wyoming | collected... | reverse complement strand
ATACGCTATAAAACAGAGAAAACCAATAGGCGTGAGAGAGGTTCAGAGAGCACTGAAACTGAGCAGCCCGACGTTGGCAGCCTACCACTTGGACAAGTTGGAAGAAGCTGGATTGTTGAAGCAGACTCCTGACGGATATGTTGTGGAAAAACTGGTGCTTGAAAACTTCGTGAGACTCCGTCAGCTCCTTATTCCAAAATACCTTTTTTACTTCGCTGTCTTTGCGACAGCTGTGCTGTTCCAAATTACCCTGTTTAGACCACCTCAACTCACGAGGGAATATTTGTTTTCCACGTCAATGCTGGCTTTGGCCGCAGCCTATTTTGCCTACGAAACAATAATAACCGTCTTGAAAAGGAGGATATGACCGAAATATATGCGGAACCGTGCCGCCGATTGCTAACACGCCATCCATTATTGTTCTTCCTGTCCCAATTGTTTTAGTTTCTCTCGTCTTTCTTCGCATTCTTTGATGAGGTCTTGGAGTTTCTTTATGTCTTCGTCTACTTTGATTTCTTCGAAGGTTTTGCCTATTCCGTTTATGACTTGGCCGATGTATGCGGTGAGGCGGATCCAGTTTTGTTTGACATCGTCTTTCGCAGGGTGGGTGTCGATGGCTTTTTGCTGTGCCGTTTCGGCGAGGGCTTTGAGTTCGAGGATGAGTTGGAACCTGACGTTCTGCATGTCGAGACTGTACTTATCTGCTATAGCAGTTAGCCTTCTCTGCATGAACATGAACGTGGGATGATGGTGGCGGCTGGTGCCCCTCCTAGGTTTCAATGTACCATGAATATTAGGGTCCAAATATGCCGGTCGCAATGCATTCTTACTGTTCATGCAGATGTTGCTCTTTCAACATCTATTGACCATTTCGGCTCCTCAGAAAGGCCCACGGTTTTCTGTCCATAGCGCGCGCTACTACATAGACGAAATGGCATAAGCACGCGATTCACGTAATACGCACTTTCCTTAAAATAGTGGAAAAAACGCTTTCGAATCTTTCGAGAGAACCCTTTGAGGCAATCATGGCTACTTTTTGAGTTGTCAGGATGAGTATTAGGATATTTAGTGTCGCGAAGCTGTATCTTCTATTCGAGATCATAGTAATCAGAGTTGTCTGACCCTCAGTTCGAATATCAACATGGGGCTGCGATCTGGGGTCAATTTGGATGGTCAGCTCAGGTGGTGTTCCTGTTGGCAAACCTCCAAGTGTGATTATTTGTGCGAGTTTTTCTGTCAAATTCTCTCTCGCGTGGGCATTCTTCTCATTCTTTCTATTCCTTCTGATCAGATCTAGTCTCCTACGTATGTCTTGTTCAACAGGATGAATTTCAGGTTCAACATATTTCAACGCATCATGTGGAATTTGTTTCGGGTTCATCCATGCAAGAATCTCCAACCACAATCTTTGGTATGCCTCGTCAGATTCGAAGAAACTATTTCTGTCGATGTTCAATGCTGTATCCAAGCCCTCATCAATGTACAGTTCCCCGGTAAGTTGATTCAAAATAACTGGACTCTCACTGGCCAACTTGGAGAAGCTATTTTCATAAGTCCCTATTCCCACATTCTTTACCCTAAGCAAGAGTCCGCGAAGTTCATAAGGAACTATTCTTACGTCTTGATGATAATAATAGCACATAGCGTTAATTCGCTTATCGCCGAATCTCAGATCCAATTCCTTCTCATAGACTTTGTAAGGTTCTTTTCCCGGAAGCGGCAAATCAGATTTGTGAGGATATAAGATGGGCTTAAAGATTTCCACGTCGTTCACGTATACGTGAAAATCATAACCTTCCAATCGGTCCTTAATCTTGGTGAGAATCGGAGTCCTTATACCTTTCACTGGGCCATCAGGCAGATATCTCACAGGAGTCAAGAGCCCTATCTCAAACATAAAGCGATTGAAGGGCGATATTTCATCCAGTCGCTTTATCCCCTTCTCATCCAACCATTCTACGAATTTTCCGTACGACGGATGTTTCTTGAAGTCGTAACTCTCTCTGTATCCAGTCTTTCCAACAAGCCCTTGGACGAATGGAACCTTCAACTCAGACAGCGTAATTCGAGTGTAGCTCTCTTTTGAAGGGTTTTCAAACCGATAAAGCTTGACGTTTCCGATTTTAAGGGTGTCCAATGATTCTGTCATCGTTATGGCATCATAATAAGGCTTCAAGTCGATTTCGGCTCTCATTCCTAGTCCATCAGGAGTTGAGGAGACAATCTCGAATCTATTAGTGGCTTGGCCAACTGAAAGCAGGCCAATGCCGATCCTCCCGATAATTGGTCTTCCTTTCCTGGTCAAAGTGCCCTCAGTTCTTTTGAGACTCACGCCAATGTGCGTCATCGAGAAAGCGAAGTCACCTGAATTGATTCCCAGTCCAGTGTCTTTGATTACTATTCTGTGTGCTTTTTCATTTCGCTCATCGATTTCAAGCAAAACATCTACTCTGGGAGCATCCGCATCAAAGGCGTTGCTGATCAATTCCTTCAAAGCATTTGCAGGTGTTCGGTAGATTCCTGAAGCCACAAGCTGGATGATTTTGGCAGCTACCATCATGTCGATTTGCTTTATGAACACTTCACTTTCTTGGGGCGGCATCAGGTGTTTCTCCTAGGCCAGTGGTCTTTGATGGCGCCCTCCACAGCGTGGAGGTATTCTTCAAATTCGGACTTTATTACCGCTGTAATTGGTGTTCCCTGAGCGTGAGCATGAAAACCCGAGAGACCTGCTACAGTCTTAAATATGGCAAGTCTGCGGAATATAGTTTCATTAGTTTGTCTGAATGGTGCATCGTTATTGCATCTAGTTTCAAATGCTGTCACTTTGCCTCCAACGAAGGTATGGTGGAAGCCCAAGTCATAGAGTAATTCATCAAGTAAGCGTCTGACTATGCAAGCACCTGCTACAGAGATGTCATAGGCGGAGCACTTGTACGCCTCTTTAACCAAGGTTTTTATATGATCAGGGATGTCAGCGAATTGCTCGATATCGCTCTCCTCAGCCGGGCAAAGAGACACTGCAAGTATCCTGCCGTTCCTGACAGAAAGCGTGGATTCGTGTGTGTTCTGACATTGGTAGCTGCTAGTGACAACAGTACCAGGTTCAAAGTCAGTAATATCTACTCTTATCTCGCCGCTGCATTTTCCGCAACTAGTCCTAATTATTGTTCTCCGTTGTCTGCCAGGCATGCGATAGCCAGCTGCTTTCGGTGACTGCGAATATGAGGTACACACTTTTTAAAGTTTCAATACTGCGTCTACGCACACATTTCATGTTCTCTCTGATTTCTTTGATCTTCGCTAAATAGGAGGTTTTGAATATATAGAACCTAAGAACAATGAGGCAAGTCGTGGTTGGATTCATGAGGCGCGCGCTAATGCTCTGACTGGATTTCCTTCTTTTGACACTAATCAAATCGCTCTATACACTGACAGATTTTTTCTTCCAAGGCAGTTAGATAACTCAAGATGCACTCTTCCATGTGCTTGCAGAACTTTCAATGCGTTGTAGATTGTGACATTACTTATGTCTAATGCTTTTTCAATCTCAGACACAGGAAGTTGCCCTTCGGTCTTTTTCAAGAAACGATAGACTTCATCGACAGTGGACCTGCTTACCTTAGTCTTGTAACTTGCGTTCTTAGATCTGCGCACTATTTCGAAACCTCTTTCGTTCTCCCTAATCTTGTATCCTGGGTGGCTTTCTATGTTCGGTTTGTCAAAACTCTCGGTTTTGCTAGAGTCGTCTAGTACAAGGCCGCATGCTGTACACACAGTTTTCTTATGCGTGTCATCATAACTGAGCTTGGTGCTCCCACAATCTGTACATTGCAGAATAAGACGTGATTGAACAAAGGATTCCTTTTCTACGGGCTTTGACTTGGAAACGACAGAAGTGGAACCTGTAACGGCCTGGAACATACCCGACTTTTCGAGGATATTTGAGAGTATCTGTTCATCAGTGGCATATATCTTCACTTTGTTTGGAAACTCCAGCATGTATCGGAATTTGGGTTTCTCACTTTCCTCGCTCATTGTTGCCAAAGCCTCAAGATCCAACGCGGTAATGTGTTCGTATGTTTCCTTGTCTTAAAGACTTATGAAGCACCAATATGTATTCCAAAAATCGAAAATCAAGATTCCTATCAAACTCTTAGGTCGCCATCGCCCAGTGACCGATCATGCGACCTGCAGTCTGTTCATTTTGCCTTTTTGATGCATCGGACTATTTCCTGAATTGCCAACTCCAACTTCTGCGCACTTTCGGGGGTAAGATCTCTGTTGTGCGCAATATCATTTCTAATTGGGCTTAGTTCCAATACTAGCTTCGTTTTTATCCACGCTTCATCTGCGAAAAATCTCGCAAAGATATTTCTCCAGTTGTCTCTTCGCGCTATTATTTTGAAATAGTCCGCAAAGTCAGCATAGAAAATCAAGGGATGATCTCCCTTTTCGAGCCAAGGAAGCTTCTCTCTGCTATCTTTTCTCTCTTTGCATCTTTGCTGTACATCAGGTGGAACTGCTTTCTTCCACCAATCCTTTCCTACTTTCTCTCCTAATTCTTTTTGAATAAACGATCTTAGGTCGCCCTCAAAATCCTTGAGCAAAATGCCACTTGATTCAACGCGTGGCTGTACTGAAGACACGTTTCCTTCTTTATCAAATGTCTCTCGGAGATACTGTTCCATCTTTCTGTCCGGGTCTCCTGGCTCTTCACCGAAAACCATAGAGTACAAATCAGTTATACCGCCATTTGCATATTCCTCTGCTATTTCATAGGCCTCTCTTACGTTCTCTTTGTATAGAACGTCAAGGCTTCCTTTCTCGGTCACCGCAACAGCCTTTACGAGAGCCTTATCTCGATCGTCCAGCGCTGTGGTGGGAATTGTTCCAATCTTCTTTTGCAGCTTCAGACGCCTTCCGTTTGCAAAGCCGATTCCCATTGCATACATAAACACGTCTTTCATCGTTCTTTTGTAGAATGGTGATAATGCCCGAGCCAGACTACTTTCCACAAGATCCTTGAATTTTCCGTGATTCTTGCCGTCGAGAGCAAGGTCTTTTGGATCAAATTGTCTAGTCGCCAAATACTTTCACCCTTGTTTGTGACGACCTTTCATCATAAGCTAGTTCGTATTCTTTCCCAACGTTTCTTGAAATCAGTTCCCTTACCTTCGGCGTATATTCTTCATCAGTCATGAACATTGTCACTTGGGCCTCCTTCAGAAATTGTGGCAATAACTCCGCAATGTTTTCCTTGTGTTCCTTGGATATTCGACCCAGCGGCGTGTCGATTACTATTGGTGCGTCAAATCCTGAAGCTTCACGAAGCGCTGCAAGAAAAGATAAGGCGAGAATCTGTCTCTCTCCCGCGGAAAGTGTTCCTAGACACTCTGAACCGAGTCGGTTGATGACCGATATGCTGTAGTTACGGTCTATGACCACATCTCTGTATGTTTCCTTTTTCCAAATCAGTCGGAGGAAGTAGTCTTTCGTCTTCTCTTGAATCAAGTTGCGAATGTCATCAATGAGCCTCTGTCTTATGTCACTGAGTGACTTCAAAGTAGTGTTGCCTAAACGCAATTTCTCGTTGACTTCTGTATATTTCTTGGACTTTGTGAGTTCTTGTTGAAGCTCTTTGTTGAGTGTATCAATCGTCCTTCGCGCGTTTTCGATTGTCTGTCCCAATATACTGGTCTCTCGTACGAGAGTCTCCTCTTCTTCTTTGAGTTTGTTTCGGGTGATCTCAAGATTCACGATTTCTTCTACGTTGATTCCTTGCAGCTTTGTACTGACTTCCTGCAATTCTTGCTTAACTCTATCTCTTTCTTGCTCGGTTGAGAATATGGACTTGCGCAAATTGCTCTGATCTTCGATGAAACTACCTGTTCTTTCTTTGATTGGATTTAGTTCATATTTGAGATTGTTTATCGCATCGTATATTTCTGATATCTTGGCACGCTTCAAAAGTTCTTCGAGTCTTTGCTTCGCTTGAGTATTGGTTTTCGTGCTAGTTCCACAAATGCATTCTCCCTTTTCTAACAATTCTCTCACAAATGTCCGCGCTATTTTCGGTGGAATGTCTCCTTTCTCTGCTTTTTTCTCGATTTGATGAATTGTTGCGTTTACAGCTCTAAGACAGCAGATGGAAGGCCCGATTTCGATCAAGTTGTCGACTGTTTGTTCTTTGACTGTTTCGATTCTCCCTTCCAGATCCTTCAAACGTTCGTTCAAATTCTCTCTTTGGCCTTGAAGAGCTTTAACGACAGATTCGCTACTATCTCGCAACTTGATCTCTATATCATTGATTTTGCCTTTGACCGCTTTCAACCTGCCTTCCTTTTCCTTTTTGGTCGTACGTGTATTCTCCAAACCGCCTTCGATTTCCTTGATCTTCTCCTGGATTTCGTCGACCCGGGGGCTTTCACCCTTTATCTCATTGCGTATTGAGGATGTCGTCTTCTCCAAGTGTTCTATTGTCTTATCAAGCAAATACAGCTGGGATACGTCAAAAATGGCCTCGCCGACCTTGGCTGATTTATCTTCTTTGAAGAATTCGTCTAGCTGTTCGCCATCGAAGAAGAAGAAATGCTTTACTCCATGAGGTAGAATTCTGTTCAATAGCACCTCAGTCTCCCGTATTTCGGGAACATCTTTTCCTATTTGCATGTGGACATGAAAATCGGTTCCACGATCAATTGCTATTTTGTTATTCATGTCCTTCTTGGCTCCTATCGACCTTTCAAATTGATAGAACCGATTGTTGTCCTTTTCATCTATCATTTTAACCGTGACGCAGGCACCTGTTCTCTGCCCCTCTTTGGTGTTACGAAGTTCTGCGTCATTGATAATGGGTTGTTGCTTTGAATCATATTTGCTCAGATGGTCTTCTTTGCCATACAGACACCAATCCACAGCGTTCAGCATGTTTGTCTTTCCGGCGCCATTAACACCCTGAATTATAGTCATATTCTTGGTCGGACTAACAGAAATTTCAACGCAGACTTTGCCACGATATTGACGGTAGTTCTCGAGTTCTATGGATTGTATTTTCATTGTTTTTGCAGTTTCCTCCTACAATATATCGTAAGTTGTTTTTCAAAGAAATCCGTGTAGCGGGGGTACTCTATCCTCCAGTTTTCGAGTTCAAACTGAAGAAGAGCTTTTGAAAGTTCTCTTACCGACTCCTCGTCTATTTGCTTATCAATTTCATTTAGTATTTTCTTGTTTATCTGCAATCTGGGAATAGACACTTTCATTCCTCCAGGATAATGTGATATTTAGAAGCAACGTCTTGGATCACCGTATATGCTTCGCCACAGTTGATAGCTGACCTGGCGAATTCGGTATACCTCCTGAGTTCCTTTGCGAGTATTTTCGCCTCAATATTGATCAAGGCAGGGTCAATTTGGCCTGTGAGTTCTGGAACTACAATAACATCATATATTGTTGCGTTCTCCTTTCCACTATAGGGTCTGAGTATCCTACCCCGCCGTTGAATGAACTCCTTCGGGTTGGTCGAGCTCGCCATGATTATTGCTGTCTTTGTTGCAGGCACGTCGACTCCTTCATCAAGACATTTCATCGCCACAAGCGCCCGGTAATTACCTTTCGCGAACGAATCAAGTAACATTCTTCTTTCTTTGACATTTTCCTCGGCAGTGAATTTGTGTTGGATAATTCCCCTTTTGTTCAGCAATTCCTGCACAACGTCAATTTGTTGTGGTGAACAATATATCAAGCAATGACTGATTTCTTTCAAGCCATCAAGAATTTCTTCCAAGATAGAATATTTCCTCGAGGCATTTGCGATGATCCTTTGCCGCAGTATTGCATAGAGCTTCAAGAAATCGTCTTTTTCTCGTTGATTTTTCGCGGTCGAAAACTGCTTAGCGATTTTTTTGGTCAATCTTTGATATTCGTCCAGTTCATTACCCGTCAACTGGACAAGGTAAGGGTGGTAGTCGTACTTGCAGAGAAAGCCCTCTTCAATAGCGCGTTTAATAGGAAACTCAAACACGACCTCACCAAAATACGTTGACAGAATCGCGGTGCCTTCCTCGTCAAACCATCTTGTAGGAGTTGCGCTCAGCCCCAGCCGAAAATCGTACCTGTCAAGCAGACCCTTATGTCTTTCAGGGGAGCCCAGCCCGTGAACTTCATCCCCAATAATTAGAGTCTTTCCTTTGACTTTCCCAACGGTTCCTATGAATTTCTCGCTGGATAGGGTATCATGTGTAGTAACTATTATTGGCAAGTTCAATATCCCGCTGTTGAAATCTAGTACAATGTTTGCCAATCTATTCTCCCATTCAGGGGTAGCTCCAAACGTTTCAAAGCTCGAAAAACCGAACTTGGTCAGATTGTCTTTCCATTGTTGAACAAGATGGGTAAATGGACAGCTGATAACAACAAAGAGGTCTTTTTCTCTTTTCAGGAGTTCAAGTAGACATCCTATAGCCGTGTATGTCTTTCCGGTGCCCGTTGCCATTTCAAAAATTCCTTCGGAACCGTTGTTCTGCCAGGCGGAAATCGCTTTGATCTGATAGTCTCTCAAGTTTGGTCTTCGATAAAAGCGCTCCAGCCTCAATTCCTTTATATCGCTCGGAGCCATTCTTACTAGATGTTCCCGAACTGCTTTTGGGAAGTCCAATATTTCCACTCTATTAGTTCTGCCAAACCAGTATTTTTCGAACTTCCGTGTGTCAGCGGTAAGATGATTTTCCTCTCCATCCATCCAACTTCGAAAAACCTTAAACTCTTCGATGTTGTCTTCCCATCCGGCAGCAGATTCATTTACTGAGCCGCTAAAAGAAACCTTGTTGCCATCAAAATCTTCCACTATACCCACTTTTTGATGGAATATTCCTCTTTTGATCGCGCAGTTCTCATCAACTGGATAGCCTTCTTCATCAACCACGATAGCAATCTTGATCTCAAGCTGATCGCGGGCAACAAGCCATGCGAGGGCTCTAACGTGATCCCTAGTCAATTCTTCCTGAATCTCGTCCAGGTTGTTTACCATAATTTCAGAAAGGATCTTTTCCTGATTCTCTTTGCCCGACTTAATCGCTTCAATATCCTTCTTTTGTAGAACAGCACCCACGACAAGGTGCATTGTACCGCCATTTTGAATAAAAGGAGCGATCCCTCTTGCAGCTATCATCAGAGCACTTGACGAGAAAAAACCAGCCAATCTGTAGTATTTCCTGGACTTGGCAAGAAGAGGTATGTAGAAATTGTTTAGAATGTCATCCTGTTCAGAATCATAATCTGTCTTAAGTTCTAAGTCCAGAAAACTCAAAGTTCTAACACCTAGCTCACTTGCTATGTCATGAATATGTAGTCAAACTAAGTTTACCATGCGTATTTTAAACTTGTGCGATTTCGAAGTGATCAAAAGTACAACCGCGCTCGCGACTTTCAACAATATCACATTACATCCCCAAACATATCTTCTGACTCCTCGGTTAACTGATCGTCCCAGCATTCCCAACAGATGCCATCGTAGTCTTCGTAGTCTTGTTCACTGATCTCTCGGCCGCAAACGTAGCAATGACGCGTTTCTTCCTTGTCGTTTTGCCGGTTCGTCTGCACGTTACACGCCTTGAGCCGCTCTGATCCCTAGACTTCAACTTTAGATTCTAAAGCCTTGTGAATCTCAGATAAGTGACCGAGCCATCATCATCAGAGCACACGTAGTTCTATCCAGTCTTCATTTTATGTGAATCAGTGTGTTGTCTCTTGATCTGCCAAATCGCAGCACGAGTTAACGCATTATCCTAATTTTATGTAATCTGTCGACAGCGGACACTATTGAACCTGCGGCAAACTCGATTTCTTCTTCGGAATTGAACCTGCCAAATCCAATCCTCACGGCATTATGCGCCCTTTCTGGGCCAAACCCCAAGGCCATTATGACATGAGACGGTTCAACATTCAATGTCGTACACGCAGATCCGGTAGAAATGGCCAACTTCGGCGCTACCACATGAATGAGGGCTTTGTTTTCAACTTGGTCAAATGACACATTGAGATTGTGACTGAGTCTTTTTTCTGGATGACCGTTCTGCCTAACGGGCTCAGCCTTGTGCTGAAATACATCGAGCATCTGTTTCACCCACTTGTCGTATCTGACTTTTTCCCTTGCCATTTCCTCTACAGCAATTTCGAAGGCCTTTCCGAAACCAACGATGCCAGGAACATTCAATGTACCAGACCTGACGCCTTTTTCATGCCCACCTCCGAACATCAATGGAAAAGGTTTGGCTGCCAAGTTCTCCCGTCTGATGTACAAAGCACCTACTCCCTTCGGGCCATACATTTTGTGAGCCGAAATCGAGACGAGATCTGCCTTCATGTTCTCAACGTTCAAAGGAATGTGGCCGGCTGCCTGTGCTGCGTCAGTATGAAATAATACGTTGTGTCTCCGGGCGATTTCGCCTATGTCTTCAACTGGAGCTATTGTCCCGATTTCATTGTTTGCGACCATCACCGAAATCAGAACGGTTCGATCAGTAATTGCATTTTCCAGTTTTTCCAAGTTTATTGTTCCGAATTCGTCCACTGGCACATAGGTTACGCGTTTTCCGATGGCCTCCAGATGCTTGCACGTGTCAAGAACTGACTTGTGCTCAGTGACACAGGCTATAATATGATCGCCAATGTTCTCGTTTCTTGCCATTGTTCCAAGGATGGCGATGTTATTGGATTCTGTTGCCCCGCTCGTGAAAACAATGTCATCTGAATGGGCATTAAGGCACTGCGCAATCTTCTGACGCCCTGCTTCGACGGCGTTAGCCGCTTCTGACCCATAGTTATGGTCAATGCTTGCTGCATTGCCGTAGCTATCGCTGAAATATGGTATCATTTCTTCAAGAACTCGTGGATCTACTGGAGTCGTGGATTGAGAATCCAAATATATGGGGAGTCTCATCCGTTTGTCACGCTCGAGGGTAGAAGCTCACAAAGGTCTCCGATGTCTTTTGCTTTGTCGAAGAGAGTTATGGCGCCTCTGTTCAAATGTGCTCGGAACTGCGGCAGAAGCTCCTTGTTGATATCGAGTCCATCTTTCAGAAGTCTTTCTTTTAGCAAAGCAATGAAGAACTTGTCCCATTCCCCAGTCAAGGTGTATCTATTGAACTCTTGCCCCTCTTCATCGTAGTTTGCGGGATTTGGCATGGAAGGATCACCTAGAGAGAGGCAGAAGCCTATTCGGCACAGGATATTGGGGGTAAGCCCTGTCCTCCCTTTGAGCATGGACAAACGAACTGTAGCGCTTTTGCTGATTCTTATCCTATTGAAGCTCATTAACAACAACGCTCCGATCTAATTCCCAGAAATAGCCTTCTCTAGCATTCGTCTGGCCTTGTAGCACGTCATATTCCAATTGATATGCCCTTGAGATGTGGGGTTGCAGTTGACTGAAGAACACTTGGTCTATCTCAGTATTAGTCGAGAATACTATCATCTGATGGGATGCATTGGGAAGGAAGTTTGTCATCATGTTCATCCTATGCTCCATGTCGAGTCGTCCCAAAGGAGTGTCTATTATGAACGGGAGCTGGCGTCCTGACGTTCTAGCTATGGCCCACAGCAGGGCGATTGCGTAAACTTGCTTTTCGCCGGCAGATAGCTCACCTTTGGAGATGGTTACATTGTCCCCGCTTATCAGAGTGATATCGAAATTCTGTGGGTTGACATTAACCTTATTGATGAAGTTCCTTTTGTTGAAAAGAAAGTTGAAGCAGTCTAGAAAGTTTTGACTGAATTCAGCTACTTTTTCTTGTCTGAGGCGTCTGAGATACTCTTCCAAGACTTTCTGCGTCCTCGATGCTAGTTGCAGATGCTCCGAAAGCTTGTCAAAACGTGTTTTTTCTTCCAAAGCCTTCGAGAGCTCTCGAGATGCAAGAGTAGCTTCATACTTGCTTCTACTTTCTTCCTCAGTTAGCATCTTTATCTGCTGTTGAAGCATTCCGAATTCTTCATGGAGTTTCCCGAGTTTCTCAAACAAAGGGCGCAGGGTGTCATCTGCGGGTGCTCGGAAGATGAAGTCTTCAATCCTTTCTTTTTCATTCTCAGAACTTGCTAGTCGCGTCGAGAGTTGCGTAAGGCGGGATGGAATAGTTGTTAGAGAAGCATCGATCCATCTGAAGATTTCATTCCGTTCCACGGAAGAAAATGGATGAACGATTTCTTTCGGTATTCCATTCATTTTTTCAACTTTGAGTTTCAGTTCACTGATTGTTTCAAGCGCTATGGCCTGTT
>Ga0315279_10008679_pt1 | contig 12271 bp, 6 predicted proteins | sample YL17G06_20_MG_FD_203694 | JGI IMG/M metagenome (GOLD analysis project Ga0315279, IMG submission 203694) | Sediment microbial communities from Yellowstone Lake, YNP, Wyoming, USA - YL17G06_20 | ecosystem: Environmental > Aquatic > Freshwater > Lake > Sediment | place: USA: Wyoming | collected... | reverse complement strand
CCTACGCCATCATCCGCCAGTCCCCCTGCCCGGTGGTCAGCGTGTAGGGGCTTGTAGCCTGTAGCCTGTTGCTTGTAGCGGATGTTCACCCTTTGGGCGGAGTGATCCATTGACGGGACGCTGGCTCAGCCAACTGAGATTGTCATCCAGGTCGTTCTCGTCAAAGCCGCGCTGGGTTGCCAACACAGCGCAGGCGGCATGCAGGTCCACAGTGAGGGAGTCAAGAACACACTTAAACCAATGATCCTGAAGAAGTTATCTCAGAAACTCAGAGCTGAACATCTCCTGCATACAGGCAGCATGCAGTATGCGCCGTGGGATTTCAACAGGTTTCGCCCCACCCATCCTTGGCAGAAAGGCCCCGCGCCTCAAGAAAGCCCTTGACATTAGTGAATACGTATGGTATACAGGTTCTCTTGAAGGGAGAATGTCATGCCAACCAAAGCGTGGGCTTGGGCCCTTGTCTGCCTGTCAGCGGCCTTACCCGCCGCGCTCGCCCAGGAATCGCGCGGCAGCATTGTCGGCCGCGTCATCGACCGCACCGGCGCCGTGATCCCCGGGGCCACCGTTAAGGCCACCAACCAGGGAACCAACGTCGCCGTCACCGTGCAGTCCAACGCAGAAGGCAGTTACCAGATCCTGTTCCTGAACCCGGGCGTGTACAACGTCTCGGCGGCTGCCGCGGGTTTCAAGGGCTTTCAGAGGGACAACATCGAGCTGCGGATCAACGACCGCATTGGGCTGGACATCCGGCTCGAGGTCGGCGACATCACTGAAAGAATCGTTGTCTCGGCCGAGACCCCACTGCTGGAAACCGCATCCGCGAATGTCGGCCAGGTGATCGACAACCGCCGCATCCAGGAATTGCCGATTCCTCACGGCAGTGTCCGTGCCCTGTTCTTCCTCCTGGGAGGAGCGAGCCTCGCGGGCGGCTCATACGCCACCGCCCCAAAGTTTCAGGACCCGTCCCGCCCCGCTTCGTCAAGCTGGATGGTCTTCAACGGCTCGCCCGTCGGAACCACGGAGTTCACGCTGGATGGCGTGCCCAACACCCAAACCGCGAATTCCGATTTCGGCTCGGGCATGTCCAATCAGCCGCCGGTGGACGCCATCCAGGAACTCAAGCTCGAGACTGCCTACGACGCCAGTGTCGGCCACACTTCCGGCACCCACATCAACATGGTAGTCAAGTCCGGGACCAACAGCCTGCACGGTACGGCTTACTTCTTCTACCGCAACCCGTCGCTGAACGCCAACTCGTTCCTTGGCAACATGGCCGGCCAGCAGCCGGCGGACTTCGACTACAAGCGCGGCGGCTTCAGCATCAACGGCCCGGTGCGGCTGCCAAAGATCTACAACGGCAAGGACCGCACGTTTTTCGCCTACACCTACGAAATCATGGACGAGAAGAGCCAGGGCTACCCCTTCGTCGGGTCGGTGCCGCCCATGGATCAGCGCAAGGGCGACTTCTCGTCGCTGCTGAAGATCGGCCCGCAGTACCAGATTTACGACCCCGCCACCATCGCCGCCGCGCCGGGCGGCCGGTTCTCCCGGCAGCCGCTCCCGGGCAACATCATCCCCGCCAGCCGCATCAGCCCGATTGCCGTGAAGATCCAGGAGTACTGGCCGCAGCCCAACGTCCCCGGCCTCGCCGACGGCACCAACAACTACGCCCTTCAGAACATGCCCTCGCCCAACTTTTACCAGGACCACATCCTGCGCATCGATCACGTCCTGACCCAGAAGCACCGCATGTACGGTCGCTTCACGCGTTACTACAAGACCGAGGGCAAGTACCGCGACTACTTCCTCAACATCGCCTCCGGAAAGTTCTTCCAGGCCCGGCCGTATAACATCGTCGTGGACGACATCTACACACCTACCCCGCGCTGGGTCATCGATTTCCGCTATGGCTACCAGCGATTCCCCGCCAGGAACTGGTATCCCAGCCAGGGCTTCGACCTGGCAACGCTGGGCTTCTCGAAAACAGTCATCGACCAGCTCTCGTTCCGGGACCCGATAGCACGGGGCTTTCCCGGCATCAACGTCTCGGGAATCCAGGGACTCCAGCCCGAAGGCACTTCCGGCGGGGTGGGCGACGATATCCATTCCTGGTTCGTGGACGTGAACCGTCCGGCCGGTAATCACTCGCTGAAGTTCGGCGCGGATCTCCGGGTGTACCGGAAGAACAACTATGACTTCGGCAACGGCACGCCGCGGTTCACCTTTGGCGCAACTTACACCAACGGTCCCCTGGACAACAGCCCCTCCTCGCCCGGCGGCATCGGGCAGGGCATGGCGGGATTCGTGCTCGGGTTGCCAAGTAGCGGCTCTGTGGATTACAACGACAGTTACGCCATCCAATCCACTTACGACGGCTTGTATGTACAGGACAACTGGCGCGTGACCCCGAAATTCAGTTTGACATTGGGTTTGCGCTATGAGTACCTTGGGTCCTTGACGGAGCGGTTCAACCGAAGCGTTCGCGGCTTCGACCCGCAGGCGGCGCTGCCCATCGCGGCACAGGCCAGCGCCAATTACGCGGCCAGCCCCATTCCGGAGCTTGCCGTCAGCCAGTTCCAGGCGCGCGGCGGGATGGTGTTCGCGGGTGAAGGCGGCCAGCCCAGGACGCTGTACCGCTCCGATACCCGCAACTTCATGCCCCGCCTTGGCTTCTCCTACAATCCCTTCAAAGACACCGTGATCCGCGGCGGGTACGGAATTTACATCCTCGATAACGGAGTGACTTCCCGCTTTGGGCCTTATCAGCTCGGTTACAGCCAGGCCACCAGCGTCATCCCGACGCTCGACAACGGGCTCACCTTCCGCGCCGATTTGAGCAACCCGTTTCCGGACGGAGTCCTGGTTCCGCGCGGCAACCGTGACGGGGCCATGACCTACATGGGCCGCGGGGTCACCTTCTATGACACCGGGCTGGGGACGCCTTACATGCAGCGCTGGAGCCTGAACCTGCAGCAGCTCTTGCCCGGGCGCTTCCTGTTCGAGGCCGGTTACGCCGGCAGCCGCGCCACCCGCCTGCGCATCAGCAAGAACCTCGACGGCCTGCCGAACAGTTACCTGAGCGCTTTGCCCTATCGCGACCAGAAGGTCATCGACCGGCTTTCGGCGCAGGTTGCCAACCCCTTCTATCCGCTGCTGTCGGGCAGCAGTCTGGCAGGCAAGACCGTGTCGGTCTCACAGCTTCTGGTGCCATTCCCGAACTTCGTGTCCATGGGGACCACCACCAACCAGGGCTATTCCTGGTACCACGGGCTGCAGACCCGGGTGGAACGGCGCTTTGCCAACAGCTTCACCTTCCAGTTGTCCTATACCTTCTCGAAGCTGATGGACGCGACCAGCTACCTGAATGCCGGCGACCCCATGCCGTACCGCTCGATTTCACTCAACGACCGGCCCCATCATGTGGGCATCACCGCCCTCTACGAGCTGCCGTTCGGCTCCAAGCAGCGGTTCCTGGCGACCAGCCCCAGGGCTTTCCGGCAGGTTGTCAGCGGCTGGCAACTGGGCATCGTCTTCAACCAGTGGAGCGGCAGCCCGCTCGGTTTCGGCGACATGATCTTTAACGGCGACATCAAGAACATCCCGATTCCCAGCGGGCAGCGCACGGTGGAGCGCTGGTTCAACACGGCAGCCGGTTTCGAACGCGCATCGGCCAAACAGCTTGGGTATCACCTGTTCCAGGGCCCGCTGTATTACTCCGGCATCCGCTCCGACGGCGTGAACGTGTGGGACATCTCGGTGTTGAAGTACACCAACCTGCGCGAGAACGTAAAGCTGCAAATCCGAGCCGAGGCATTCAACGCCCTCAATCATCCGAACTTCACCCCTCCGAACACCAGCGTGACCAGCGCGGCGTTCGGAACGGTAACGGGCGAGAGCACGTTTACCCGGATCGTCCAGTTTGGCGTCAAAGTGGTTTTCTAGTCCTATGAACCGCAGGGGGTTTTTGTGCGGCGCGGCGCTCGCCGGCTTTGCCCGGACGGGCGCCGGCCAAGCGCCCAACAGTGCGGCCTCCCGGCCGGGTGGCCGCCTCTGCGCCATCCACACCATGGTGGACATGCCCGACTGGGCTTCCAACCCGGGCAAACGCTTCGACCCGCAGAAGTTCATCCGCCTCTGCCGCCAAGCCCACGTGGAGGTCATCGAGTTCAAGTGCAAGAACGCGGTGGGAGACGCCATGTTCCCGTTCCGCGGCCGGACTTGCCCCCGCGACTGGGTCACCGAAACCCGCGCTCTCGCCAAACAGGCCGGCTTGGAATTCATCGCCTACTACAACGTCGGACTCGACAACCGGATGGCGCGGCGGCGCCCCGAGTGGCGCTGCATCGATCCCAAGGGCAACGCCAAAATCGCCTTCGGGGCCTTCAACTGGATGTGCATCCGCTCGCCCTGGCGCGACATGGTCCTCGACGAACTCCGCCAGATGCAGGAGGGGCTCCGCGCGGACGGGGTCTGGTTCGACCTGCTCGGCGCCCCCAATGCCTACGGCCTGGGCTCCTTCGACCCCTCCCAGGCCTGTTTCTGCCGCTGGTGCCGTGAGGCCTACCAGGCGCACTTCGGCGAGCAGCAGCCCGTCAGCTCGGACGACCCCGAAATCCGCCTGCGCGTCAACCGGTTCGGGCACGCGGCGCGCCTCGCCATGTTCCGCGACGCCTCCAACCTGCTCCGCTCGCTCGACCCAAACTTGGAGCTCGGCTATAACGGCGCCGGCAACTACGACCGCCTCGGCGGCACGCCCAAGGAGCTTCAGGACCTCGTGACCTACAATTCGTCCGAGGCCAAGCAGCACCGGCTCATCAGCTTCACCGCAAAAACCATGTGGGCCATGGGGAAGCCCTTCCAGGTGCACACCTGGGGCGGGTTCATCCGCATGCAGCCGGGCGCAGCGTCGGGCACCTGGGCGGCGTGGAACCTGCTCCCGTCCTCCTACCTCGACGTGAGTGCGGCCGTGATCACCGCGCATGCCGGCCGCATCGGCATCGGCGTGAACCCGCTTCCTGACGGGACGATTTACGAGGACGAGTTCCGCAACGTCGGCCGGACGCTGGGCGCGATCAGCGAACGCGAGCCCTGGCTCGCGGGCCTGAAAAGCGTGCCCAATGTGGCGGTGGTCTACGACGCGGAGTCGGAACTGGTGCTTCTGCCGCTGCCGTCGGCCCCGCGGGGCGGGCTGCCGGTCCGCCAGGAGGCCACCGGGCTGCACCACGCGCTGCTCGACGCGGGCATCCACTTCGACGTAGTGAATGCAGAGGCGCTCGCGCCCCAGAACTACTGCGCCCTGCTGATCGGGAATGCGGTCTGCCCGTCCGCCGGACTTCGGGACGCGCTGACCAAATTCGTGACTGCCGGCGGATTGCTGATCGCCACCCACGAAACATCCCTGCGGGACGCCAAGGGCCGCCGCCTGCCGGACTTCGCCTGGTCGGGGCTGCTGGGCGTGCGCTTCACCGGCGTGTCGCCGTTCCAGGAGGCCAATTACGGCTGGCTCAGCGACGAACTCCGCGGGGACGCGCCGGCTTACCCGGTCCTGTTCACCAGCCCGGTGCTGGAGGTCGAGTGCACCACCGCACGTCCGCTGGCCGAACTGGTGTACCCCGAGGCGCACCGCTCGCCCGACGTATTCACGGACGGCGAAACACCGCACACTCACTTCGGGAAGTCCACGGGCAAGCCGCTCGTGACCGCCAACCGCCTCGGGAAAGGAACGGTGATTTACGTCGCCGGGCCCATCGGCACGGAAATCGCTTCGCGCGAGGACACCTGGCTGAAACGCATGCTCGCCGGCGCGGTGAAGAAGTACGCCACCGGCTTCGCGATCCAGGCGGATGCGCCGCCGGGCATCCAGGTGGTTTTCGGCCGGCGCGGCGGCGTCCATGTGGTGTCGCTCGTGAACCACTACGCCGGGATGATCATCGGCGGCCCGCACCCGCAGGTGGGGCCGGTCAGTCTCCGCATCCCCGAGAGCGTGTTCCCATCCAGGCCCAGGACAGTTCGGCCCATCGACGCCAAAGGAGTCCGCTGGCGGTTCGCCAAGGGTCTCTTACAGATCGACGTTGAGAGCGTTGGACACCACGCGCTGCTGGTGATGGAGTGTGCATGAGAAGGAGAGAATTCCTGCACGCCACCATCGGGGCGGCATCGCTGGCGTACCCAGCCCCCGGGCAGAGGCCGCCTGGTCCCCCGCGGACCGGTGATCTTGCGGCCATCCACACGGTCATCGTTACCCCCGAGTGGAGCGCCGATATCGGCAAACACTACGACCCGGCGCGCTTTATCCGCCTGTGCCGCGAGGCCCAGGTCGAGGTGATTGAGTTCTACGCGAAAAACGCCCTGGGCCACGCCATGTTCCCCTTCCGCGGCCGCCCCTGCCCGCGGGATTGGATCACCGAATCGCGGAAACTCGCCAAGGAAGCCGGGCTCAAGTTCATCCTCTACTACAACATCGGCCTCGACAACTGGATGGCCAGGCAGCATCCCGAGTGGATGTGCCTGGACTCGGCCGGCAAGCCGCTGCTGTTTGCCCGGACCTGGAACTGGATGTGTATCCGCTCGCCATACCGCGACCTGGTGCTGGACGAACTGCGCCAGATTCAGCAAGCCGTGCACTCCGACGGGCTGTGGTTCGACCTGACCGGCGCGCCGAATTCCTACGGCGGTTCCCTTGATCCCGCCTTGGCGTGTCACTGCCCCTGGTGCCGCGCCGCATTTCGCCAGCGCTTCCAGGCCGAAATGCCCGTGGCCACGGACGATCCCAAGCTGCGCCTGAGCCTCTACCAATTCGCGGAAGAGGCGCGCGTCGACATGCTCCGCGACTCCATGAAGTTGGCCCAGGCGCTCGATCCGGGGCTCTCGCTGAGTTACAACCACGTGGGCGATTTCTGGGAACGGATGTACGTTTCGAAGAACTTCCCCGAAGTCGAGCGCAGCGCCACGCTGGGTTCGCTGGAGGCCAAGGCGCACTCGGCCATCAGTCTGCGGGCCAAGATGCTCTGGTCGCAGGGCAAACAGTACCAACTGCACTCTTACGGCGCATTCCAGCGCATGCAGCCGGGCTCCGCCTCGGGCACCTGGGTGGACTGGAACCTGATCCCCGGCTCCTACCTCGAAGTGAGCGCGGCGGTCACCTCGGCGCACGCGGGCCGGTTCACCGTCGGTGTGAATCTGGTGCCGGACGGCACGCTGTTCCCCGACGAATTCCGCAATCTCTCCGGGGTGTTCGCGGCCATTCGCGAGCGCGAGCCGTGGCTCGCCGGACTCCGCAGCGTGCCCAACGTCGCGGTCATTTACGATCCGCGCTCCGAGCTTGCCGCTCGCCTGGCGCGCCGCAGCATGATCCAGGAAACCACCGGCCTGCACGACGCCTTGCTCGAAGCCAGCCTGCACTTCGATGTGGTGCGCGACGGGGATTTCGAGCCCCGCGACTACCGCGCGCTGCTCATCGGGAACGCGGTCGCGCCCTCGGCGGAACTCAGCGCGAAACTGCGGGACTTCGTCGCCGCCGGCGGCCTGCTGGTAGCCACCCACGGGACCTCGCTGCACAACCAAAACGGCGAGCGCCTGCCTGACTTTGCCTGGTCGGACCTGTTCGGCGTCCGCTTCGCCGGGGTCTCCCCGTTCAGGGAGGCCAACTACGGCTGGCTCGCTGACGAGCTGCGGGGCCAGGCGCTGCGCTACCCGGTGCTGTTCACCTCGGAGATTCTCGAAGTCGAATGCACTACCGCCAAGCCCCTGGCGACGGTCGTTTACCCCGAGAAGCAGCGCACCGCGGAAACGTTCCTCTGGGAGACCCTTTACAACCAGTTCAAGCTGTTCACCGATAAACCGCTCATTACCCTCAACCCAGTCGGGAAAGGGGCCGTCGTCTATATCGCCGCGCCCATCGGGCAGGAGATTGCCGCGCGCGGCGACCCGTGGCTCAAGAACATCATCGCCACCGTGGTCAAGAAATATGCGACCGCCCTGGCGCCGGCAGTGAAGGCCCCGCCCGGCATCCAGGTGGTCTTTGGGCGCAAGCCGGATTCCGGTGCGCACGTGCTGTCACTTGTGAACCACTACGCGGGAATGGCGGTCGGCAAAGCCGGCACGCCGCGGCCGCAGGTGGGGCCGGTCGAGGTCAGTCTCCCGCTCAGTGTTCTCCAGCGGCGGCCCAAGTCGGTCACGGCCATCGACGCCAGGGGCGTGCGTTGGAACGTGGCGGGCGATGCCCTGCACATCGCCATCGAAAGCATCGGCGTGCACGCAGTGCTGGCGATCGTCTAGGAGGATACGCATGGAGAGAGTCCGTATCGGCCTGGTAGGCTGCGGAGGTTTCGGTGAAAGCCATCTACAGGCCTTCCGGGCGGTGCGCAACGCCCAGGTGGCCGCGGTCTTCGACATCGACTACTCCCGCGCGGAGTCCACAGCCGTGCAGTTCGGCATCCCCACCGTTTGCTCGAGCCTGGATGAGATCTGCGCGCTCCGGGATCTCGACGCCATCGACGTCGTGACGCCGGAGCAATGCCACCTCGAACCCGCGCTGAAGGCCCTCTGCGCCGGCAAGCACGTCTTCGTGGAAAAACCGCTCGCCACGGACCTGAACGATTGCGCCCGGATGATCGAGGCCTCCAGCTCGGCCGGGCGGTTTCTGATGGTCGGCCATCTGCTCCGGTTTGAAACCAAGTACGCCATGCTGAAAGATGAAATCCGCGCCGGGCGCCTTGGCCGCGTCGTGTCCATGCACGCCCGGCGGAACCGCCCGAAAACTCTGCTGCCGCTTTACGGACGCACGCACCCGGCCCTCGAAAACTGCATCCACGACATCGACCTGATGCTCTGGTACGTTGATCGGCCGGTTCGGCGGGTGCGTGGATGGGGACGCCGGGCCACCGGCGGCCAGCACCCCGACACGTTCTGGGGTGTCCTCGAATTCGAGGGCGGCGCCATCGGCGTGGTCGAGACCATCTGGCTGTTGCCCAAGCCGGCGGGAATCGCTCTCGATGATGCCTTTCAACTGGTCGGCGGCGCGGGAGTGGCCAACGTGCTTCTGCTCCCCGGCAGCTTCAACCTGCTGCGCGAAACGGGATACGAGGTGCCGGACGTGTGCTACGATCCGCGGGTGGCCAACTCGGCCCGCGGCGCGCTGCGCGACGAGCTGGCGTACTTCTGCGATTGCCTCCAGGACGGGCGCCAGCCGGCCGTGATCACTGCCCTCGAGGCTAAGCGCGCCGTGCGGGTGGTGCTGGCGCTCATCGCCTCCGCCGAAAACGAAGCGGACGTCGAAATCACCGAGTGGGACTGATATGCGGCTGACCGAACGCGTCTACCTGGTCGGCGGCGGAACCCTCGCTTTCGGGCTTTCAGAAGCCGCCGACTGTCACGTCTACCTGATCGACGGCGGGGGCGAGCTGGCGCTGCTGGACGCCGGGGCGGGGATCACCATCGAACCGATCATCGAGAACATTCGCTTTGACGGCCTGGACCCGGCGCGCCTGCGCTATCTGCTGCTGACCCATGCACACGCCGACCATGCCGGCGCGGCGGCCCTCTGGCGCGCGCGGTTCGGCGTGGACGTCCTCGCCTCACCACAGGCGGCGGAGTACTTGCTCAACGGGGATGAGGAACGGATCAGCCTGGCCATCGCCAAGCGCGGCGGCTTGTATCCGGCCGACTACGTTTTCCGCCCCTGCGAGGTTCTCCGCGTGCTCTCCGATGGCGATTCGTTCGCCTTCGGCGACCTCCGCCTCCGCGCCTTCGAGACCCCCGGCCACTGCTCCGGCATGCTCTCGTTCCTGCTGGACGACCACGGCCGCAGGTGCCTGTTCACCGGCGACACGGTCTTTCACGGCGGCAGGATCCTGGTCTCGAATCTGTGGGACTGCAACATCCAGGAATACGCCGCGAGCATCCGCAAACTGGCGCAGCTCGACTTCGAGGCGCTGCTGCCCGGCCATCTTGCGATCGCGCTGCGCGACGGCAGCCGTCACGTCCGCCAAGCGCAGCAGACCCTCGACCGGCTGGCCATGCCGCCGAACATCATTTAGGAACACCGATGACGCCAGCCATCCAGACGCTCTCCGACCTGGTTCGGATCAACAGTGTCAACCCGGCTTTCCAGAACGGCAGACCGGAGGCGGAGATCGCCGCCTACATCGGGCAGTTCTTCTCTGCCTGCGGCATTGAGACCTGGGAGCAGGAAGTATTCCCGGGCAGGCCGAATCTGGTCGCGCGCCTGCCCGGCCGCAACTCGTCGCGGCGCATCGTCTTCGAGGCACATACGGACACCGCTTCCGTCGCCGGCATGAGCATTCCTCCGTTTGAGCCCGAGATCCGGGGGGGCCTCCTTTACGGCCGAGGCGCTTGCGACACCAAGGCCGGCCTCGCGGCCATGATGCACGCCCTGGCCTCGCTCGCGCGCGAGCGGTTGACGCCGCCCTGCGAAGTGTGGGCCGTGGCTGCCGCCGACGAGGAGTACTCCTTTCGCGGCGTGCTCAGACTCTGCCAGGGGCTTACCGCGGCCGCCGGCGTGGTCTCCGAGCCGACTTCCATGCGGCTGGTGACCGCTCACAAGGGCTGCCTGCGGTTCAGGATCCACACGCGTGGCGTGGCGGCGCACAGCTCCAAACCGCAGCTCGGGGTGAATGCCATCACGGCCATGGCCCGCGTCGTGCTCGCCATCGAAAAGGATTCCGAAGAGCTCGCGCAGTTGAGCCACCCGCTCCTCGACCATCCCACCTGCAGCATCGGGACCATCCGCGGCGGCGCCCAGGTGAACATCGTGCCGGACTGGTGCTCGATCGAAATCGACCGGCGGCTCCTGCCATCCGAACAGATCCCCCAGGTCCTCGAGCAGTACGACCGCCTGCTGGGTGGGATTGCCGGCGTGGAGGCGCACCGGGACGAACCCATGCTCGAGTCCGGGCCGCTCCAGACGAGGGTGGACTCGGCGGTCGCGGTCGTGGCCGCCCAGGTGCTCAGTGGGATGGGGCTCGACCCCGCGCCGGCAGGCGTGCCCTACGGGAGCGACGCCAGCAAGCTGTCGCAAGCGGGAATCCCCAGCATCGTGCTGGGGCCGGGTAGCATCGACCAGGCGCATGCCGCGGCCGAGTACGTCGAGTGCGGCCAAGTCGAGCAGGCAGTCGAGTTCTATCGAAGGTTCATGCTGGCTTTCGAATAAGAAGGGTGATTGGGTGTGCCGAACAAATCGCAATTCGCTCGCGCTCAAGAGGTGGCCTATCTGGACACCGCCGCCGAGGGCCTGCTGCCCATTGCGGCCCAAGAGGCCCTCTGCGCGTACTATCGCGACAAAGCCAGCGGCACGCCCGGCCGGCGGCGGTTGCACGAGGAGGAGCAGGCTTGCATCTGCGCGGCGGCCCGCTTGCTTCAGTGTTCCTCCGAGGACGTTGCACTTCTGTCCAGCGCCAGCGAAGGCCTGAACCTGCTTGCCAACTCGCTCGACTGGCGCCCCGGTGACGAGGTGCTGATCAGCGATCTGGAGTTCCCTTCCGGCGTTCTGGCCTGGCTGCGGCTGCGCGACCGTGGCGTGCGCCTCCAGGTCATTCCCTCGGATCGGGGCGCGGTCCCCTACGAGCGCTTTGCGGGCGCCATCGGCTCCTCCACCCGCCTGGTTTGCGTCAGCCAAGTGAACTACAAAACCGGCGCAAACTGTACCTTCCTTCCCTTACTGGCCCGCGACGCGCACCGGGCCGGCGCGTTGCTTTGTGTCGACGCCACGCAGGCGCTCGGGCGGGTACCCGTCCCGCTGGACGGTGTGGACTACCTCGTCGCGAGCAGCTACAAATGGCTGCTCGGGACCCATGGGCTGGGAATCGTGTATGTCTCTCCCGAGCTGTGGGGGCGCCTCCGGCCCGCAACACTAGGTTGGTATTCCGTTCAAAACATATTCACTCCCGACCGATTCGATCGCTACCAGCAAAAGCCCGGCGCGGCCCGGCTGGTCTCCGGGATGCCCAACTTCCCCGCCATTTACGTCCTTCGGCGCAGCCTCGGGCTGCTGCTGGACATCGGCATCGACCGCTTGCACCGCGCGCTGACGCCCCTGGTCCAGCAGGCCCGCAGCGAATTCGCCCGGCTGGGGTTGGATGTGCTCACACCCGCCACACCTGAATACGCCTCCGGAATCGTTTCCTTCGCCCACCCGCAGGCCCGGCGGATCGGGGCGGCCTTGGAGGAAGCGGGGGTAATCGTGTGGTCGGGCGACGGCCGAGTGCGAGTTTCCGTGCATCTCTACAACGACCATGCCGACGTCGTCCGC
>Ga0315279_10008678_pt1 | contig 12272 bp, 8 predicted proteins | sample YL17G06_20_MG_FD_203694 | JGI IMG/M metagenome (GOLD analysis project Ga0315279, IMG submission 203694) | Sediment microbial communities from Yellowstone Lake, YNP, Wyoming, USA - YL17G06_20 | ecosystem: Environmental > Aquatic > Freshwater > Lake > Sediment | place: USA: Wyoming | collected... | reverse complement strand
GTTTCTGGGAACATCTTCTCAGGGATGATGAGGATTGGAGAAGGCACATGGATTATATTCATTATAATCCGGTAAAGCATGGTTACGTTAAGAGTCCAGGAGATTGGCTTCATAGTTCCTTGCGGCAGGCCGTCCGCGATGGGTTATATGCTCCGGAATGGGGGGCGGAGGAACCCTGCAGCATTTCGAGAATGGATTTGGAATAAAGGAGGTGGATCCGCTTCGCTTGATCCACCCTACAACTACTTTAAAATTCGATGAGACAAAAGATATGGGTTTACAGCCCACCAAAGCCAAAAGTGCCTGATGCCGTCAAGGTGGGAGTGGAGACAATGGCAATGGCGTTGGTAAACGACATCCTAAAGCCAGAATACGTTAAGCCCCCACCAAAGAATGCGCGGTGGAATTATATCGTTGACCTCTCCACCAAATGGCATCGTAACTACTTCTATTTCTGTGCCAAGTATGCCTGTCCAGGTCCAAATGCACTTTCGCCTTTTTTCGACACGGGGTTTGCTCGCTTGGAATATGTCGGCGGTGTGGGGCAACAGAGCCGGTTCAACATGTCCTACATGCGCCATACGGGCAGGTGGTGGGAGATTCGACATGGCCTGTCACTTGAGCGATGTTTGGCGGAAATCAGAGAAGGTGGGCTCTTCCACCCCTGAGCTTGTGGTGGTCTTTTAGTATAAGAAGGTAACGGTTCTATTAAATTTCAAAAGTCCAAGACACTGTCTTGAAAATTTACAATTCCGCAGAGATATTTTCGCAAAGTATGTTTTGAGCGGGCTAAGCAATAAAGTTTTTGCTTCCAAATATAAACTGGCTTTACCTTCGGAGAAAGAATTAAGACTTAATCTTAAATCAATACCAAGAATGTTGAAAGATAAGAAATGATTCTTTCAGAAGATCTTCAAACCCAACTCCAAAAAGCATTAGCAGAATGTGCCTCCTTAAGGGAGGAAAATGAACGACTAAAGAAGCTACTTGGTCTTTCTTCTGAAGAAATTGTTCCATCTCACGAACTTATCATTTCAGAACCAACGATCCCTTATCCTTCCACCGCCCCTCCAGTTACCAATAACTCTTCAATAGAAGAGCAAGTTACTCTTTTCCGATCTTTGTTCCGTGGACGGGAAGACGTATATCCAGCCAGATGGGAGGGGAAATATGGAAGTTCTGGATATTCTCCTGTGTGTGCAAATGAATGGAGACGTCCCTTATGTGGTAAACCTAAGACGAAATGTGGGGATTGTGAAAACCGGAATCTCATGCCAGTAACAGATGAAGTAATCCGGGACCATCTAATCGGGAAACGTATCAATGGAGTCTACCCACTTTTATTGGATGAAACATGTTGGTTTCTTGCCATAGATTTCGATAAGAAGACTTGGCAGGAGGATGTGATCACTTTTCTTAAGGTCTGTCGAGAAATGGGTGTGCCTGCCGCGCTTGAGCGTTCTCGATCAGGGCATGGTGGTCATGTATGGATATTCTTTGATCGTTCAATTCAGGCTTCAATGGCCCGGAAGTTTGGCTGTGCCATCCTGACACGTGCCATGGAGCGGAGACATCAAATTGGTTTGGATTCCTATGACCGATTTTTTCCTAGTCAAGATACGCTACCTAAGGGTGGGTTTGGGAATCTCATTGCCTTTCCTTTGCAATTTGCTCCAAAAAAGATGGGTAATAGCGTTTTTGTGAACGAAGGCTTCGAAGCCTATCCAGACCAGTGGATGTTCCTCTCCACAATCAAAAGAATCCAGTGGGACGAAGTAGAAGCTATCGTTCGGGAGGCATCGAGAAATGGAGCAATCATTGACGTCCGCATAAGTCTTACTGATGGAGAATCCTCTGAAGACCCTTGGACTTTACCGCCATCAAAGAAAAGAATTGAAAAACCCATTCAAGGGCCGTTGCCCCGAGCAGTTCAGTTGGTCAAAAGTAACCTGGTCTATATAGAAAAAAAAGGGTTACCCCCGGCTATGCTAAACCGATTAATTCGTTTAGCTGCTTTCCAAAACCCCGATTTCTACAGGGCTCAGGCCATGCGACTGTCAACATTCGGCAAACCGCGAGTCATCGGTTGTGCCGATGATTTCGCAGACCATATCGGTCTTCCCAGAGGCTGTTTTGATGATGCTCTGTCAATGTTTAAAGCCTACAACATCAAAACAGAAATCGACAACAAGCGTTTTGAGGGTGTCCCGATAGACACAACTTTTCATGGGGAACTCCATCCTTTTCAGCAAGAAGCCGGCGAAAAAATGTTAGCTTATGACAACGGCATTTTGTCTGCTCCCACGGCTTTTGGTAAGACGGTGGTGGCGGCATGGCTTATCGCTCAAAGAAAAGTGAATACCCTCGTGTTAGTCCATCGCAGACAACTCATGGATCAGTGGAGAGAAAGATTAGCGCTGTTTTTTGATAAGCCTATAGAAGATCTTGGTCAGATAGGTGGGGGCAAGACGAAGGTGACCGCTCATATTGACGTTGGTTTAATTCAGAGCCTCATTCGCAAGGGCGAGGTCAAAGACATGGTGGCTGAGTACGGTCAAGTCATCGTTGATGAATGCCATCATATTCCCGCTTTTACCTTCGAACAGGTTCTCAAGCAGGTGAAGGCCAGATATGTTATAGGCCTTACCGCAACTCCTATTCGTAAGGATGGTCATCACCCGATAATCATGATGCAGTGCGGTCCGATTCGTTTCAGGGAAAATGCCAAAAGTCAGGCAGCTACAATGCCATTTAAACATGTGGTCTTGACAAGGTTCACAGATTTTAGATTGCCTCCAGAATTAACCGATCCTAAAATACAGGATATCTACTCAGCCCTTGTATTTGACAAACATCGCAACGAATTAATCTTCAACGATCTATTGAAAGCTTTAGAAATGGGACGGTCGCCCTTACTTCTAACCGAGCGCACTGAACATTTAGAATGGTTTGCAGAACATCTTAAGGGTTTTGCTCAGAATATCATTATCCTGAGGGGCGGCATGGGCGCAAAACAACGTAAGGCAATAGCCGAACAGATTAAAGCAGTTCCCGACTCAAAGGAGAGGGTGATCATTGCCACAGGGCGGTATATCGGTGAGGGTTTCGATGATGCCAGACTGGACACATTATTTTTAGCTATGCCTATCTCTTGGCGGGGCACGCTCCAGCAATATGTAGGGCGTCTACACCGCCATCACGATAATAAGCAAGTGGTGCAGGTTTACGATTATGTGGATATCCATGTCCCGACCCTAATGCGCATGTATAAGAAACGACTTAAGGGTTATGAAGCAATCGGCTATACAATTCAAAGAGACGGCAGGGACTCAAACCAGCAGCCTAACCAATACGAATATGTCCAAAGGGAGGACCTTTAAGATACGGCTCTTCTGTTCCAGTTTGCCTCCTCACATTATGAGCCTTAAAGGCAAAGGTTTGGTCTGACGAACACTGTTAAACCTTGTGTCAGCTTCTTCCTGAAATGTTGTTTTTACATTTTCGCTCCACAATACAATAGTACAAATGGAAATCAACAAGATGATTTTTAATAGGTTAGCTTCTTGGAAAAAAAACTTTTACATGATTTTATGATCTATTACACCACTTGACACCTTTCCCAAGACTCCATTTTAATTAGAACGGTAGGTAAAAGGTAATTTTCACAATCTCATTTTTAGTATTTACATGTCCAAATGGAAGGTGTAAACTCCTTTGTGTAATTGCTCATTAACAAATTTTATTGAAAGGTTTAGGTTTTATCTCCTAATCCTTTAAAATTCCAAAGACAGCCAAGGGGAATACAGTTATTGTTCTAGATAACCCGAATGTCATTTTCATCCGGGGCAGATGGGATGCGACCTTTAGCACGAATCAATCCTACACAATTATCGAAGGTTCTATAACGATCAGCGATGGAAAAGTAATCGTTGAAAATATTGTTTTGCAGTAGAAACTGAAGGAGCAAGAGATAATTCTGAAATAGTAAGTTAGGTAAGCCTTCGGTGATGTATGGATCTAGATAAAATGGAGGAATTCATGAAAAAGATCGTATTGTCTTTGGGATGCATGACTTTTTTAACGTTTCTTCCCTTTTCGCATCAATGCTTTGCCCAGGTATTAAGTGGCTGTGGGATGAAAATGGGAGTGGGGAGAGCGAGTTTTGCTGCAACTGTTCTAAACGGGAAAATATTTGTAATCGGAGGCTATTTTAATTCCCGTACGACAGCAGAAGTGTATGATCCGAACATAGACAAATGGTCGTACTTACCTGATATGAAATCACCACGGACTTATGAAACGGCCCAATCGTACAATGGAAAGGTTTACGTGTTTGGTGACAGATTTGGAGCCTCTGTTGAGGTTTATGATCCTGCTACAGATTCATGGACCTTCAGGAAACCTCTTCCTAGTGGGACCCGGTTTTGTGCAGCTTCCGCCTTGCTGAACGACAAGATTTACGTAATCGGAGGTGAGACAGGAGGTCCCATTGTCAATCTTGTTGACGTTTATGATCCGGCTACAGATGAATGGGGAGGAGAAAAAGAATTGCCGGAAGGCGTGAGTGGTCATGGGGCTGTTGTACTCAATGGGAAAATATATGTAATCGGCGGGTATACCCCAAGTTATTCCAATAAAGTTTGGATATTCGATCCCCAAACACACTTGTGGACCCCAGGACCTCCACTAAACACAGCAAGGTATTATTTTGGGGCAACCGTACTGGACGGAAAAATCTATGTCATTGGAGGAGGGTCCGACGGAAAACTTCTCGATTCCATAGAGGTGTTAGATCCTTCCAAGAATTATTGGGAATATGACGAATTTAAACTGACAACCCCAAGAGATAGATTACAGGCTGTAACAGCGAATAATACCCTTTATGCTATTGGAGGAGCCAACGAAGATCCACCGGTTACAGAACTCAGTTTGCTTCAGTCTCGCCTTGACCTGCCTACTGATGAAAAGGGTCACGGAGGAACTGTTCAAGTCCCCGGGATTCCCTATGATAACTTTAATAAAATAAATTGGAAATGGCTTGGGCCATATGGGGATTCCCCCCTTTGGAGCGGCAACGTCACACAAAATGGGAGTGACATTGTGTTGACGGTCAAAGATGGGTGTGGAGTTGGCGCCGAGATTGATTCCGCCGGACAAGAGTATCACTATGGAGAATACCGGGCAAGGATTAAGACAGTACCAGGGACATCTTGTCCTGATTGCAATTCCTGCTATGGCGTATGCCAGGCGTTCTTTTATCATCTGACTGACACTAGTGAAATTGACGTTGAGATCCTTTCTGCGGACCCGGACCATGTTCATTTCACTGTTCATGCTGACTATGACACACATTTTAGAGTTTACGTGCCCAACCAAGCTGACGCGCCTCATGGATACGGGTTTCGGTGGACTCTTGGTAGGGTAGAATTTCTTTTAGATGGGAAAAAGGCGCGAGGTCAAGAAGTAGACGGGAATTCGTGGAGCACGTGTAATCCACGTGGAACGAAGTATAAGGATGACGAAAGAACTGCGGAAGTTATATCGCCCGATGTTCCCACTGGAAAAGGTCAGCTTATGCTAAACAACTATACAGGAAGACCATGGCCTGGTGAGCCCCCGAATGGGATAGGTGACCAGAATATGACAATATTTAGTGCTTCAGTATACAGCCTTTCATATGTTGGTCAGAGCGGGCAATGTGCTGATAGGAGCCCTTGTTTTTCAAGTATCCAAGATGCTGTTGACTCAGCCCAGGTCGCAACAATCATTGACTTAATTCAACAAACCTACTACGAAAATCCCCTTCTGGATAACCCTAATGTAATCTTCATTCGGGGTGGATGGGATCCGGCCTTTACTACGAATGAATCCTACTCAGCTATTAACGGTTCGCTAACGATCACCGATGGGACCTTGATCGTTGAGAACATAATTTTGCAGTAAGGATGCTCTGTCAATTTTGTTTATTTCAAATGCAAGTCTTCAGTATACTTTACTGCTCCGATATAACGACTTGTAGGTGAAGTCTTCACTCAGGATTATTCCTGACACCGTCTGTCAGGTCAAGCCTTTTCTAATGCAAATGAATTTCTTTTTTGATCGGATGGACCAGACTCTTTTTGCAGTTCTTTTTTCTTTCGTTGCTCTTCCTTCTTTTTCTCCTTTGCTCTGAAGACTTCCTCAATGGATTTTACGTCAGCAGGTCTATCTCTGCCAAAACGCTTGAGATAAATGTCTTCAATGAAGAGAGGTAAGGGTTTCTTCCAGGGTTCTTGTTTTTCGTTTGCGATTTTCCCGAATTTCTTAGGATTCATCCCCAGCTCTCTTGCCATCTGGATATGGACATCAGAAAGACGGTATCGTTTTCGAGCATCAATCCATGCTTGAAACTTCTCTGGTACCCCCTTTTTCTTGGACATGGAACCTCCAGACTTTCTTCACTCAGTGGTTAATACTTGCCAACCGCCCTGTAATGTCAACCTACGTCATTGGATGATATTGACCGGTTTTCAAAATCAAAATTGATACCCTCTTTTCACCCAATATCGCCAGTCTTCCATTATCTGTTTGTTTTTCTTACTTAGTTTGATTCCTTCCAACTGAGATAATGGAACTGACAAGACATCCTTATTCCATTTAATGTTTACATACATATCATGCATATAATCGTCCTCTTCACCCATTCCGATCACCTCAACCAAATCTCCAATCTTCAAGGGTGAAGTTGATCTTTTTTGGATGCAACGTGCCTTAAAGGGAGATTTCAAACCGTCCTGGAGGTAATAATACCACCCCATCGCACGTTCCATTTCATTTTAGGCATCAACAACGATCTCCATATCAATTCGTCTTTCACGCTCTTTGTTCTCTTTGATCTGGGACATAGCAATATTTCAATGCATTGGATGACTTCGATTTTGATAGGAGATTACTAAACCATTGGGAAAAAGTCAATATGTGCATTTATAGCATTTATAGCCATACATTGTTCTTTCCCTCCGCATAACGGGACTGGAAAAAAGATCGTTCAATTCGAGTTTCTATTGTTGCCAACCGGGGCCAAGGATCTGAGCAAGTGATTTTGCCATACTGTCCAGTACGGATTCGTCTGGAATCTCCCCTTCCTCTGATTTTTCATTCCTGTTTGACTTCTTAGTACAAATTCAATTAACTAATTCAACTGATGAAGAACAAAGAAATAACCACTCAAAATTACAATTATGACCGCTAGGTTCGGGAAAGGTTTTTCGCGCTCTAATCTCCAGAACATACGACTCTTCTATCTTGCTTATCCAAAATGCTAGACACTGTCTGGTAAATTTGAACCGATGTTATCTTCCTACTCTAATTCTTACGAATTATTTAAAGTGGCCCATTTTCAGGGCCCTATTTAATTTATCTCCTGCCCCTTTCTTGGATCAATAGAAAGGGTTATACTTTGGCATATAAAAAACTATTACCCCATAAGGTGCTGTGAAATGACAGAGAACGATATGGAAGAAAAGATGAGTTTTGCTGAGCTTCTGGAGTCGAGCTCTGAAACGCCGGGTCATAAACTTTTTCCCGGAGATAAGATTTCAGGGAAGGTGTTGAAAGTCGGCAAGGATACGATCTTTGTTGATTTAGGGGGTAAGAGCGAGGGCATTGCGGATATTCAAGAATTCCTGGATAAGGACGGCATCCTCACCGTCAAGCAGGGTGATTGGGTTGAAATGAGGGTTGCATCAGTCAAAGATGGGATTCATCTCACAAAGGGAATGAAGATTCAGGGTGCGGATGCCATCGAGATCTTACGGGAGGCAAAAGAAAACCTTATCCCTGTGGAGGGAAGGGTTTCGGCTGTGAATAAAGGGGGCTTTGAAATCGACCTTTCCGGCATTCGTGCCTTCTGTCCTTTGAGCCAGATTGGCCTCCAGTTCTGCGAAAAACCTGAGGAGCATGTTGGAGCGAGATATCCGTTTCGCATCATAGAGATCAAAGAAAAAGGGAAGAATATTATCGTCTCCAGACGTGTGCTTCTGGAGGAAGAGCAGGAGAAGAAATCAAAAGAGACCTTAGCAAGACTCAAGCCTGACCTCGAGTGTGAAGGGAAGGTTACGAGACTAATGGATTTTGGTGCGTTTGTTGATATAGGCGGAATCGAGGGGATGGTTCATGTATCTGAGATCTCCCATGCAAGAATCAACCATCCTTCGGAGGTCCTTAAACCAGGCCAGCAAGTAAAGGTAAAAGTAATGAAAATTGAACAGGACAAGGGTGATCGTCAGAGAATCGCCCTTTCGATGAAGGCCCTAGAACCTGATCCGTGGGAGAAGGACCTTGGATTCCAGGAGGGGGAGATTATCCGTGGCAAAGTTTCCAGGTTGGTTGACTTTGGTGCCTTTGTCGAGGTGGCACCGGGTGTGGATGGTTTAGTCCATATTTCTGAGATAAGCTACGAACGTATCCCCCATCCCAACAGGCTTCTTCATGAGGGGGATATGGTGGATGTGATGGTCATGGGAATAGACCATCCAGCGCACCGCATATCCTTATCCGTGAAGGAGGCAGCGATCAAAAAACGGATCGGAGAGGACGAGGATGGATTCAAAGAGGTTCGACTTGAAGTTGGCCAGATCCTGAAAGGGATTGTTGAAGATATTAAGCCCTATGGCCTTTTTGTCAGACTTCCACAGCTCGGAAAAGGGGTAAGAGGTCTGCTACCCATGGAAGAATTGGGAGATTCTGAAAAGAGGGATGTGAAAAGGAAGTTCCCCAAAGGTAAAGAAATGAAGGTCGAGATTATCTCAATAGACGAAAAAGGAAAGATACGGCTCTCACAAAAGGTGATGGAGGAGAGGGAAGATCAGGAGGACTATAGGAGGTTCCTCGAAAGAGAGGATAAGGTTGGGAAGCTTGGTACCCTGGGAGATATTTTCAAGAACGTGAAGTTGGGGTGAGAGAAACTGGCACTGGCACCCGGACTTTTAATCAAATATAATGGTCTCAAGTCTGTACGGAAAAAATACTTTGGAAGAAAGGAGCTAAGATGAAATTACAGTTGATCGTCGTTTTAGGTATTTTAGTTTTAGTGAGCCAGGTGGATGCAAAGGAAGATCTGGTGCTGAAAAATCAGAAGGATAAGATCAGTTATGTGATTGGGATGGACATTGGAAACAACCTAAAAAAACAATCGATTGATATCGATTCGGATATTCTTGCGAGGGGGATTAAGGATGCGCTTTCTGGCGGGAAGACTTTAATGACCGAGCAAGAAATTCGTGAAGTTTCGACTGCATTTCAGAAGGAAATGATGGCTAAACAAGAGGAGCGTAACAAAAAGCTCGGAGAAAAAAATAAGAAGGAAGGTGAGGCCTTCCTTGCTGAGAATAAGAAAAAGGAGGGCGTTAAAACCTTACCGAGCGGTTTGCAGTATAAGGTGATCAAGGCCGGTACCGGTAAAAAACCCAAATCAACAGATACGGTGACGACCCATTATCGGGGTACCCTGACCGATGGAACCGAATTTGACAGCTCTTACCGCCGTGGTCAACCGGCAACCTTTCCAGTCACCGGCGTCATTCCTGGCTGGACCGAAGCTTTGCAGTTGATGGAGGAGGGGGCGAAATGGCAACTGTTTGTTCCTCCGAATCTCGCGTACGGTGACCGTGGGGCTGGGCCCCAAATCGGGGCAAATGCCACACTGATTTTTGAGGTGGAGCTCATCTCGATTCAAGAGAAAAAATAAAATATCGCAACAGGCAACTGGCGAGTCAGATCCACAATTGCTTCCCTTCAATTGTTGGGGTGGTTTCTAACTTCTTCAAGCTGGGACTGGATTCAACTGTGAAACATGAATGGGAATTCTTCAAGGCCATTCAATTGAAGTTTTCTGTTTCATAAAGAAATGACGAAGCTAAACGGCAAGGTTCGCAAGGCTGCCTAAGATCTTTTAGACGGAAGGGGGGAATTTCAAGAATGAAGTACTCCCCCTTTACGTCCCCTGCTCTGGCTCGATCATCCTGTATCTTCTCTTTCTTCCATTTTCTGATTGATCTCTGTATTATTAACCCCTTAATTTTCTTGAAAAAAATTAAAGTTCATGTTAAGTTTTTGATAATTATGATCCATATGTCCCATGTTTCTAAGACCTATCCCAGTCAGATCACTGCCCTCACAGATATCAATTTAGATATATCACCCGGAGAATTTACTTTCATCCATGGAGGCAGTAGTTCTGGGAGAACCACCCTGCTCCGTATCCTATTTGGTGCGGAAAGGCCAACCAGTGGAGAGGTGATTGTCAATGGAATGAACATCACCCAAAAGGGTTTCAATAAGATCTATCAATTGAGAAGGACGATAGGAATCATTTTCCAAGATTTTAAATTATTGCGGGACCGGACAGTGAAAGAAAATATCGCCTTTGCTTTGGAGGTGACCGGTCATGGCGGGAGGGAAGTCAAAAAGAGGGTTTCGGAGGTATTAGAAAAGGTGGGACTTCAAGAAAGGGAGAGGGATTCCGTCCTTGCTCTCTCGGCCGGAGAACAGCAACGGGTGGCCATTGCTCGGGCACTGATCAATGATCCTCCCCTTCTGCTCGCAGACGAACCCACAGGGAATTTGGATGTGGAAATGACCATTGATGTGATGCAGATCTTCACGGACCTTCACGACAAAGGGACAACCGTGGTGTTCGCCACGCATGATACAGAATTAATCAAACGCTATCCATATCGGGTCATCTATATCTCGGGCGGGAGAAAGGTGGATACCAAAAGAGACGAAGAGGTGAGGAGAGGGGAATGATCTTTTTTCTCCGGTATGTCATAAGGCGAACTTTGCAGAACATAGGGGGAAACTTATTTCCAAATCTAACGACGATCGGTATCATTGCAATCTCCATGCTCATCTTCTCGACCTTCACCCTGATTGCCTTTAACCTTACCTCTTTCCTCAAAATTTGGGAAGACAAAATCGAAATCATTGCCTACCTGAAGAAGGAGACCCCTTTGAAAGAGGTGGAATCCCTTTTAAAAAAGGCCCGCCAACTCGAAGGGGTCGATGCGTTGAAATATGTCTCTCCTTCTGATGCGATGGCCTTTATGGAAGCAAAGCTGGGCAGCCAGAAGAATCTCCTCGAAGGGATTCAACCCGGAGTCCTCCCCCCTTCTTTTGAAATTCAATTGAAGAAGGAGTATCGGAACTCCACAAAAATCAAAGAGGTGGTCTCTCGGCTGAAACAGTTTCCACAGATTGAGGAGATCCAATATGGCCAGGAGTGGGTTGAGACATTCTCGGCCCTTGTTCATATCCTGCACGTCACCCAGTGGATCCTGGGAGGGCTCCTCCTCGCTGCGATGATCTTTATCATCTCCAATACGCTCCAACTGACTGTCTCCTCCCGACGGGAGGAAATCGAGATCATGCACCTGGTGGGTGCGAGCCCTGCCTTTGTCCAAGTCCCTTTCTATATCGAAGGGCTCATCCAGGGTCTTTTCGGAGCAGGTTTGGCCATATTCTTTCTCTTTCTATTACACAAAGGGTTTTTTCTCTACATTCCCCCATCGATACAAACATGGTTGGCAGGAATTCCCATTCTCTTTTTGCCGCCAGAGGCCATCGCACGGATTTTATTGGGGGGGATGGTTCTGGGCATTTTCGGCAGCGTTGTTGCTTCAATGAGGTTTCTGAGATACAGTGAGTGAGTCTCCGATGAGAAGATGGAAACAGGTTTTGGCGGGGTCGGTCATCATTGGGTGGATCTTCACCCTTGGGACCATTGCCCTTTGGGCAGCGGGGAACGATCAGATTGAGAAGGACCTCACTGAAAAAAAGAAGCATCTCAAAGACGTCAAGAAAGAACTCTCTTTGACAAAGAAGAAGGAAAAAAAGATCCAGGGAAAAGAATCCTCCATCCTCGAAAGCCTCCATACCATGGAAACTGAACTTTACAAAAAGGAAAGAGAATTGAAACAGATGGAGGTCCAGTTGAACCAGACCAGAGAAAGGCTTCACCAGACAAAAAACCAGATCACTATGCTCAGTAAAGGGATGGAACGGACAAAAGAGGCCCTTTTTTCCAGGATGACCGCCCTTTATAAAATGGGCCGAATCCCTCCAGAGATTTTTCTTCTTACCTCACAGCCCTACGTCGATCTATTGAGGATCGATAAATATCTGAGGGTCATTATCGATTTCGATGCCCGACTGGTTGACACCTATCGCTATCAAATGGCTTTGAAAGAGAGATACCAGGAGGAGTTGACCCAAGATCAGTTCCAATGGCAGCA
>Ga0315279_10008677_pt1 | contig 12274 bp, 7 predicted proteins | sample YL17G06_20_MG_FD_203694 | JGI IMG/M metagenome (GOLD analysis project Ga0315279, IMG submission 203694) | Sediment microbial communities from Yellowstone Lake, YNP, Wyoming, USA - YL17G06_20 | ecosystem: Environmental > Aquatic > Freshwater > Lake > Sediment | place: USA: Wyoming | collected... | reverse complement strand
GAGCCCGGGCGACCGGTCACAAAGCCCGCGGCGAAGCCGGTGGGCCTGCGCGCGGCCATTGCCGGGTGGGTCGCACAGGGTTTGGCCCAGTGCGCCCGTGCCCTCGGTGACCGCCAGGCCGCCGAGATGGCGGCCCGGCTGATGCGCTATATCATGCGCGATTCCGGTTACTTTCGGCCGGACGGCGAGTTCGCCTACGAGTTCCCCGACTCTCGGCTGATCCACTTCCACGCCCACACCTGCCAGATCATGGCCGCGCTGGAGGTCGTACAGGCCACGGGTGATGAGGAGTTGCTCGCGCTGGCGCAGAAGGGCTATGCCTACGCCGTGAGCCAGGGCGAGCCATTGGTGGGCTTCTTCCCGGAGTGGCTCGCCTACAAGGGCGGGGCCTATGGCGAGGGGCAGTTCTCTTCGGAGATCTGCGAGGTGGCGGACATGATCGCCTCCGCGCTCAAGCTTTCGCTGCTCGGCATTGACCGCTGGGACGACGTGGACCGGTGGGTGCGCAACCAGTTCGCCGAGGGCCAACTGACCGACACGACCTGGCTCACCGACGGGCACCTGGAGCGGGTGGACCGGAAGCTGGTGCCGTTGCCCGGCGCGGGCTGCGCAGGACCGGAATACGGCACCACCGACCGCGTGATCGAACGCGCCGTCGGCTCCTTCTCTGGCTGGCCGTCCGCCAACGATTTCGTGCAAGGTCAGGGCTGGTCCATCATGCATTGCTGCACCGGCAACGCGACACGGGCCGTCTATTATGTGTGGGAAAAGATTCTCACGCACGAGCAGGGCAAGCTCAAGGTGAACCTGCTCCTGAACCGCGCCTCGCGCTGGGCGGACATCCACAGCCACATTCCGTATCGCGGGCGAGTGGATGTAAGAGTAAAACAGGACCTGGACCTGGAGATTCGCCTGGCGGAATGGGCACAGCCCGAGGAGGCGCGCTGTACGCTGGATCGGATGCCGCGCGCGCTCAGCTTCGACGGGCGTTATGCGCAGGTCGGTCCGGTGCGTGCCGGACAGGAGGTGACGCTGGAGTTCCCGATTCACGAGCGCACGGATCGCGTCGTCATCGAGAAACGGCCCTATACGCTTATCCGCCGCGGCAACGAGGTGGTGTGGATCGACCCACCCGGGAAGAACCGCCCCCTCTACCAGCGTGGGCATTACCGCGGGGGCGAGACACTGTGGAAGACCGTGCGCCGGTTCGTACCGGACGCGGAAATCCCGTGGTGCTGACCGCGACCAGCGCCACCCAGTCGGATGCATGGGACATGCTTGCTGAACAAGCACCTTGAATGATACCAGGAGGAGACGCTGATGGTTCAACCGCTTTTCCCGACCGACCTGCCCAGCCTGGAATGGCAGGAACTCCCGGCGGATGGGTTTATCTCACCCGCCTGTGGCCTGATTCACCGCAAGGATTCCCCGGCCAGGAACGGGATGCCGCTGGGGAGCATTGATACCGGGTGCATTGATCTCGAAACGGACGGTACGCTGGGCTATTGCACGATCTTTAACTCGCACGTGCCCCGGCGTGGGCCGCTCAATCTGCCATTCCTGGGATTGTGCCTGCACAACAAGGGACAGGCTTGCGAAAGCTGGATGTTGAGCACGCGGGCCTTGCACCCTGACCCGCTGCCCGGACCTTTCACTACGCCATTTCGTCCGAAGCGTGCCCATCCCGCCGAGGAGATCCATTATTGGGGGCATTACCCCATCGTTGACCTGGAATATGGCCTGGATTGTCCGGTCAGCGTGGGGATGCGCGCGTGGGCGCCGTTCATCCCCGGCGACGTGGCGCTCTCCAACACGCCGGGGGCGGTCTTTGAGGTGCGCCTGCGCAATACCTCCGAGACCCCGCAGGCGGGGATGATCGCTTTCAGCTTTCCCGGGCCCTCCGCGGAGGAGAGCGCCGGGCATGGCCGTTTCCAGCACATCAACGTCAGCGGTCCGTTCCGCGGCGTCGTGGTCACGAATGACCTGAACCAGGAATACGCGTTGGGGATTGTGAACGAGGACGTGGAGCTGCGACTGGGCGGCGACCTGGGGTGCGACGGCGGCGCCTGGTCCCGTCTCGACACGGAGTCGCGCAATATCTCCGGAACCGGCCCCAGCACGCTCCTCGGCCTGCCGCCAGCCCTCGACCAGCCGGGCGCCTCTGCGGCGGTGCGCTTTGGCTTGCAGCCCGGCGAGGAGAAGTCGGTCCGCTTCATCCTCGCGTGGTATAGCCCGACCTGGCAAGGGGGCGGCCAGACCATGCTGGGCGGCCACACGTATTACCACAAGTACGCTGAGCGCTACAAAAGCGCCTACGAAGTGGCGGCGTTCCTGGCGGCGAACCACGCGCAGTTGTTGGCGCGGATTGTCGCCTGGCAGCAGGTGGTCTATGCGGAAACGGCGCTGCCGGTCTGGCTGCGCGAGTCGCTGGTCAACAACCTGCATCTGATCACCGAAGACGGCTTCTGGGGACAGGCGCGCCCGCCCATCGGGGAGTGGTGCCGCAAGGAAGATGGTCTGTTCGGCATGAACGAGTGCCCACGCGGCTGCCCGCAGATCGAATGCATCCCGTGCAGCTTTTACGGCAACATCCCGCTGGTCTACTTCTTCCCCGAGCTGGCGCTCTCCACGCTGCGCGCCTACAAGGCCTACCAGTATCCGGACGGCGCCGCGCCGTGGATCTTTGGCGGCGTCACCGGTGCCGCCCTGCGAGCTGGCGATGCCGAGCAAAGGGTACGCCCACAAGCCCCAGACCACGCTCGACGGGCCGTGTTATGTGGATATGATCGCACGCCTGTGGCAGCGCACCGGCGACAGGAGCCTGCTGCACGAATTCTACGATTCGATGAAGCGGAATACCCTCTTCACCATGAACCTGAGGCCCGAAGCCGGACCGGCGGGGATCGTCAGTATCCCTACGGGCAACCAGGCGCAGGATTGGATGGAGAGCTGCGACCTGTTCGGCATCGTGCCGCACATCGGCGGCGTGCACCTGGCGAACCTGCGCATGGCGGAGCGTATGGCGCGGGAAGTCGGCGACGAAGCCTTCGCCCAGCAGTGCGCCGAGTGGTTCCGGCAGGGCAGCCAGGTGCTGGAAGAGAAGACCTGGACCGGCAACGGCTATCTGCTCTACCGTGAGGAGGAGACCGGCAAGCAATCCGATGTGGTCATGGGCTGCCAGCTCGACGGAGAGTGGATGGCGCAGTTCCACGGGTTGGAGGGCGCGTTCCCACCGGACCGGGTACAGGCCACGCTCGCGACGCTGCGAGAAACCAATGTCTATCCCTACGGCGCTATCGTGTTCCGCATCGGGGAGAAGGGCGGGTTTCTCCCCGGCTACTGGGGTGAGGCGGGGGTCCACTTTCCCAGCTCCATCATGCTCGCTGCCACCTACCTGTATCACGGGCACCGGGATTTCGGCCTTGAACTGGCGCAGCGCACGGTCCGTGCACTCGTCATCGAGCGGCGCGCCTCCTGGGATTCCATCTTACTCTTCCGTGGGGATAACGCCGAGTTTCTGTGGGGGGCGGACTATTATCAGAACATGATGCTCTGGTGTCTGCCCGCGGCCATCGCCGGGACCGATCTTACCGGGCCATGCCATCCGGGCGGCCTGGTTGACCGTATGATCAAGGCCGGACAGGGCCGCGCTTCGTAAGGGCAGAGTTCACGCTCTTGTGCCAGGAGTTTCGAGACCCTCACAAGCATCCGGCCTCGGGGGCAGCACAAGCGACGTCAGGTATCCCAACAACCAGAGAGGTGCAGCGATGAAGGTTAGCAAAATCGAGACCATCCGCGTAGGCGAGTTCCCGGGAATCATCTGGGTACAGGTCTATACCGATACCGGCCTCGTGGGCCTGGGGGAAACGTGGTACGCCGCCAGCACCGTGCAGGCGGCGGTACACGACCACTTTGGGCCACTCCTGATCGGCCGTGACCCCTGCGCGGTGGAACGCCACTGGCAGACGATGTTCGCCCTCAGCGATCACGCCGGCTACGGCGGTGCAGAGATGCGGGCCATCTCAGCCCTGGACATGGCCCTATGGGACATCAAAGGCCAGGCGGCAGGTGTGCCGGTCTATGAGATGCTCGGGGGAGCCTATCGCCACAAGATCCGCGTGTACAACACCGGGGCGCCCTTCGAGGGGTGCAGCGAGTTTGCCAAGCAGTTACTGGATGAAGGCATCACCGCGATGAAGATGGGGCCTACGATTCCTCTAGCCCTGGAGACGAACGGCCAGTACCTGTCGCCGAAGGACCTGGACCGGGCCCTGAAGCCGATCCGCGAGGTGCGCGAGGCCGTGGGCATGGACATGCAGATCGCCAACGACGGCCACGGCAAGTGGAATCTGCCGTGTGCCATCCGCATCGCCCAGGCCATGGAGCCTTACGAGATGATGTGGCAGGAGGATCTGATGCCGCTGCTCAACGTTGAGGCTCTGGGACGCCTGCAGGCCTCCACCAAGACCCCTGTCTGCATCTCGGAGCGACTCCTCTCCCGCTGGCAACTGCGTCCGTATATCGAGAGCGGCGCCGCGCGCATCGTGATGCCCGACCTGATCTGGACCGGGGGGATCTCCGAGACGCACAAGATCGCCATCCTGGCCTCAGCACACCAGGTGCCGGTGGCCCCGCACGACGCGACCGGACCGGTCAACATCTTTGCCTGTGCGCACATTTGCATGAGCGCGCCCAACGCGGTGATCATGGAGCACGTGCGCGATTTCCACCGTGGGTGGTACGGACGGTTCGTCGACCCTAACGTGGACATCCGCGGTGGCTACGTCTATGCACCGCAACGCCCGGGCATCGGTACCCGGCTACGCCCCGAGGTACGCGCACGTGCTGACGTCATCATAGCTGTCAGCGACGAGCCACGAGACAGCCTGATCGAGAACTGGAAGCCCGGCGCATGCGTCTCTGAGCGCATGCAAGCTGAGCTGGAAGAGATGAGCCGCTTCCGTGCGGGGACCCGGTAAAACCAAGCCGGCACCACAATCCGCTCAAAGCCAATCCAGCAGGCGTTTGGCACGGCCGATGGCGTCCTGGCGGCTTTCGCCATGCACGCCCAAGATCAGCCCCACCTTGCCCCGCAGCTGGCGGATGATCTCTCGGTCGTCGCGTCGTCCGGTCTTGGCAATTTCGTCGGTGGGAAGATCACCGATGCGGCGGGCCCACACGCCGCGCTTGCTGAGAGCTGCCTCGACCTTGGCGATGTCGTTGTACGATGGACTGGCGTCGAGGCCCATGAAACCCTCGGTCTTGATCAACGAGGGGAACTGGAAATCGTACCGCATGCAACAATGATAGATCGCGCCGCCAAAGGCCCGCGAGATGCGATTGTTGTAGGGCAGAAAGAATGCTTCCCAGGTCTTGGGCGACACAGCCACCATGGTGTCGTCCCCCATGTAGAACCCCCTGGGGTGCCAGGGCCAGGGCAACGTGGCATAGCTGGTGCACCAGCGCGCCATGCGGCTGATCTGGATGTCCGTCCACTCGATCATGCAGTCGGTGACGAGATCCAGGAGATAGTGCACCCCTTCTGGGGCCGTAACGATGGCTTGTAGCATGTCCTCGTAATGCCAGATCTGGGTGGCGACAGACCAGGGCCCGGCGGTGTCACAGACCTCGAGCGGCACTTGGCCCGCGGTGGCCTCATTATAGTAGTCAGTGCGCTCCAGGATGAGAGGGCAGATGCCATCGCGGCGCAGGTTCGGCTTGCGCAGGCCTAGCACTTCCGCCGGCGAATGCACCGCAGGCTCGAAGAAGGGTTGTTCATCCTCGCGCACCACCATCCTGGAGCCAAAGGCCGTGGCCAGCGGCCCCGTGCCGAAATGGATCATGTGCATGGAAGGAAAGTTGACCAGGCCCAGGCCGATCTCGGCTCCCGCCTCGAGGTGCTCGATCTCCTCGCGCACGCTCTGCAATTGCGCGCACACGTCCACTTCCGGGTCACGGATCATCTGCGCGATAGGCGCCTTGTAGAGCCCTCCCATCGAAGCACGCGACTGGGTAGGGCCAGCCGGCCTAGCCCAATCGATCGCCAAGGCCGGATCGTGCAGGTTCAGATCTTGCAGATCCCAGACCTTGCGCATCTTGCGTTTGCATTCATCGACCAGTTCCCAAGGAATCTTGGGAACTTCACGATGTGGGTGCACTATCATGGCGTCATAGTACCGCATTCTCGAGAGCGAGTTATGGTGAAACGACTGCGGACTCAATCTTCCACGAACTGAATCCGCAAGGAGACCGGTTCTGATGTCCTGGGGACTTGGCAGAAGTTGTACCCCGGGAGGGCCGCTGACCTACCAGATATAGGGCTAATCGAGAGATCACATACTGCATATTGTGGTATCCTCGTTCAAGTGGTGCTGATGACCCAAAACCCACAGCCTGATCCACCCTAGACGAATCCCCTACTCGGTCTTCCCGCCAATAGAGCAAATCGAAAGGTCCATCCCCAACTCCCACATATTGCCTTCTTGCATTATCTTCGTCTAACTACCGGTTATAGCACACTTATCAGGACGAAAGCGGCCCCGCGCGCGCCGGTTTCGTCATCTAAGCGTGGTTATACGAAGAACCAGAAACAGTATATAAAAACAGATGTGATATGTCAAGAAACCACGTATTTTTGCAGAAAGAACCTGAAATCACAATTGCACACGCAAATGGGTGAATGCTTGGATCATCTTGGCGGGGCTACTGACTGCTGCCAAACCTCACACCATACGAAGTGCAAGACAAGAGGGTCTTGACCGTCGCGAGCCGAGAAGCCCGAATCTCGCGGTGCTCTCCTGCCAAGGAGAGATGTGATAGGACTGTGAATCAAGAGCTTCTGCTCGCGAGAGACACCATATAAGGTCATGATAGGGCAATCGCATACACCGAATTGGCTACAGAGCATCCATAGCGGAAGCTGAGTGCGCTACAGAAATGAAAAAGCAGAAAAGCACAGTCTGAGCCAATTCACCTCAGTAAACCGGTATCCATGCGCTCTAACAGGAATTCCAAATGCGATTGCCATGAGGTCATGAAGGAGTTTCGTGGGCGGGTGTCAAGGACAGTCTATGCATTTCCCACTATACCCGATGGGTATCGCTCCCGCTCCTTCGGCTGTGCTCCTGCTGACCCATGAAGTGAGCCAACAGAAGAACTGCTACGCAAGGCCCCAAGGCCAAACAGGCCACGGCCGCGCGCACACCCATGCGTTGAGCGATCACGCCCATCGCAAGGGGACCAAGGACCGCGGCAGCGCTGCTTCCCAACCCTAGAAGCGAGTAGGCCGAGGCGCCCGCCTCGGGAAAGTGTTCTCTTATCTGGGCCTGGATCGCCGGCCCGATCCCAGCCAGTCCCAAGCCCGACAGAGCCAGCAAGACAACAAGGACCCGACCGGGGAACGGAAGAGCCTGTAAGAGCAGGACGAGTGTGGGCAAGATGCCGTCACCAAGCGCCAACCTCTTGAGGCGCACGCGGCCGATCAGCATAAAGTTCGCAAAGCCACCGAGAATAAAAGCACTAGAGAGCAGCAGGCTGCCCAGCACGCCCCCGACGCGCGAGCTGCCCGCAGCCTCTTGAGCATAGGTGGGCAGCCACATCGAGATTCCGGTCACCGTCAGCGAAGAACAAAAAATGGCCGCCAAGAGCATCAGAATCGGCCCCCGGCTCACCAGGCGATGAAACTCTAGTGGCGGCCCGCTGACTGTCGCTTTCTTGCTCGGTAGCGGCAACAGAAGATAGGCAGCCCCATAGGGTGCGGTTAGAGTAGCAAGAAGGCGATAGACATTTCGCCAGGGCCATTGGTGTGCTACAAGTAGCGTCAGCAAGCCCAATGCCAAGAGCGCGCCGATGCTCGAGAATGGATTGATCAAGTTCAGCACCCGGACGGGCGATTCAGGATAGAGATCTACCACTAGAGGGGCTATCACCGTCCCCAAGAGGCCGAGGCCACAGCCAGCGAGCATTGCACTGGCAAACGCCACGAAGGCAGTAGAGGCACAACTCAGTAGCAGTGTACCACTCACCTGGGCGGTAACGCCAAGTACCAAAGGCAGGCGAAATCCCCAGCGATCGGCACAAGGTCCCGCCAGAAGACAGCCCAGCGCGGCACCCCCAAACTGGAGGCCAAGAAAGAGACCCTTACCGACCTTTGAGAATCCAAGTTCCGCCCCAAAGACTACCACGAGATTGGCGTGGGCTACCGGGGTATAGTTTGCACTCATCATGCCCAGACAACAGACAGCCAGGATTATCCAGCGCGGAAAGCGCACCGTTGTCCCCCTATTGTGGTTTTGGCCCCGGGCATCAAGCCAAGAGAGTCTTTGGCTTCTCGTAGAGGATCGCCCGGGCGGTATCTTCCGGTACGCGGAACTCGGAGTATCGCTGAGGTCACGAGGATAGACGCGGCAGGTTACCGGCATCTTGGAATGCACTGCCTCTAGCGCGCGATCCTACCATCCAAATGCATGGCTCGTAGAGCCATGTACATAAGCAACCCACGGCGGCAGTTTGTTATCGTACTTGATACGGCGATCCACTGTCACCGAATACGAGCGGTCAAATAAGTGCGCCAGGATATGGTTCTACTGCAGCAGCCTGCCGGTGTCCTGCTTCCTCAAGCCTTTTCGTTGGTCAGCGCCAGGCGCAGCTCAACGTGGTCACGTATGTACTCTCCGAGTGGTATCCCGGCCCGAAAAGCCTCTGCCGCCTGCCGCAGAGCGGTCGTGCCGGCGGCAACGCCCATCGGATGCTCTGTGATACCTGAGCCGGCCAGTACCAGCACATCCGAGCCGAACACGGCCAGATTTCCTGGCAGATTCCGCGGATTCAGGCCGCCCGAGACTGCCGGCACCGTAGCTCGTATCGCCTCAAGGGGCCCCTGCAACACACTCGCCAGGCTCAGGGCTTCCTCACGGCTACCACCAACCAGATAGCCTCCCAGGGTGCTGACTCGAAAGTAGTCTGCGCCCAACAGGCGAGCGAACTTTGCCACTACATTAGGATCAACCCCTTGGCCTGGTGCACGACTAAGAGCCTCCTTGCCGCCACAGTGAGCGTAGATCGGGACGTTGATCGCGGGATCGCAGGCCAGGGTTTCCAGAGACGCGAAGCCGCTTGCGAAAAAGTTCACCATAAGTGCAGTGGCGCCGTTTTCAAGAGCAATGTAAGCGTTGTCACGCAGACGGTCGGGGTTGGTCGTAATGTGCGGGGCGTAGAGCACCCTACGTCCCGTCTCCTCCTCAGCCCGGCGCAAGCTCTGATTAACTAGACGAACTCGTTCCGCTAGCGGGCAGTAGGCGGGATTCAGCATCTTTTCGTCGTCCTTAATGAAGCGGACTCCGCCCACTGCTGCCTGATAGCAGATCTCGGCCACTTGGGCCGGCGTCAGACCCGCCGTCGGCTTGATTATCGTACCAATCAATACTTCATCGGGTGGTGCGCCCAGGAGTCGGCGCGTACCCTCGATACCAAAGCGTGGCCCTGGGAAGTGGGCCAGGGCCTTGGGCGGCAAGCGAAAGTCCAACAGGCGCGACTTGGAATAGGCCAACAGGGCGTGCGTGCCCCCGCCAACCATGGTGAGCCACAGAGAGGGGAAAGGTACCTCTTCCAGATTCAGGTTAACCAATGGGAATAACAGGTCAATTTCCCCTTTTCCTGGCGCAAACTCCCGCACTGCGGCTACCTCACCTTGACACTCCCTAAAGAGCGCCGACGGCTCGCCAGGCCCCGACCACTTGCCGGTGGTCTCGATCTCGGCAATCGCGCGCGCCACCGAGTACAAGTCGTCCTTCGCCTCAATATAGTACGTCGCAAAAAGGCAATCATCCTGACTGAGGCCCATTTCTCTCCTCACTCTCTCCATGTTAGCCGTACTTGCCATACTGGATGCGCAGATGGGGCAATCTCCCCCGGGCGGAGCGCCTCTACCAGGAATTCGTCGGGGCCATGCTCCATGCTTCGAGCGAACAAACATGGGCCGTCCCGCCGTGGTTGTACAGCGCTATCCCTGTGCTGTCGGTTCGCACGGGGTAGATACGTTGGGTGATGCACTGCCTGCCGTTCGCAAACACCTCCACGATGGAGCGGTCCAAGAAGATCCGCAAAGAGAGCTTCTCTCCGGGCGACAGGGCAAAGGGCGCTTCCTGCGCTTTGACAGTGCGCCGCTCCGGGGGTAGCCGGTCCAGTGCGTTCGGGTCGCGGTAATAGGGGTAGCGAATGTCCCGATCCAGGCTGGCCCTGCTAACATCCACACTCAAAGTCTGCCTTGCGGAGTCATACGCTATGCCCGTCTGTTCCGCGCCATCGGGCGAGCGCCGTACCAGGACGCCGAACTCGGCGCTGCCCCCCATGTCTACCTCCAAAGCCAGCTCCAGACACGCGCCCCCCATCTGCGGCAACACGACCAGCGCATCGCCAGTGAGGTCAAGGTGCTTCACAGTCTGGGGACTGCGCCGCAGGACCTGAAGCTCAGGCACGGGGGCGATACGCAGAATCCCATCCTCCGGCAGCGATAGTACCCGAGGAAGCGTCATCACCCCTGACCATCCGGAGGCCCGCTCCCTGTACGTGCCTCGCAGCTCACGAACCCAGTCCAGGTATAGCCGTCGTCCCTTTCCGTCGAGCATCGTGATCCCGCCCCCGAGATGGCCGCCGGGCCAGCTCATGCGAGCGTAGGTCTCGGGAAAGAATCGTTCGCCCTCGTACCGTCCGAGGTAGTACTGCGTCCCCAGCAGGTGGCTGCAGAAAAGGAGCATATGCTTCCCGCCCAGCGGGAAAAAGTCGGGTACGACACAGTCTTCACCCACCTCAGTCCAGCGCCGGTCCGACTTGCAGAATGGCTGGACGAACTCCCAATGGACCAGATCACCGGAGCGGAAGAGAATGAACTCCCAATTGACCAGATCACCGGAGCGGAAGAGATGGGCCGTATCGCCCCCATCGCGGACGCGGCTGCCGCTCAGAGCATACCAGGTATCGCCCTGTCGCCAGGCACACGGGTCACCCACGTCGTACTTGCCATAGGCCGGGTCGCCGGGCTGAGGCACGCGGATGACCGGGTTGCCGGGGTACTTGGTCCAGTGAACTAGATCGTCTTCGGTGCATGTGGCCAGGCATACGCCTTCAGGGAAACCGTTATAGACCAGAGTGGGCACCCCTTCGTTGAGGATGACTCCACCGCTGAAGCAGCCTTCACGGTCGGGGCCCCCAGGCGTCGGTTCGAGCGCCACCGGATGGTGGACCCAGTGGACCAGATCTACGCTGGAGGCATGTCCCCACTGGATGCGCTTCCAGTAGGCCCCCTCGGGATTGAACTGATAGAAGATGTGGTATCGCCCCCGCCAGAAGAGCGGACCGTTGATGTCGTTCATCCACGCTGCGGGAGGCACAAAGTGGTACAGCGGCCTGTGGGGATCATTGCGGAACTGCTCCCACAGCTCTTCCGCACAGCGAATGCGATGTTCGGTCGGCTCGATACCCGCTGGGGTTGTCACACTCGTCATGTTCACTCCTCACCATCGTCGTGGCTCCTTAACAGCATGCCCCAAGGCTTCACGGTTTTGGCGCGGGCCCGTAGTAGTAGAGATGGGTCGTGCCAGCCTCCATCGCGTCCGTGAACTCGCTGCAGTCGCGTCCCACCTGACGATCCGAGAACACCTCCCATACGCTCGCCCGATGCGGTAAGCGGATGGTCTTCAGGCCCCCTCGCACCGTGTGCAAGGCCACGTAGTTGTGGTCTGCATAGAGCACATCCTCCGACTCGGAGTAGATATGCACCCCCGCATACCGCGCTACCTCCCTCAGCACCCCCGGCGGTAGCGCCGGAGCAGCGGAGTAGACACTCGCCCAGTCGCCGTGCTCTCGGATCACAAACCCCGGCTCACAGCGCCCACAGGAGGTGACCACCGTGCCCAGGGTGAGGGCCTCGGGATCCTCCACCGTGAACAGTGGCCCCAGGCGCATGTCCGTCCCCCAGAACGTCGACGTCGGCAGGTTGCGGGTTATGGGGTGCTCGAAGTTGCTGAGGTAGATATGCGCCCCCCACTGCCGGGCCGTCATATCCAGCTTGATCCCCGTAAGGTCGTAACAATGGGCTACCGATAGATCCTCCTCCACGAAGCCCGGCGCATACACCCACAAAGCCACCTTGCCGTCGCGCCGGAGCAGTGCTTTGATCCTCTCGCGGTCGGAGGCCGAAAAGTGACAGGCGTTCTTGAAGTAGTAAAGCTTGTACTCCCCCGCCCGACCCTCCAGAAGGTCACTCAGCAGCAGGCAG
>Ga0315279_10008676_pt1 | contig 12275 bp, 5 predicted proteins | sample YL17G06_20_MG_FD_203694 | JGI IMG/M metagenome (GOLD analysis project Ga0315279, IMG submission 203694) | Sediment microbial communities from Yellowstone Lake, YNP, Wyoming, USA - YL17G06_20 | ecosystem: Environmental > Aquatic > Freshwater > Lake > Sediment | place: USA: Wyoming | collected... | reverse complement strand
CGGAGGCACAAGTGCCGGTCACCGGAGTGGGAGGGGCGGTAACTTCGATTGCGGCAGTCTCGCTCGGGCTTCCTTACTATGAATCAAGACGAGTTGAAGGGCACATCCTCACTCGTGATGAGATTGAGCACTGCGCTCAACAACTTTCCAGGCTTCCTCTTGAGGAAAGAGAGAAAATCAGGGCCCTCGGGAGACGAAGAGCAGAAATCGCCGTCGCGGGGGCTTTCATCCTTTCGCTTCTTACCTGTCATCTCAACGTAAGACGAGTCACGGTTTCCACGAGGGGTCTACGCTACGGCCTGGCATTGGAAGCCGCAGCTCGTCCAGCAGGCTGAGCCGCTGAGCAGTGCGTTGCCGAGTCTATCAAAGAATTCCTCCAATCCCAACTTCAATGTCTCGTATGCAAATTAGTTTGCAGGAATTCGCTCTCTTGTTATAGAATCTTAGGGCCTTTTCTGTGAGACGGCTTTGTAAAATCACGTTGCACCGTCAGGGTCAGCGGCATGGCGATAGTCCCGCTGTGGCATCCAAAGTGGGTGGTGCGCGGGGAATCACGTTGCACCTTTCGCGTTAGCGGCGTGAGCAGAAAGCACCCGCGTGGTCAGAGCGAACTCGCGCGATCGGAAGAAGGCAACCTGAATGCGGTGCCGCAGCGGCGCGAGCCAGTAGCGTGAGCCCGCGGGGCGGCACGGCCCATCAGAGCCATATTTCCTGTTTGTCAGGAAGGAGGAGTAAACATGTACACTGCTCTTAAGGAATCACTTCGCACCGAGCTCCAGAAAATTCGCGATGCAGGCCTCTACAAAGAGGAGAGGGTGATAATGACCCCGCAGGGGGCCGACATCAAGGTTAAGGACGGCGACGTGATCAACTTCTGCGCCAATAATTACCTTGGTCTCGCAAATCATCCACGGCTTATCAAAGCCGCAAAGGAGGCGCTTGATAAAAGAGGATATGGCATGTCCTCTGTGCGCTTCATATGCGGGACGCAGGACATTCACAAGGAGCTCGAGCGGCAGATATCTACATTCCTCGAAACGGACGACACGATACTTTACTCCTCTTGCTTTGACGCCAACGGCGGGCTATTCGAGACCTTGTTGGGCGAAGATTGCGCGGTCATAAGCGACACGCTCAACCACGCCAGCATCATAGACGGCATCAGGCTCTGCAAGGCCGAGAGATTCCGCTTCATACACAACGACATGAGCGACCTGGAGAAGTATCTCAAGGACACGCAGAAGAACAGATTAAGATTGATCGCGACGGACGGCGTCTTCAGCATGGATGGCGATATCGCGAAGGTGGACGAGATATGCGCTCTGGCGGAGAAATACGACGCCCTCGTGATGGTTGACGACTCGCACGCCACCGGCTTCGTGGGCAAGAGAGGCAGGGGAAGCCCCGAGTTCCGCGGCGTCATGGACAAAGTCGATATCATCACAAGCACGATGGGCAAGGCGCTGGGCGGAGCTTCTGGCGGCTTCACAAGCGGTCGCAAGGAAATAGTCGAAATCCTCAGGCAGCGTTCGAGACCTTATCTGTTCTCCAACACTCTGCCTCCCGTCATCGCTTACACTGCTATCGAAGCGTTCAAGATGCTGAAAGAGACCACTGAGTTGAGGGATAGGCTTGAGAAGAACACGATGTACTTCCGCAAGGAAATGACGGACAAGGGCTTCCAGATAAGGCCCGGGGTGCATCCGATCATCCCGATCATGCTGGGTGATGAAAAGCTCGCTCACGATTACGCGCGTGACCTCTTGACAGAGGGAGTCTACGTAATCGGGTTCAGTTATCCCGTCGTGCCGCGCGGAGAGGCCAGAATAAGAGTTCAGATTTCTGCGGCTCACACGCAGCAACACCTCGACAAGGCCGTCGCTGCATTTACGAAGATTGGAAAAAAGTACGGCGTGGTGAAGTAGCGGTGAAGTAGATGTGAGGCCCAATGGTTTTTGAGTCTTGAGTGATAGTGTGAAATGGACAATCTGACGATGTTTGAGCGTCGCGTGATAGCGCGAGATGTGAGGCCCGACGATCTTTGAGCCTGGAGTGATAGCGCGAGATTTGAGAGCCAACGATCTCTGAGCCTCGAGTGATAGGGCCAGTGGTGCCGGTGAGGTTTTCGAGCGGAGTTCGGTTGGAGTTTGTTTGAAGTTTGCTTGACGTGAACACGTTCTTTGGGCCCTTTTTGTTGTGAAAAGGGAGGTAGAAATGAGAAAGGCGCCTTTCAAGAATGAGCCTCTTACCGATTTTTCCGTTCCTGCGAACAAGAAGAAAATGCAGGCGGCCGTTAATAGCGTTAGGGCTCATCTGGGCAAAGAATACCCCTCAATTGTCGGTAACCAGAAGCTCTTTCTGACGAGGAAGTTCTCCTCTATGAACCCTTCTCAGAAAGACCAGGTAGTCGGCGTATTCCAGAAGGCCGACGAATCGCATGCCGACATGGCCGTCAAGGTGGCAGCGGAGACGTTTGGAAGATGGAGCCTGGTGGAACCTGCCAAGAGGGCAGACTACCTGTTCAAGGCCGCTTCGATAATGCGGAAGAGGAGACTTGAATTTGCTGCCTGGATGGTATTTGAGGTCGGAAAGTCCTGGGTCGAAGCAGACGCTGACGTCGCCGAAGCCATCGATTTCTTAGAGTTCTATGGAAGGGAAGTGTTGCGCTACGCCGGGCCTCAACCTCTCACAAAATACCCTGGCGAGAGAGGCGAGCTCAAGTACATACCGCTCGGGGTGGGCACCGTGATCCCGCCCTGGAATTTCCCGCTCGCGATACTCGTGGGGATGACCTCAGCAGCCATCGTCTGCGGAAACACCGTGGTGCTAAAGCCCTCGAGCGATTCGCCGACCATCGCCGCCAAGTTTGTTGAGATAATGGAAGGGCTGAAACTCCCGCACGGCGTTCTCAATTTCCTTCCCGGTAGTGGCGGTGTCGTGGGCAACGCACTCGTGGAACATCGAAGGACCAGGTTTGTCGCCTTCACAGGCTCAAAGGATGTCGGGCTTGGTATAGTGGAGCTCGCGGCGCGCCATCAGCCCGGCCAGATATGGATAAAGAGGGTCATTGCTGAGATGGGCGGCAAGGATTCCATAGTCGTCGACTCAGGCTGCGACCTCGAGGCGGCGGCTTCGGGTGTCGCCTCGTCCGCTTTTGGATTTCAGGGTCAGAAATGTTCTGCCTGCTCCAGAGCAATCGTTGTAAAGGGCGTCTATCAGAAGTTTATAGAAAAACTTATACCCAAGGTGAAGGCCATCAAGATTGGCCCCGTTGTCAGTCAGGAAAACGCCATGGGACCCGTCATCAATCAGGCCGCGATGGACTCTATCATGAAATACATCGAGATTGGAAAGAGCGAAGGGCAGCTCATCCTGGGTGGCTCCGCAATGCCTGGCAACGGGTACTTCATCGAACCGACGGTGATTAAGGATGTACATCCGAGGGCCAGAATCTCACAAGAAGAAATCTTCGGGCCCGTGCTCGCCATAATCAAGGCCGACGACTATGACGACGCGATTGCCATTGCGAATGACACCGAGTATGGCCTCACAGGCTCAGTGTACACAAAGAGTAGAAGGAGAATCGATAAGGCGAAGGACTTCTTCCACGTCGGTAATCTTTACATCAACAGAAAATGTACCGGAGCTTTGGTCGGTGTCCATCCCTTCGGAGGATTCAACATGAGCGGGACCGATTCGAAGGCTGGCGGAAGAGACTACCTGATGCTTTTCACTCAGGCAAAAGCGATTAGCGAAAAAACAAGAAAGTAGCCCCCGAAGCGCTACTGCACGCTCTCGGCAGGACGATGGGCACGGCGAAAGTCAAGTAACGCCGTGCCCAACTATTCTCGCCCCCTTGCAACCACCTGCATTCGCGTCGAAGGACAAGCGTCATCGGTGCAATCTGGCAGCACAGGTTGGATCTGTGATCCACGCCGCGAGCTGCCCGGCGCGGCCCAGGAGAATATTAAGGCTCCACTTCCGTTACCTCGGGCAGATCCTCCATGATCAGCATCGGTCCGTCGTAGGACTGAAGTAATGATAGGCTCCGAGTTTCCTCGCGCGCTGAGAGCCCTAGCATGGTCTGGAGAACAGATTTTCTCGGTCTGTTGAAGTACACGACGTCAACGTCTCCCTCAAGGCCGGCGAGCTTCTTTGCTTCCTGTATCGCTTCTTCAACACCGCCCAGTCTGTCCACAAGACCGATTGAAAGAGCCCTTCTTCCAGTGTAGACATGACCTCCACCAATTTTGCGAACGTCCTCAGGCTTGAGCCCCCTGCCCGAAGCAACCTTTTGGATAAAGTACTCGTAGAATTCGTCTACCATGTTCAGCATCATGTTCATTTCTTCTTCGCTCATGCGCCTTGCCGTCGAGTACATGTCGATATGTTCGCCGCGCTTGAAGGTTTCCCGGTTTATTCCAAGCTTATCGTACGTGCCCGCTAATACCGGCTTGAGTCCAGTGGCCCCAATGCTTCCCGTCAACGTGAGCGGGTCGGCAAAGATCTTGTTGGTGTTCATTGCAATCCAGTAGCCGCCTGAGCCGGCAACATAACCCATCGACGAAACGACGGGTTTCTTTTTCTTGACCTTCTCTATTGCGTTCCAGATCATGTCCGAGGCATAACCGCTCCCGCCCGGACTGTCTATGCGCCATACGACGGCCTTGATGCTCTTGTCCCTCTCAACTTTTGAGAGCATCTTGGTCATTGTCTCGTGCCCCATGAAGTTTCCTTCCATCCAGTCGCTTCCGTTCTTCCCTTCTTGAATGGCTCCCATCGCGAATACGACGGCCACTTTCTTGGGTCTACCCCAATCGTATCTTCGATGCGTGAGCCTGGAAAGCCTCAAGCTTTCATCCACCTTTGCTTCTGCCATCTTGGATACCAGGCTGTCGGCAACGTCGTAAAAGCCGACTGCGTCAACGAGCCCCTCTTCCTTTGCCTTCACGGGCATGAAAAGCCTGCCGTCCGCAAGCTGCTTAAGTTTTTCTCCGTCAATGCCCCGGTCTTTCGACACGGTGGAGAGCCACTCGCCGTAAATGTCATCCATGATCTCGTTGATCTGCTGCTTGTAGCCCTCGGGGAGCTTATCCTCGGTGTAGTTGGCGTAAGCGCTCTTGTATGCGCACTCTCTACACGGGAATCGCTCAAACTCAACTCCGAGTTTTGCCAGAAAGTTTTTGTAGAGAAGTGATGTCCTCCCAATGCCAAAGGGCCCGATATTTCCGGCAAAAGGAGTGACGATCTTGTCGGCAGATGCTGCGAGATAGTAGTCGCTAAAGTCTCCGCCTCCGTCGAGGAAGGCAACGACCTTCTTGCCCTGATCTCTGCAGCGCTTGACTTCGTCCCTCATCTCCTCGATGACTGCAAAGTTGCTCACGCCTCTTATGTTAAGAAGAATACCCTTGACCCATTCCTCTTTCCTGGCTCGCCTCAATTCCTCGAGTATGGGGAACGCGTTGCTGTAGTCTGGGCCCAGCGTGAAGAGCCCTTCGCTCGGCTGATCCCTGAGGTTTCCCTGGATGTCCAGTTTGATAACCCTGGGACGTGGCTTGACCGCGGAGCGCTGTAGCTCCTTCGTGCTTGAGAAGTAGTAGCTTGACCTGTTTGGGCCGTCCTCTTCACTCTCCCCAGAGTAGCCTACCGAGTTGTGAAAGAAGTTGAATCCTACTCCGAACCTCACGTCTCCGTGTCCATCTATGTCCCTGTACCCAGCGTTCAGGACAAGACCATTGATCGGTTCCAGTTCCACGCCGTAGCGGAAAACAAGATCTGCGACGTCGGTTTCCTCATCAAACTTAGTGTCAAGCGTAAATGTGAGCCTGTTTCCCAGCGGTCCCTTTGCAGCCAGGGGCCTTATCCCCGCGCCAATTTCGTAGAATCTCGAAAGCACCTCATAGCCGTACCGGGGTTGGTTGATGTTGCTCAGCTTGGCACCCAGAGAGAAGAACCTGCATGGCCTCGCAAGTAAGGCAGCGCCATAAGAGAACGCCTTTGAGTCTTTCTCGTCTTCCATTCTCTGCCAGTTCCCGAAGAAGCCCAGCCTCGCAAAAGGGGAGAACAGAAAGCTCAAACCTGTTAGGAACGCACTTTCCTCTGGCTTTGTACCCCAGTCGCTCGAGTGCAAGTAGCCGAAGGAAAGGGAGCTGAGCTGGACGGAGAAACAGCCCAGGGTCTGCCGGTCGTTTTCCAGGGTGCCACCAAAGAACGTCCCGACGCCGCTGCGCAGTCCTATGGCCGCAGGGTTTGTGAAAATGGCCTGGGGTCCGTCGCTTGTTGACATGCTGGAACCGTCGGGGGTCCACGTAGGCGCACTCCATACTGACGGCCATTCAGACCGTATCGAGATAGGAGCGAATATGACGGCGGCGGACGAGTGGCCAGGTCCACCGAGCAGGGTGGCGACGAGCAGGATAGCTCCCGCAAGCAGTTGCATAGAAGGTCGTAGAGACTTCATCTAACCCTCCTTCATGGCTAGTTCCAGGACAAAAACCGAAGACAATAGGTTCCAAGATAAGAGCCAAAGGCAATAGTTCCGGGACAAGAGCCAAGGACAACAGGTGTTCAATTCGTCAACCCGCCAACCCATCACTCGTGAATCCGTCGATCCGTCAATCCGTGATCCGTCAATCCATCGAGTCATCCCATAATCCATCCTATGATCCGTCCTATAATACGTCAGGAGCGTCTGTACGGATACAAAATCTTGAACAAGGGCATGGTTTTACGTTGACTTTAGGCGTTTTGTGCTTTATAATAGCGGTGGACGTGCAAAGTGGGCGGCATTTTGTCTGCAGGCTGACCTTCTTGCACCCTCATGTGAATCGTTCTTGGTTTGGGGTTGGGTTTTATCCCGGTTCTCTGTGCCCTGCGGATAACCCAGAGCGGTACTCTATCCCAGAGCATCCGCAAAGAAGGAGCTGGTTAATGATGGTTCATCGCAGGACGGGTGTGGTGGTTCTGACTCTCCTGACCCTTCTCTTCCTGCTCACTTCTCATGCTGATTCCATGACGACATCTTCGTTCGCAAAGCATGAGTTCCCGGTCAGAGGTGAGTTCACTACCCCTCACCGTCTCAGCGGGTCAGTATTCTCATCCACTGGGGACCCGGACGAGATCGCTACTTACAACCCGCCTGGCGGGGGACGAATGAACGGAGAGATTAGCGATCTGATTGACGCTCAGCTTGGCGGCGCCGACTGGGCAAACAACCGTGTCGGAGTGTGCAGCGCGTTCTTGCGCTACCTCGTTTACTTCTTTCGAGTGACGAGGTAAGGGTTTACTGATATTTCCTTTTGAATTGGAGAGCGTTCTTCATTCGGAGGCCCATGTTAATGGAAAACGGCTCTCGCAGAGATAAGGACCTGTGTCCTGATGAACTGCATCCGATTTCTGCTGTAGAGAAAGACGAAGAAATCGGGAATATCCATTTCGACGCGTCCAACTTCTCATGTGCCCTGGACTACTACACCAAGGCGAAGAAGTCCGCGCTTGAACTCTCTCTACATACAAAGGCTGCCTACTTAGACCTCGAGATTGCTTCTTGCTACAAATCCAGAGGCGATCACAACCGTGCAATAACATACGCAGAATCTGCCAAGCGAACCTTCCGCAGAGAGAATGACCTGATCGGCCTGGGCAAGGCATATTGCTTGGAGGGTATACTTTATGCCGAAAGCGGGCGTTACAGAAAGGGGCGGAGGCTTTGTGAGACAGGCCAGAGGCTACTAAAGGGAACGGGTGAATTCCTCGAACTGGGCAAGGTCCAAAACTGGCTCGGTTTTATTCACACTCGACTTGGAAACATCGCCAAAGCCAGGGAGTATTTTGAAGGCGCGCTTTTTGCCTTCCGTAGCGTCCAGTATGATGATGGGATCTCCCAGGCCCTGAACAACCTCGGTATCCTACACAAGAACCTTTCCGAGTGGCGCGAGGCAGCCGGCTTCTTCGAAAAAGCACTGAAAATAGGCGAGAAGAGCGGCAATTTCGGGCGGATAGCCACATTCTCACTAAACCTGGGGATCGTGCATTTCAGGCTCGGAGAGTGGGAGCTGGCGTCGAGGCAATTCTCCAGGAGTCTGCAGATCTGCACGCAGATTGGAAATAGGGCGGGAGCCGCTCGAAACAGGCTGGCCGCGGCAAACATCAGCCTGCGCAAGAGAGAATGGGCCGATGCTGAGGCCACGTATCGCGACGTCCTTGCCACGAGCCGAGAGCTGGGTAACAGGCGTGAAGAAACCCTGGCGCTTGAGTTTCTGGGAGAGCTTCAACTCACTAAAGGTAACTCCGAGGGAGCCCTCGAGCTATTGAAAGAAGCGGAGGCCCTGGCAGTTCAGATTGCGCCCAGGGGAGACCTCATTATGGAGGCCGCGAGACGTGTTGGCGAAGCACACCTTTTCAGGGGCGAGACGGACGATGCAATTGCCGCAGCCGAAAGGGCCGCTGAGCTTGCCCGCTCCTTGGGTGACCGCTGCGAGGAAGCCTTAGCAAGACGGGTCACAGGGGTTGCGCTCTGGTACAAGGGCGAGTGGGAAGAGGGATGGCAGATCATAGAGGAGGTTCTTTCAACCCTCACAAGCATCGGCGAGAGGTTTGAAGTTGCGAGGACTCTTCTCATTTCCGGAAAAGCAATCGTCTCTAAACTCGCCGGCGGTGGCGTAAGCGTAGAATTCTCCGATAAGGCAGTATCGTTCTTGAGACAAGCCATGGGAGTTTTCTTGAGCTTCGAGGTCAAAGGTTGGGCCGCCGTTGCGATAGTTGAACTGGCGAGATTTTATCTAATAAAGGGTGTACCTGACGAGTCTCTGAGTTACGTGGATGAGGCCGAAAAGCTCTTGAGGGATGTTGATGAGTCCGAGATTCACGCAGCGCTTGCCGGCGTGAGAGCAGCGCTTGAAGAAGCTTTCGTTAGTTCCACTCTCTCATCCTCCAGTGAATTCAGGATACTTGAGGAACTTGGCAAGCTCCTCGGTGGCAAAGAAAATCCCCATAGAACGATGGACGAACTCTTGCAGCTAATTCTGGCGCGTTCCGAAGCTGACAGGGGGCTCATTGCATTTGTTGGAAAAGGGATGAAGCCTCGTATCTGGGCGGCGAGAAAACTCTCTTCGAATGAGGCTCTGAGCATTGTTAACTCTCTGACAGAGGTTCTGCCTGTTGAAGAGGTTGGTTCACCGCGCGTTATCACAGGTGTCCGCTCAGACAGGATCTTCTCACGGCTTCCCGCGTTCGAACGTATTCAAAGCTTTGTGCTTGTTCCTCTAAACCTGCCTTCGGGACAAAAAGGAATAGTGTACGCAGACCGGCTTATCGGCAATCGTCTTGGTGCTTTCAAACAGAGAGAGCTCAATCTCCTTGCAGTCATGTCTGGCATCGCCACGCTTGCAGCTGTTGAGGCAGAAAGGGTGGTGCAGATTAGGGAAAGCATGGCGCGGCGAAAAAGACTCGAGTTCACTTGCTCATTTGATGGAATAGTGACGCAGAACAAGGAGATGCTCGAGATGCTGAGCCTCGTTGAAAAGGTTGGCTCAAGCTCTGCCACCATCCTCATACAGGGAGAAACTGGAACCGGGAAGGCTCTCGTTGCCGAAGCCATACATAGCTGTAGCCCTCGAAAAGACAAGCCATTCGTTCCGATAAACTGCTCCGCAATACCCGATTCGCTTCTGGAAAGCGAGCTCTTCGGCCACGTGCAGGGCGCTTTCACAGGTGCCATCCGCGACAAGCGAGGGCTCTTCGAGGAAGCCGAAGGCGGCACCGTATTCCTGGACGAGGTCGCGAAGACAACGAAGAGCGTCCAGGCAAAGCTCCTTCATTTCCTCGACAAGAAGGAAATCCGTGCCGTGGGTTCGACGAAGTGGAGGAGGGTGGATGGCAGGATCATATGCGCCACCAACACCAACCTCAAAGGGTTGATAAAAGAGGGCGAATTCCTTGAAGATCTCTATTACCGTCTGAGCGATATTACAATTTTGGTGCCACCTTTGAGGGAAAGAAGGGATGATATTTCTCTCTTGGTTGAGCATTTCCTGAAGGATTTCAGCGCGCAGAATAACAAGCCTGTGCGAGGCGTTGCCAGGGGAGCCATGCAGTTACTTATGGATTACGACTGGCCTGGCAATGTGAGAGAACTTGAAAAGATGGTGAAGAGGATGCTTGTCCTGGCTCCCCCGTCCGGTGAACTTGGCCCGGAGTTGTTGCCTGCTGAAGTGAGAGAGCAGAAGGCCATAATTCTCGAGGCCGGGTCGCTCAAGACCGAGGTGGAAAGAACCGAGCGCAGGGTCATTGCGGAGGCACTGGAGAAAAACGGTTGGAACAAGGCACGCGCAGCAAGGTTCCTGGACATCAGCTATCCGACGCTTCTCAAGAAGATTATAGAACTCGATCTTGACCGCAGACATAGATGAAATCAAATTCTCTGCGGATAGGCATCTTTGTCAGAGAAATTCAACCTGGGTTCGGCGGTATCGGCAAGTGGAACCGCAGAAGCTACTGACGCTGAAAGGCAGATTCTATCACAAAAGTACAGCCTGGGTTGGTTGCTGGCAGTGAAGTGGAAAGGCAGAGACTACTGGCAGGGGATAAAGAATCTTTATCAATCCCCTTCTTTTCTATAAAGGAAGTTTATAGCCTTAACGTGTGATCGATTAAAGCGTTACACACGCCTCGGCGTCCAATATAAAACTTCTTTACATTCTGCTGATCTTCAAATTGCCAAGAGCGTGGCAACCTAATTCCCAGGTCCGCCTAACCGGCTTAATTGCAATAAGTTATCGATGAGAACCAAATGCCCCATTTCCTAAGAAATTGGCACAATCAGTGCTCCTATGGAGCGTGGGGCTTCCGAAAGTGCAGCCTGGGTTGGCCGGTGTCGGTCAAGCGGAAACTGTAGATTTGAGCCCCGGCCTCAAAAGATGACAGTGAGAAGCATGGCTACCGGCTAACCCGGGGCACGCACTAAAAGCAGTACGCTCAGAGCCCTTTGCAATTTCCTTGACAATCTAGCCAGGTGTGCTAGGTTTGTTGTCCACCTTGATATCGTGAGTACTGGGAAGCGGCTCCCTTCTAATAGCAAGTGACCTCGTTCAAATGCCTGCTGGTGATTGCTTCCACACAAGCCGCTTCCCATTTTCTTTTTCCCGGTCGTTTTTGGCTGACTTGGTTAGGGGTTTTTGGCTCACCTGGTTAGCGGTGGCCACACTCACGGCGGAGCAGGCCAAGACGACCCCTCCTCCTCCCTTCCGCTTCCTCCCTTTCACTTCGGAATGTGTAGTGCGATAGCTACAGCTGTGGCAGTCCGAACAAGGTTCGGCTGTCGGAGTCGACTTCGATCCTTGTCACCCTTTTCTTCTCGTCCAAACTCCCCGGCGTGTAACTAGTTTTCTCTTGCCTTGTTAGCCAACGGAGTCTTATTGTGGCGTCAGTGGTGCGAGCACCTCTTTTGACACCGCTCGCGCGTGGCACACCGGTTGCATGGGCACTTTCACGGAGGTGAAAGAAATGAAAACTAGCGCACGTTGCCTGGCATTCAATACGAGCTACGCAGCATTTGTGATTGCTGTCATTGCCATCCTTTTCGCTGCAGGGTGCAATGACGACAACAACCTTTACGTGGATCGAACCCCTCCTCGATCACCGCAGGGGGTTTTCACCGTGACAGGAGATGGGCAGGTTGACGTTTTCTGGCTGCCAAGTTGCGAGTCGGATCTAGAGGGCTACCGGATCTATTGGAATGACGCGCCAGGAGGTGTGTACAAGTACATGGCCACGACCTCCAACACACATTTCACCGACTCGGATGTGACAAACGGCAACACGTACTACTACGCCGTCTCAGCCTTCGACAGAGCAGGGAACGAGAGCGATCTAAGCTACGAGACAGTCTCCGATACGCCCAGACCCGAAGGCTTTGATTTGAGGCTCTATGATTACGGTGGGCCGAACTCGTTGCTCAGCGGATACGACTTTAGCACCTACACAACACAGTTGTATTCCTTGCCTTTGACCGACATCTACTATGGCTACGTTGGCGGCGAATGCGTGATGATTGCGTCCAATCCCAACCCTGAGGGGCCGCTCACCGACATACAGGATGCCGGCTACAGGCCACTTGCGGAGCTCGATGAGGCGCCTCCGGCTGGTTGGGCAGAGAGTGGTTGGGTAACTCTCACAGAAGGGCACAGCTACTACGTCTGGACGAGGGACAACCACTATGGAAAGTTCTACGTGAAGCTCGTCGAGCCGGCCTACGTTGTCGTCGACTGGGCATATCA
>Ga0315279_10008675_pt1 | contig 12276 bp, 15 predicted proteins | sample YL17G06_20_MG_FD_203694 | JGI IMG/M metagenome (GOLD analysis project Ga0315279, IMG submission 203694) | Sediment microbial communities from Yellowstone Lake, YNP, Wyoming, USA - YL17G06_20 | ecosystem: Environmental > Aquatic > Freshwater > Lake > Sediment | place: USA: Wyoming | collected... | reverse complement strand
ACATATATGTTACCCAAAACGACTGCCTCGTGGTAATCATATGTGTTGCCTTTCCAAGCGATTGTTGTGGTCTTTAAGCCTGAATAGTGGAAGTTTCTCAATGTGCCTCCAAATCCGCCTGATATGTCACCCAAGCGGTAACTGGCAGCATCATATCCTATTACTGGGACGCCTGTCTTCTCTGTACCTGTGACTGCTGAAGCTGCTCCTGTTGTTGATTTTGTTGTATAGGACAGCTCTGCGAGTCGAGCCATTATGTCGACTGCGCCAGCTACGTCCTCTGCCTTAGCGTCTTTGCCGAATACCACGAAGAAATCCAGCGCCCCGGCTGTGCCGAGGAATGTTGGATAGCTCGATAGCATTGTGGCTGCCAAGACAGCGCTACTGAATGTTACTGCTGTCATTAAAGTAGCCAAAAAGGTTGCGATTATTTTTTCAAATTTCATTTTCTAAAACCTCTTTTGGCCTTTGGACCTATCAGCATAGACTGTGAAGTCTATACTGATAGATTCTCGGGTTTTCATTAGAATAACATGGGTCTAGAGCATATATAAAAACTACCTGAAACAATTGATGCACCGTTTTTAACAATCTAAAAAAGCCTTCAAAAGGTTTACAGATACGATTAAAAAGTTGTTAATTGTTTTTAGAGTAAAAATACGCTCTTATTTAATATTTAAAGGCTTTAAATGCCTTATTAAATTACAAATGCTGCTTTTTCGGTTTTGACGGTTTTAGCGCTGTCTGGAGGACCTTTGCCGCTCCAAAACCGAAAATGCCTGCGCGATAACATTTCTAGTTTAAAATCCTTTTAAAAATCTTTATTTGTTCAGAAACACATATCAAATTTCGATGATGCATGAAGAGGAGGAAAAAAATGATTGAATTATTTGCCCTGATCGCCGTGGCAGTGCTGCTCGCCAGCTTCGGGCAGGTGTGCATGAAGAAAGGCTTGAATGAGAAACCGCTGGACGTAAGGGAAATATTCTCGGCAAAAATCTTCTCCACAGTTTTCGAGCCGAACGTTTTCTTGGGCTTGACGCTTTACGTCGTTTCAGCAGTCGTGTACCTGACCATACTCTCGAAAGCCGAGATAAGCTATGTCTATCCTATGATTGCAATAGGATATGTTATAACTGCGTTCTTGGCCAAGATGTATTTCAACGAGAGCATAACTGCTTTGAGGTGGGTTGGCATACTGCTCATATTGGGCGGTGTGTTTCTGATTGCAAAAAGCTGAGCACAGTCAGTGGTTGCGACGTTATTGCAGGACCGTTAGCCTCCAAACTTCTTTTTCACAAGCTTGAGGATGTTGGTCCTGCCCCTTCTCTCAACTTCCACAAGACCTCTCTCTGCAAGGCTTTTCACAACCCTGCTTATCTTCGCCTTTGACAGGTTGGTCTCCTGCACAATTTTTTTCTGGTTGACGACGCCCTTGTTTGCGCTTATTATATCTACTACCTTCCTCTCGTAATCATCAAGTACAGACAGCACAAGCTTCTCAGGCTTTATTTTGTAGCGGTAGACTAGAAAAGCTATTATCGCTGCAGCGCCAAGTCCCAACAGCACAAAGTACCTGAGCCTTATGGAAAATATTGGCTGCATTTCGACATCCTCGTACAAGAACTGGAACCTCAACGGCTGGCGCGCCTGCACGTTCCTCAAGTTCCACTGGATGATTATCCTCCTTCCGTCGGTGGTCTTCGTCGAATTTTCGCTGTAGCTTATCTTAGCAGCCGTAACATCGCTAGGCATGCCAGTGCCTTCCGGCAGCTTTACTGAGACGTAAACCTGATCGATGTTCTTGCTTATCGACATGTCGCTGTCGAAGAAATAAGTCTTCTCAAGCGTCTTGACAAAATCCCTAGTCTCGAAAGACATCTCCACAGTCCTCTTCTCAGGTGTCAAACCCATGGTGCAGTTTATGTAGCTTATGCCGCCTATGATCTTCGTGCAGTTAACGGGACCGGAGTTGCTGGTCGCAGCGAAATTCTCGATCTTGCCTATGATGTTGAAGTCAAAATTACTTTCCGGATTCTCAAAGGTGAGCGTCATCTTCACGCTGCTAAGAGTCTTGTCCGTTATATCCAAGTCAACGCCGTAATACTGGACCTGCGCTGCCACAGCAAAAGAGAAAATGCTGGAAAAAAGTATGATTGCTGCCATGGCTGCTATAGCGGGGCGTTTCACAAAGATTACTTCTGCTTCCATCAATTTATCTTTTGCCTAGCAAGGAAATATGTTTATTTTCAGCCCGCAGTTCGGACACCTGTCGTTCTCCATGTTGTTCTTCTTTATAATCATACCACTCCTGACTATCAATGGCTCGCCGCAGTTGTAGCAGTAGGTTGTCTCGTCTGCATGTCCTGGAACGTTTCCTATGTAAACATATCTCAACCCAGCCTTCTTCGACTCAACTATGCAGCGCTCCAGCATCGCTACTGATGTGGACGGCAGCTCTGTCAGCTTGTGGCTGGGGTGGAACTGTATGACGTGGAAAGGCACCTCGGAGCTCAGCTCTGTGTTGACCCACTCTGCAAGTTCCCTGCACTTCTCAACATCATCGCCAATCTGCGGCACTATGAGGTTCGTGACCTCGAGGAATATCCTCTGCTTCTTCATCTGCTTCAGCGAGCTGAAAATCGGTCTCACATCAGGAACGGACATGAACTTCTTGTAGAATTCCGGGTCTGCCGAGGCTTTGAAATCAACTGTAGCAGCGTCAATGTATTTCGCAACCTTCTTTATCGCGTCCTCGGTCATGTATCCGTTTGTAACAAGTGTGTTGTAGATGTTGCTGCGGTGCGCAAGCTTTGCGGTCTTGCAGACGAACTCGAAAAATATGGTCGGCTCGGTGTAGGTGTAGCTTATGGACTTGACATTCTCCTTCTCGGCCATCCTCACTATCTCTTCCGGCGTGTATTCTTTGCCAGGCAGCTCTAGTTCGTCAGCCTTCACAGTCTGGCTTAGCTCCCAGTTGTCGCAGAACTGGCACCTAAAATTACAACCGGGCGCAGCTATGGAAAGCGTTGTGGAGCCGGGACAGAAGTGGAAGAGCGGTTTCTTCTCTATCGGGTCGATGTTGACAGCGCACAGCTTTCCGTAGTTTAGCGCATACAGCCTTCCGTTCTTGTTTATCCTGACCAAGCAAAAGCCGCGGTGGTCCTTCGCTATGAAGCACTTGTGGTTGCACAGTTCGCAGCGGATGCCGTTGCGCTCCTTGTGCCATAGCATTGCTTCCTGCATCATCATCACGAGAAATATTAAGTATTATATGGTCAAGGTTAGTAATATAGATTGAACACTGTCGGGTAGTAATCGCCCCGGTAGCTCAGTTGGTGCTTGAAAAAGCAACAAAGAGCAATTGCCTCGTAAGCAGTAGGTCGAGGGTTCGAATCCCTCCCGGGGCTCATGTTTAAAAACACAAAACGCTGAATAAAGAAAAGTGGTAACATGGAAATTGTGATGGCAATAGAAACAAGAAACTTGCAGAAAGCGAAAGATGTTTTGCTAAAGGACGACGTAGTTTCGAGGACAAGCATAGTGTTCAAGGAAGCTTCGGCATACGGTGGCAAGGTCGGACAGTATTATTGCTACATGTCTGGCCTGGACGAGCAGTGCAAGCGTGCTTTGGAAATAGCAAAAGATTTAGTGAAAGAAGTGAAAGATAAGGAAAAGGAAAATGTAATAAAAAAAATAAAGGAAGAAGAAAATCAGGCAAGCGAGGCTTTCGGCGGAATATTCGGCTGAACAAGTATTCTTTTAAATATTTCCCACAATAGTTATTTTAGATACGCGGCTGTAGTCCAGCCAAGCATAAGCTCTGGAGTGGTCTAAGATACGAGATTGCCAATCTTGTGACCCGGGTTCAAATCCCGGCGGCCGCATCACAGTAAAAACTTTATATTGACAACAAACTGAAATATAGATATTGTGATATAATGCTGTTCGGCAAAAAGAAGGAACAGAAGCAGGTTGCAGAGGAGCAGTCTCATCCTGCAGTTGACGACTTGATGAAGAGGATAAGCATGCTGGAAAGCATGCCTGCCAACGCGCCTGTAATGCAAGCAAAGGCTGCGCCAGAGGAAATGCCGACAAAGGTTTTTCTGCCACAACCAGCAGAGCCGCAACCAACAGAACCGGAACTGGAGGAGGAACAACGGCCGTCGTTCGCACCGCTCTTCGTGAAGATAGACCGCTACAGGCAGATACTCAACACGATGAACTACCTGAAGAACACGATGATGCTGGTCAAGAACAACTTCGCCATACTCAGCGAGCTGGAAAGGCTGAGAGAGGAAAACCTGAAGCTCATAGAGTCAACTCTGGAGAGGATGGAGAAGAAAGTTGTTTCGCTCGACTCGCAGTTCATGAGGCCGTCCGGCTTTGTAGAGGAGGATGTTCAGGATGTTGGCGCGCTAGATGCGACAGTAGCTGACTTGAGCGGGCAGATTGAGGACTTGAAAGCGCAACTGCAGAGCATTGCATAGACTTCCTTTCTTTCGTTTTTCACATTTCCAGATTCATGCTAATTTTTAAATACCAGCGGATATTATGTAGATTAGAGCAGGGGTAGCCATAATAAACTATATATTTTTAGAAAGTCAGAAATGAAATATGAAAATCAATCTAAGTGAAGAAGAGTGTAAAAAGATGGTAATAATTATGTTGTTGACAGATGGTTATGTCGGCACAATAAAACAGGGTAAATACAGGTATGTAAAAATATCGTACTGGAGTAATGATAAAGTTTTACTTTATTTTTTTGTGAAATTGATGAAGAAAGCATTTAATGTAGAACCTTCTCATATCGGGAGGCAAGAAGTTTACTTTAAAAGAAGGAATGTTTCTGAGAAAATTTTGGCAGAATTAAGAGATATCTTGCCAGTTCTAGATAAACAATCTCCAAATACTTCATTAAAGTTTTTGACGAATGAAAAAAGCAATGTGGTAAAGTTTGCGTTAAGATTAGCTATGAGTGGAGAAGGAAGTATATCAATTTCTAGAAAAACAAATGGAGGATTACGTTTTCATCTAGCTTTCGCATGTGCTAATGTAAAACTCTGTAAGAATTGGGAAGAATTATTCAGTATTTTCGATATTAAGATGAGAATAAGAAAAGATTCTGCAGTAAGTAGCGGTTGTCATGGTTTGCAAGTGGTTTCTGAGGAAAGCATATTGAATTTTCATAAAATTGGGGGCTTTATTGAAGGTGTAAAAATTCAAAAAGGCAATAAGTTTAAGGGTCTAGATAAAAACTATCTTTTGGGTATATGCATAAAAGTTATAAATAGAAAGAAACAAGGTGAATTTAAAGATTATACGAATTGGCCAGAAAAAAAGTTCTGGCAGACGATAAAAAAGCAGGGTGAGACTTTGCAGGGGTAGTCCGTTATGGGTCCCTAGAGCCAAGTCTGGTTAAAGGCGCAGGACTCAAGCTTGACTTGAGTTTTGATTCAAGATGAAATAAGAAATCCTGTCGGTTAGTCCGTTCGTGAGTTCGAATCTCACCCCCTGCATTAAACTACAGTTTAAATACAGCAAAAATAAAAATCAAATTAATGAATTGGAAAGAATTTTTTAAACTTAACTTTGACTTGAAGAAGGATTTAATAACTGTATTTTTAGGAATAATTGCATTTTCATTTGGCATAAATTGGTGTGTTATGTCATGTAGTGGACCATTTATCTGGTCACCACCTCCCAAAGAATGCTTTGCATTATATTGCCAAGTTTTATTTAATCCAATCTTATGGGGATTTGGTTCAATTTTCCGTTTACCTCAAAACTGCTATCCTCCAATAATTACTTCAATTATACAAAAATCCGTAGTGGGTAAATGTTATTTTCCCGATAGTTCATTCCTAATAACCCTTGGAATGACACAAATAACTTTGGGAGTAATTTATTGGTACACTCTTTCCTGTCTAATAGTCTGGATTTATAACAAACTCAGAAAGAAGTAAATGTATTTGGATTGTAGTCACAGGCACACCCCCTGCACAAAAAGTTAATAAATCTGCAGAATTTTTAATTAACTTTTAATTTAGAAAAAGGAAAAAGAAGTTTAAGCCCCATACAGTTTCTGCAAGCCTGTTATGTCCGGCTGTTCAAGCGTTCTTTTCTGAATTTCTCCGTAATTACTGTAGCCGTACATTGTCACTGTTTTGCAACTGCTCTGGTATATATCTGACAAACCAACAGCATGCCCCAGCTCGTGAGTCGCTATGTTTTGTAAGTCCATTACTGCTGGATTTACCTTAGCATCTCCCCAGGTCCAGTCTGTGTCGAACATTATGTCGAACTCAGCTATAGCTTTTGTTGATGGGTAGTACCACACTGTGGTTATTGCTATAACTCCTGTTGTTGGATAGTTTCCGAATGAAATTTCATTTTTGTAGTTTTGATTCCCATAAGTTGCTGAGAGATCAATTGGACAGTTATTGTAATTTTGGAAAAGTTCTTTGCTTTTTGTTGCAACATCCCATGTTTCTGCAGATGTAGTTACAGCGTTGCAAACAAAATTTGAATCAAGTCTTGAATTGCTTGGATTGATTAGATAGTTTACTGGGAAGCTTTTCCATTTCACACCCATCAGCTTGTAGCATGTAAGACCATTTGCTGTCCCACCTGAGGTTTTCACTGTTCCATCTTTGTAATGTATGAAAGTGATTTTCTCCAAAGGTTCTTTTGCTCTTGAGTTCTCTGAAATTGCCAGAACTGCTGGTACTAGAAGCATTGTCGCTATTATAGCGAATAACAGCTTTTTCATCATATCACTAATTTTAGAAGAATAACTATATATTTAAATGTTTCAGAGGTCTGCAAAATATTGGAAAATTTTTCCTTAGGCAAAATATAAATTCCTCGCCGTAAGAAAAAGAAAAGAAGAAAGAAAATTCAAAAAATTCTTCTACTTTTCGAATAGCATTTCATAGCCTACGAACAGTGTTCCTATTAGCGACAGGATCCATCCGATTATCGCGAACAGCTCTGCTAGGTATAGCGACGTGAGAACTGTCCCGAGCATTGATGGAACGAACCCGAATGTTGCTGAGAATAGGAAGAACACTCCTGCAACCGCCAACCAGCTGAATCCCTTTTCAGCTTTGTGTCGTAGTTTGGCAAACTCAGCAATCGCTGGAGCTAATAGGCAGGCTATGCCTAATCCGACTACTCCTTCGAATACCATCATTTCACCTATAATAGAATTTTTGAGAGCAGCATATAAAGACTTCTGTGCGGTATTTAAGCATAGTCTTCATCAAGTGGTGACATAACGATTTGACGCAGAAAAACCAAAGATATAATTGGAAAAGATGCGCATCGAACCGACCAAAGCTTACAGGCTGCTGTCACCAAGGCTTCTCCTACTCGTCACAACGCTCAACTCAAAGGCTGGCGTCAATGCTGCTCCTGTCGACTTTGCCACTCCAGTCAGTATATCACCTCCTATAGTCATGGTTTCCCTCGCTCCGACACGTCACACCTACCAGAACATAGTCGAGCACAAGGAGTTCGTCATAAACATCCTCGGCCGCGAGTACATAAACCAAGTGTTGCGCTGCTCTACCCCCTATCAAAACGGTGTGGACAAGCTCCGCTTGGCTGGACTGAGCTGGTTTTCCTCTGAAAGGGTCGATCCGCCTCGCGTCCGCGAAGGCAAGGCATGGATAGAGTGCGAGATGACCGAGCAGAAGCAGCACGGTGACCATGTAGCAATATTTGCAGAAGTTCTAGCAGCAGAAATAAGGGACGAGGCGACAACCTTTGGCGAGGTGGACATAGCAAAGCTGAGGCCTATGTTCCATGCAACAAAGGACGAGTTCATCACAGACTTTAAGATAACCAAGCACAAAAGATATGATTAGCTGGTTTTATGGAGATAAACTGTCCGAGATGCGGCCTGCAGGCAACGGAAATGGTCGAGTGCGAGGGCTGCAACATTATCGGCTGCGTGCGCTGCATAACTAAACACAACGGCCGCTGGATGTGCGGCGGTTGCAGGAACGGGACGCAGTACAGCGCTCAGCAATACGGCAGTCGCGAAGCGAAAGATGAGCAGTCGCCAGAGTCTGCTCTAGCTGCTATGTTCGGATGAATTGGTTAAAAATAAAGTTTTATGAGCGCAAACAATAAAACTTTATTACAATTTATATAATTCTTTTGTTATGTAAAACGGAATATCTGCCCTCGTTGGCGTTGGATATATTCTTTCCAGCGCATGGTCAATTAATTTGATGCCTACTCCAAACTGCAGTATACAAGCAATTATTCCAATAATTTCATTATTTATCGCTATTGATACAGCTAGTGCTGTTAATGGAGAAGTAACCGCAGGGTAGATTGAAATTTTCAATTCGGTTTCAGGTTTAATCCTTTGCTCAACGTAACTTTCGATTTCTCTTGATACCAGTTTTCCTACTCGCCTAAAGGCACTTGCAGTCCTATTAAAATATGGTTTTGCCGAGCCCAAATTTAATTTTTTATATATTGCACTCATACCTTTCCACTTCTTTTTAATCTTTAAATGCTTTTCTTAAAGTATCTCTCATTCAAGTTTTATTCTCGGATTCAATAATAATATTAATTATCTTCCCATTCGGCTTTTCTTCAGCAAATATCTGCGCCTGGAATTTCCATATCTTTGTAGCTTTGTCATGCAAAACATCAGGCATCATGCCAGCCTTGAAACACAAGTTGTCCAGAAATTCTTCTGCCGTCCATTTCTGTTCGACAGCAACCTGTGGCAGCAGCAGACCGGCACGGTAGCCGCATTGGATAATCAACCCGTCCTCGCCGACTTTAATTTTTTTGCAATATTCGCTTGCACTCTTTACAGCAATCGGCTCCGGCTTAGACAAAACGGAAACTTCGAAAACAATTTTATCAAGCTCTTCTACATCAAGCTTCGGGAATCTCGGATCCTCGAAAGCTGCAGAGACCGCTGCTTGCTGCACAGCATCCCACAAAGGCATGACCGCTTCCGGAAAGCCGATGCAGCCGTGCAGGTTTTTCTCAGGGTATGTTTCGATTGTTACGAAGACGCCGCGCTTTTCTGAAAAATTTTTCTGCGTGCATTTTTCCAAAATCAGCCTTCCGTTTTCAAAATATTTTTCCACAGCTTTTCTTGCAAGCCTGACCAATTTCTCTCCGTCCGGCAAGTCGAACATAAGTAAATTATAAAAAGCCAAATAATTAATAGGTTCCATGGCTGAGATGAAGGGCCTGAGAAGGCACTACAACTGGGACATCACTACAAAGACGAACCTCACTTACCCTGAGCATCCTTCACAGAGCGGATTATGCTCGCTGTGCATAAGATGCGGCAAGTGCGAGATTGGATTAAAAGCGAAGATTGGTAGAACACTGTATCCAGAACCTTTTGGCTTCGACCAGTTCGGCGCTGAGAAAAGATTGCCAGGACTGCAGGACATACAGATACTGCCGGAACTTTTCGGAATAGGGAATTTTTTCACGAAGGTCAAGGCTGAGTGTGAATTAGGCGGGTTCAAATGCTCGCTGCCAGTTGCAATAGGCGCGATGGGTTCTACAAAAGTTGCAAGCACTATTGCCGACGCTGTGTCGCAGGGTGCTGCTTCTGCCGGCATAGTAAGAGTAATAGGGGAAAATATAATGGCGACTTTCGGAAAAGAAGGGCTGAAGCATATGATAAAACCCTTTTTGGATCATTACGAAAAGCTCGGGGCGATAATAGTGCAAGCAAGCTACACTGATATGAAACTCAATGCTTTAGAGATAGGCGTTGAACTTGGCGCGCAGGCGATAGAAATAAAATTCGGCCAGGGCGCGAAGCAGGGGTTGGGTGGAGAAATAATTTTTGATTCAAATGCGAACGCGAAAAAATATGAGGGATTGGGATATCTTATACTCGAACATGACGAAAAAAATTTTGAGCGCCACACTCATCCGGGAAGTTTGACAAAAGAAAATTTTGTCGAAACCTTAAAAAAATATTCCCAGCTTAACGTGCCGATATGGATAAAAATCGGAATAGGGAACGGAATCCATGAATTTCTAAAATTGTGCCAGGAAGTTAAAAGAAAAGAGAAGATAAGGATTGAATGCGTAACAATTGACGGCCATGGCGGCGGCACGGGAATGTCTCCATGGCTGATAATGAACGAAACTTCTTTGCCTTCTATATCTGCGCTGGAAAAAGCGAATAAAATGAAACTGGATTTTGATGTGGTTGTTGCAGGAGGTTTTGCTGACGGCGTTGATGTTGCAAAGGCGATGATGTTAGGCGCGAATGGAGTTTCTATGTCGCGGCCGTTTTTGATAGCCGCGAACACTGACAGGACAAAAGGAATAGCCAACTTTGCAAATGCGCTGAAGGAAGAGTTGCAGATGGTCTGCACAACGCAGCGTGTTTATGATGTAAAAGAACTGCGCGGCAAAAGAAAAAATCTCATTGCCCTTTCGCAAGAGGCGTCGAAAATGTTCGGGCTACAGCAGAAATTATAAATCTAAATATTTTTTTATAAAATAAAAAGAAAAAAGAAAGAGGTTACCATTCTTCGGGGCTTTCTTCCTCTTCCAACTCTTCCTCTTCATCATCGTCCGAAAGCTCGTCCCAGTCTTCGGGCATTATTTTTCACCCATGAGTCTATAAAGTGCTGTGAAAGTATATAAAGCTTTTCCCAACCTGTTGTTGAAATTACTGAATGATGGTAAAAATTATTTTTTCCTCAGCCACTCGGAATATTTTGACAGCACAGAGAAAGATTTCGCCACCCTGTCTGGCGTCGGGTAGACAGGAATCCTGTTGGTCTCCAAAACAGCTGTAATCGTCCTTGTTGACTTGCCGCCGGAAGCGCAGCACAGCAGCGGCTTGTCATATTTTTTCGACAGCTCGATCAGCACTCCAGTTATGCTCTTGTCCAGCGTCGGAACCTGATAAAGCACTATTGCTATGACGCCGTCGTATTCCCTGCTCTTCAAGCATTCCTCTATCGCTACCCTATACCGCTCGGTAGTCGCGTCGCCTGTCAAATCGATAGGATTTCGTAGTATCACGTATGGTGGAAATATTTTTTTGAATTTTTTCTGGAGAGCTTTGCTCGGCTCTGGCAGCTCCACGCCTAGCCGCTCGCACTCGTCAGTTGTAAGTACGCCGAACCCGCCGCCGTCTGTTACAATCGCGGCCCTGTTGCCTCTCGGTAATGGTTGTGTCGCAAAACTCCTGGCATAGTCGAACAGCTCCTCCCACGTTTCTGCTTCAATCGCGCCGGTCTGTTTGAATGCTGAAGAATAAATCTTTGCCGAGCCTGCCAGCGAGCCTGTGTGGCTGACTACTGCTCTCGTGCCTTTCTCGGTCTTGCCGGCCTTCAAAATAACAACAGGCTTCTTCCTTGTTATTTTCCTGAGAGTCTGGATGAACCTCTTCCCACTAGCCTTTATTCCCTCAAGATAGACGGCTATAACCTTAGTCTTACTGTCTTTACCAAGGTATTCCAGCAAGTCGCACTCGTTTATATCCATGGCGTTGCCGTAAGAGACAAATTTCGATATGCCTATGCTCTCCTCTGCCAGCCAATCCAACATAGTCGAGCCTATCGCGCCTGACTGGCTGATGAACGCCATGCTGTCCGGCCTCGGCCTGCCCATCTTGCTCAGCGATAAAAATAATGTGTCTACGTGAGTAGTGCTGTCGTAAACGCCTATGACGTTCGGCCCTAACACTCTCGTAGCAGTGCCGGCAATTATTTTCTTGCATTTTTCCTCCAGCTTTCTCCCTTCCTCGCCTGTTTCAGAGAACCCGGCAGAGATTATTATCACTGCCTTTATTTTTTTGCCAACACACTCCTTCAAGACTTTTGGCACGACTGCCGCTGGCACGACTATCACTGCCAGATCAATTTCGCCAGGCACGTCTTTCACGGATGTGAAAACAGGTAAATTGAGTATCGGCGCGGTGTCGGGATTGATCGGATATATTCTTCCGGCGAACTTTTCGCGCACGAAGTTCTCAACAATACTATAGCCTATCTTTCCCGGAGTATGGGAAGCACCAACAATAGCAACGGACTGCGGTGAAAAGAACTTGTCCAGCATGGCAACACTTAATTAAAATATGTTTAAAACAATCTTATTATTATGCATCGACTTGCTGAGAGGGTTAAAAAAATAGGCGAGTCCAAGATTGCGGAAAGCCTCAAGATTCTTGAACAAGACCCAACGATAATTTCCCTTGGAGCGGGCGAGCCCGATTTTCCTGCGCCTAAGGTAGTTATAGCAGCTGCTGAAAAAGCC
>Ga0315279_10008674_pt1 | contig 12276 bp, 7 predicted proteins | sample YL17G06_20_MG_FD_203694 | JGI IMG/M metagenome (GOLD analysis project Ga0315279, IMG submission 203694) | Sediment microbial communities from Yellowstone Lake, YNP, Wyoming, USA - YL17G06_20 | ecosystem: Environmental > Aquatic > Freshwater > Lake > Sediment | place: USA: Wyoming | collected... | reverse complement strand
GACGGCAGGACCGCCCAGGCGCCGGATCGCCCGACGCACTTCCTGGGTTTCCCGATCTCCTCTCCGCCGGTGCATGAGAAGGACGGGCGTTCGTGGTGGAATGGCCTGTACAGCATGACGGAGATGGAAATGGACGCCCTCGTCTTCGCCGGCAAAAGCTGGGCCTACGCCCCGACGCCGGCTCTCAAGTCAAAAGGGTTCCGGTACGAGGAATACGACCGCGCCGAGCGGGCCTATCAGCTTACGAAGGACAAGCCGTCCGCCGACGGAATACTGGAGCTGACACTCGATGCATCCGAGGACTCGCCGGCGTTCAACCCCGCCTTCGTCGTGAGAGACTGGCATCCGCGGTCCCTGAAGTTGAAGCTCGACGGCAGGCAGGTGCCCCGCGGCAGCGATTTCCGCGTCGGAGCGAGACCCACACTGGAAGGCGAAGACGTCATTATCTGGATCAGGACGAAATCAACCAGACCGCTGACGATTGAATTGAGCGCCGAACAGGCCGGCGCTCGATGACCGGGTCGGCCGTCCTGGTCCGGCGACTTTCGGCCCGCGCCTTTCCCGGAAGAATCTGAGGGTGTTCATCCGGAGAATCACATCCGCATACTCGAGATCGCCCGCAGGGCGGACTTCCCGGCAGGGGCGGGCGCCCCCCGGCCGACCTTCGCGCTGGGCGTGGTGTCCGCGGCCAGGTCGCCCAGGGCGAACTGTATGCCGTCCAGGTAGAACCTCAGCAGGGCGGCCTTGGCCAGGTTCTCCTCGAAGTGCGTCAGGGCCGTGTAGAAAACCCGCCCCTTGCCGTACGCCTTCACCCACGCCAGGGCGTAGTCCCCGTCCTTGCGGGCGCCCTTGGCGGGGTCCACGGATGTCATGTCCAGGCGCAGCAGCACGCGGACTTTCTCCCGCGAGTATGGGGCCAGCACCTGGTAGGTCTCCTCGTTAATCTCGAAGCCCTTGCCGCCGAATGCGGCGCACAACGGATGGTTCGGGTCGTCCAGGAGGACGCGGATATTCTGCTTCCACGGATGGCTGGGGACCAGCCCGCCGATGAGCTGGCCGTACTCGGGCCAGTCGGCGTAGTCGGGCGTGTAGAGGCAGGAATGTATGCCCACGATGCCCCCGCCGTTGCGAACGAATTCCTCCAGGCTCTTGCGAAGTCGGGCCTCGCGCAGCTTGGCCTCCTTCCGCTTGTCCTCGGGCAGCTTGGCGAAGTCCGGCGGCAGGAAGTAGGCCCCGCAGTTGTTGTTCATGACCACCGCGTCGAACTTTCCCAGGGCTTGCGGCTCGAAGAACGAGGAATCCTCGGTGATCGTCGTCTCGTACGCGCCGGTCTTCTTGCCCAGCAGCTCGATGGTCCGCGAGATTTGCGGCGTCGCGGCGTGGCGGTAGCTGGTCGAGAGCGTGAAGACCAGCACCCGCCGCGGCTTGGCGGGCGAGACCGTCGCCTTGGCCGGGGCGGCCTCGGCGATCCGCCGGGCCAGGTCCGCCCCGCCCGCCGCCTCGGCTCGCAAGGCCGCAAGCTCGCCGGCGACCAGCGCCGACACCGCCGCCGCAACGAAGACCAGACCTCTCATCACAAGAACTCCTTTCTCACACCCGCCAGGGCTCCCAGAAATCGCCGCCGCGGGATCGATCTTGCGGACATGTTCAGTCCTTTCCTTCCGGTCGGGAGATCCCGGCCGCGACGGCTATCACCGTGGCCTATGGTGCGCCATCCGGGTCAGCGAGGCTGGGCGAACTGCAGCGCCTCGCCTCCCTCGGCTGTCTCGAAGAACACGACCGCAGGCTTGCCGTCGATCTCGAACAGCCGGAGCTGCCCGACGGGTCGCAACGGATGGCCAATCGAGATCTCGCTCTGCTTCCACGACCCATCGGGGCCGAGGTCGCAGTAGAACATCTTGCGGCTTTGCCTGTCGTAATACGCCGCGGCGGGCCGGCCCCCGACCGCCGCCACATCCATCGGCCAGGGGTCGGCGGTTTCGGGCAGAACCAGGCGGGCGTTGCTGCCTTGGCCGCCGCGCCCAAATGCGATCGTGCTGTCGCGGGCTTCGCGCCCGGTGCCGATGAGTACCCAGGCGGGATTGCCGCCGAGGTCAAACAACTGTCCCGAGCCCTCCCTGAGATCGCCAACCCGCTCGAAGGACCACTTGCCGCCCGTGCGCCGGCCGAAGTGTTTGCCCGACCCGCCGCCAGTGCTGACCAGCACGGCCGCGTCCCCGCCGACTTCGCCTACGCTGAGATGGACGATGCCCGCGACGTACGGGACCGGCAGGCGGTCCTCGGTCCATTTGCCGTCCGCCCCCTGCTCGAGGAACTTCGCGTTGCGACTCGAATCCCCCGGGGGCGGGTACTTGTCCGTGTAGGCCGCGACAGGGCGGCCGCCGACGCTGCCAAGCGCGACTTGCTGGCCGTACTGGGCGGCGACGTCGCGATTCTCGAACACGGTCGTCCACTTGGCGTCTCGCAGCGCACGGACCTCGAGGCTGCCAAGCTGTTCGCTGGATGTTTGCGCCGAACTCAACGCCACGTAGGGGACGCCGCCGATGGTGGCGGCGTCAACATGGTCGTACGAGGCGCCGGCGGGCGGCTTTGCGAACTCCTCTTTCTCCCACCCCGAGGGCGTCTTGTGGACTCGCATCACCGACCAGCCACGCGGGGGGGCGGGGACGTCCAGGAAGAAGAACACAGGTGAGCCCTCCCTGACAAAGACAGCGCAGCACGTGGGGCCGACTCCTCGGGCAGTCCGGGCGCTGGCGAGGATGGTCTGGGCGGGCCAGGCAGCCTCCGGCGCCTTGGGGGCGACGAGTTCGACGGACGGCGGCTTCGAGCCCGGCGCGATGTAAGGAGGCGGCGTGATCTCCTCTCCTGGTTGCCGTAGATGGTTTACCTGCTCGGAGAATATCTTTTGAGCCTGGGTCGGCTTTCCGCTCGAGGGGCGGCTCATCTGGCGCGGGGTCCTGTCGCGCAGCACGGGGCCAGTCACGGCCTCCAAGGCGAATCGCAGGAACTGCTCGCGCTCTAGCTGGTTCGGCATCTTCGCCGCCATGGCCAGCACGTCGTCCAGCGATCCGGCCCGGACCATGATCTCCACGGCCGTATCGGTTAGCACCTCGTAGCTGCGATGGGCCGACTCGGCCCGTTCGACAACGACGTGCAGGGCCTCGAGGGCCTTGCTCTTGTCGGCGCAGTCCGCCATCAGGCGAACTGTTTGCATACAATCGAGAAACGGGCGGGACGACTCAGGGGCGGCGAGTTGATGTTCCAGGCACTTGTCGAGGATGGCTTGGGCGAGTTGCTTTTTCCCGGCCTTAACGGCCTTGGCGACGTATTCGGCCACCGAGCTGGCGTGGTTCGGCCCGCAGTACTTCAGGACAAGGTCGTCCTTGCCCGCCTCGATCGCCCGGCCGAGGAGCTCGACGGGATCGGAGGGGGCCGAGCCGTCGCCGCGTGCATTGGCGACGTACGTTTGCAGGGCGCCCTCGAGGTCTCCGCGGTCGGCCATCTCCGCCAGAACGCGCCCCAGGATCTGCGTGTATCTGTGCTCAAGTGAGCGCAGGATGCCGGCGGTTTCCAGGGCCCCGTTCAAATCGCCGGCGCGGAACCGCGCGACGGCCACGTCGCCGATGTGCTCGTCGTCGATCTCGCCGCCTTCCGGGATCGCCAGCGTGCGGACCGCTCCTTCGACGTCGCCCGCGACGGCCTGGACGGCGGCGATCCCGCTGATACGGTTGTAAGTGAAGCCTCGGGGCCGCGGTATGCCTTGGGCGACGGCGACGGCCTTGCTGAACGCCGCGGCCGCCTCGTTCTTGTTGCCGGCCTTCCACATCGCCGCGCCGATCTCGGCCCAGGCCCGCGAAACGCAGGCTGCGCTGCCGGGCTTTACCGCCAGCAGCGCCACGGCCTTCTGTGCGGCGGCAGTGTCTCCGGCGGTCAGGCGGGCCCGGATGCCCTCGAGATCCCCGGCCGCCAACTCACCCATCAGTGTGTCGTACGCCGGAGGCCGGCGCTCGGCCACGATGGCGCGGCCCTGGTCGAGGACGATGCGGCCCTCGTCGTCGGCGCCCACCCTGAACAGCACCTTGGCGATCCGCCGCAGCATCCGGACCCGCGCGGTGGCCGCGGGGTCTTCCGGCTGCATCCGGCTCATCGGCTCCCACGCGGGCGTCTCCGGGAGGTTGGGCAGCACGGCGTACACGTGCAGCGCGTCGGCGATCGCTTGTTTCTTGTCGGGGGTGTCCGCGGCCAACTCCGCGGCCTGCATGAGGTCGCCTCCGGCCCGGGCGTTGCGGATGGCGCCGGCGGCGTCGCCCGCGGCCGCCTGACAAAGGACCACCGCGTTGAGCAACGGGTTGCGGCCTTCTTCGGCGACCGCGACGGAGATGACCGCCTTGGCGGCCTCGTCGAAGAGCTTGTGTTCGCACAGGCCAAGCAGGCAATAGCGCAGCGTTTCGCCCCTGGACGTGATGCCCTTGCCGGCCGCCATCGCCTTCAAGCCGTCCCGGTAGCACTTCAGCTCAGAGGCCTTATCGGATTTGGCCGCGTACGCCGGCGCCATGTACACCGCCAGCCACGACGCGCGGGACGACGGGGCCGTCTCTTCGACCGCCAGCAGTGCGCCGGAGGGGTTCCCATGCTCCAGGGAGATCCGACACGTGGTTCCGAGAAGCTCCTCCCGCCCTTGCTCGCCGTTGCCGGTAGACTGGATCTTCCCGAGAATCTCCCGGAATCGGCCTGATTCGTTTACCAGTGCATACGCCCTCGCCGCCGAGCGGATGTACCCGGCCTTGTCCTGGGCGCTCACTTCGGACTGCGGCTTCTCCTGGTCGGCCAAGGCCAGCGCGTAGATGCTGTCGGCCGCCCGCTTGACGCCGTCTCGGTCGCCCCGCCGAAGCGCCGATTCCAGAATGTAGCCGAGGACCTCGAACTTATTGCGGGTGCTGTCGGCCCCGCGGGCGAGCAGGGCGTTGGCCGTGTCGCCAAAAGCGGCGTGGACTTTCCAGGTGATCTTCTTGATTTGAGCGCGGATCCCCACGGAGCCGTCCGACGCCTTCGCGATGCGGTCGAGCTGGGCCAGCAGCTTCGCCGCGTCGGCCGACGGCGCCTGGGGCTTGGGGTTGGACACCTCAGAAGGCACCGATGGCGCGCCACCGAACCAGCCGAGCATCCATCCGGCCACAAGGACCGCCGCGACGACCGCGCATGCCGCCGCGATGCCGAGGATCCTCAGCTTGCTATTGCCGGCGGGCGCGGCTTCCGTCCCCGCGGCCTGCTGGAGCGGCGCCGCCGAGGGCGTCGGACCCGGCGCTGCAACCGCCCGGGGGGAGCCCTGGGTCGGCGGCGGTGACGAGGGCATGGACGACGGTCCCGGGGCCTGAGCAGGCGTCCTCGCCTGTAACGCCTCGGCCCCCGCGGGCGTCGGAACCGGCGGCGGCAGTTTCGGTATGTGGAACACCTCCCCGCAGCCGGGGCAGCGCCCCCGCGCACCGGCGGCGTTGTCGGGGGCCTTAATGGACTTGCCGCACTTGGGACAATCAAACCGTATCATGCCTGTCGCTTCCTTCACCAGGTTGCCGCCCGGATTCGTTACCGGTTGAGCCGTTTGAGCGCTTCGCTCGCCAAGTTGCCCGCCCCATCCGGGGGCAAACGCTCCGCCACCGCCGCGACGAAGACCAGACCTCTCATCACGCGAACTCCTTTCTCAGAACGCAAATGAAGCCATATTATGGGCCACTCGCCCATAAATACCACCATGCCGGCGCCCGTGGAAGTTCGCGGCCGGCACGGCCGCAACGGCCGTGCGACTCACGGGCAGGATGCCCGTGCCACGATCAAGGGGCACTTCATACACGTTCTCATACCCTCCACGGCTCTCTCAGTGCCCTCGCGAGCATGCGGTTAGCCTCTTCGTCGCCAGGAAACTCCTCGCGCGCGGGGTCCCATCGGAGTTTGCGGCGCAGCAGGACGGCGATGGCGCTGACCAGGCCGATCGTCGTGGACCGGTGGGCCACCTCGACGGGCGCGACGGTCGGCCGGCGGGTCCGCACGCAGTCGAGGAAGTTTCCCGCGTGGTCATCCGAGCGGTACAGGTGCACCTCGCCGGGGGCAATTGGCGACTTCAGCAGCGAGTCCGGCTGGGCCCCGATGGCGCCGCGCGTCACGAAGATCCAGCCCTCGTCGCCCTCGAACCGCACGCCGTTGGGCTGCTCGTTGTCGCTTGTGAAGATCAGCCGCACGCCGTCGGCATAGGCGCATTCCACGTGCCAGGTCAACACCGCGTCGTCGAACCCGTCGGGCGGGAAGACGCCCCGGCCCTCGAACTCCACCGGCCCGGAAAGCTGCGAACCGTGGCCCCACTGGGCGATGTCCAGGTGGTGGACGCCCCAGGTGAGAATGAACCCCGGACTGTAGTCGCTGCGGAAGCACCAGCCGGGATGCCCGATCCCCGCCTGCCCGCAGTGCGGGATCCACGGCGACGGGCCCAGCCACAGGTCGTAGTCCAGTTCCTTCGGCACGGGCAGCGGCTTGCGGCGTCCGCAAGCGGAACTGGCGGGCACGGAAACCCGGATGGTGTGCAGCCGGCCTATCCGCCCGTTGCGGACCAGCTCGCAGGCCTGGCGGAACCGCCCGTCCGACCGCTGCTGCGTTCCGAGCTGGAACACGCTTTGGTGTCGGCCCACGGCCTGGCAGATGGCCCGGCCCTCGGCCACGGAGATGCTGAGCGCCTTCTCGCAGTACATGTCCTTGCCGGCCCGGCAGGCCGCCACGGCGATCGCCGCGTGCCAGTACTCCGGCGTGGCGATGACGACGGCGTCCACGTCATCCCGGGCCAGCAGGTCGCGGAAGTCGCGGTAGGCGGCGCATCCGCCGCCCACCCGCAGCCGGGCCGCCTCGCGCCGGTTCTCCCAGACGTCGCAGACCGCCAGGCACTGCGTGCCGCGCCCCAGGAACCCGGGCATGATCTGGTTGCCCCGCAGGCCCGTCCCGATGAAACCCATCCCAATCCGCTCGCTGGCCGGCATCTTGCCCGGCCCGCCAAGGGCGCTGGAGGTGATGACGTACGGCGCCGCCGCCGAGGCCACCAGGCCGCCAAGGAAGCGCCGGCGGGTGATCGCTCTTGCGGACATGTTCATGCCCTCTCCTTCCAGACAATCCAAGATAAAGCCATCGATTGAGTTGTCGATAAGATCAAAGCCAACCCGTATGCGAAGCGTATCGTTCTAACGTCCAGGATAGATTGTCGCGTGGATCTGCTTCATTTGCAAAACCCGATCCGGGAATTCCGCCGCCAGATCCTTCTTCTCGTTTCTGTCCTGACTGATCCTGTACAACTCCGGGTTCTTTCCAAGCACCAGTTTCCAATCACCATCCCGCACGGCCTTGGGCCAAACCAATACCCGCGGCGCGTTCTTATCCGTATTGTACAGTACCGGCGCAAAACTCCGTCCCGCCAACGGGATGAGGTTCCGGCCCCGGAATTGTGAGGGATATGGCACGTTGGCAAGTTCCAGGCATGTGGGCATTACATCCGCGATATGACAGGGAACGTGGGAAATGCGTCCTTTGTCCTTCAAGCCGCCGGGCCACCACGCGATCAGTGGCGACGCAATGCCGCCTTCATAGTTGGACGTCTTGTAATCCCTGAAGGGCGTGTTGCTCAGCGCGGCCAGAGCGGCCCCGTGGCAGAGAAACGTGTCCGCGCCGCCGGGCCGCACGCCCTGGGGCGCCTTCCGGTCTAAGCCCGTCTGGGCACTGGCCCCGTTGTCCGAAAAGACAAGAATCAGGGTGTTTTCGAGTTTGCCCGCCTTCTCCAACGCCGCCAGGGTGTCCGCGAGACTGCGGTCGATACTCTCAATCATGGCCGCGTGAATGGCCATGCGCTCCGTGGCTAGCGACCCGCCCGCGGCCGGCTGCGCCTTCAGCATTGAATCATGCAGCGTTGTCCCTTCGGGAATCAACCCGGCGTCCACCTGGCGCCTCAACCGTGCCTGCATCAGATTCTTGCGATCATTCTTCTCGTAGAACTCCCGATAAGGGGCGATGTCCTGCTCCTTGGCCTGAAGTGGCCAGTGCGGCGCGTAATGGGACACGTAGATGAAGAACGGCTTGCCGCTCTTGTCCGAGTCTGCAATAAAACCGGCCACGAAGGCCGATATCAGATCCGTGGAGTATTCTCCCACGGGCCTGTCATACTTCTTGCCGTCCTTGAACCATGGCGTGCCCTCCGCTTCTCTGAAGTAATTACCGGCTCCGCCGCTCGCCGACCCGAGAAAACGATCCACAGATTTGGCTATCTGGACCGGGTCGTGCCAGTCTTCAGCCGTAACCATATCAAGCCGCCCAACAGCACAGGTTGCGTAGCCATTGGCCTTAAGCAACTCCATCACCGTCGCGCAGTTCTTCTTGAGGTTGGCGAAAATACTGGCCCCGGGAGCTTGTCCAACGTCCCATGCATAACAGCCGGTCATCAATGAGGCCCTGCTCGGGCCGCACAGGGCGCAGTTGTAGAACTGAGAAAACCGCACTCCATCCTTCGCCAGCCGATCGATAACGGGTGTTCTGATCTCGCCGCCGTAGCAGCCGAGATCAGAGAACCCCATATCATCGGCCACGACCAGCACGATACTCGGCCGGTCCCTTTCGGCCGCCATGACCTCCGTGCGCGACACCAGGCTCACGGCTGTGCCCGCCGCCACCAGCTTGAGAAAGTCGCGGCGTTCGATTCCGCCGCCCCTGCCCAACTGACACGAACACTTTCGAGCCTCGGTCTTGTTTTGGGGTTCGCTGCTCAAAGTATTGCGCCTGTCATTGCGGTTCATCCAGTCGACCTTTATGATGAGTATAACGCTGACCGCGGGGTCATCCGTAAGGTGCTCATCTCAGCGCCTCCATGCTTGGTCACAAGGCCGGATCTGCTGGGCGAGGGCGTCGGCGCCGCCGTACTCGACGCTGGAGTTCCTCAACGAGCCGCCGGCGATGGCCCCGACCCGCAAGACCCAGATCAAACCCTAGCTTTGGAAGTAGACGCCCCCTTGTTCAAGCGCCTTTCGCAGAACGGGGTAGCGAAGTTCCCGCGTTTGGCGGTTGTCGCGGGCGCAGAGCGCCGCGGCCGTGCCGGCGGCCTGGCCTTGGGCCATGCAACTGACCGTGTTGCGGGTGGATTGATGGGCTTTGTAGTCGGAGGTGATCATCATGCCGGCCGCCAGAAGGTTCTCGATCCCCGCGGCACGCAGCGCCCGGTACGGTATTCCGTAGGAGCCGCCGCCGTCACCAATCTTCATACACTCGTCGTGAAAACCGTATGCCATCACATCGTCGTCAAAATGTCTGCCGCCGAGCACGTCGTCGAGCGAAATGTCGTAATCACACTTGACGACTCGGCCGCGGCGGATGTTCAGGCCCGGGCTCGACCGCGCGGAGAACGCCGCTTCGCAGCCCGGCACCGTTCGGATTTGTGCGATCAACTGCTGTTGGCTTTTTCTCGCCTCCAACTCCAGTTTTGTCATCATGTCCCTGTCGGTGACATGCCACGGCTTCCGCTTTCCCCAAGGCCCGCCGACGTTTGCCTTGACGAACATCAGGTAGTCGTCATGGACAGTCGTCGTCGTAAGCCGCATGCCGACGCCCTCGGCCTTGGGAGTCCCCTCGAACCGGACGATCTTTCCTTCTTTTCCGCTCCGCAAGCCCTCAGCATACTGGCTCAGTCGGAGGCTCTTGGCGAAACTCTCGACGTCGACGTTAGCCACGCCCATGCTGTTGCACAAGGGGTAGTCGTTCGGCTCGGCATACTCGGCGCCGGCATGCGCAGCCAGATCGCCGTAGCCGGTGCAGTCGACAAACGACTTGGCGCAGAGGACTTCTCGGCCCGAGCGGCTCTCCGCGATCACGCCCTTGATCCGCCGACCGTCCATCACCGCGCCGGCCAGCAGGGTGTTCAGGCAGACGTAAACGCCGGCTTCCTCGAGCATCGTGTGCGACAGGAGCTTGTACATCTCGACATCAACCGCCAGGCAGACTGAATCGTGCTGGTATCCCATCGATAGCTCGGCGTGGCCGGAGGTGCCGCCCATCTTGGTCAGCCTCGCGATGATCTCGTGTGGAATCCCCCGCACAAGCTGGAGCTTCTTCACGCCTGGGTAGGGCTTCCACACATTGAAGAAGCTGTGCAGTGCGGTGCCTCCTTCAGTGATGATTCCTCCGGTGTATCCCTTCAACTCGATCAGGGCGGTCTTGGCCCCGTGCCGCGCCGCCGCCAGAGCCGCCACAACTCCCGCGGTGCCGCCGCCGGTAACGACCACATCGAATTTCCGCGCCGGCAGCCGTTTCGCCGGTTCTTCATAAAACTCTCCTGGTTGCTTCTCTTGTCCTTTCGGCTCCGCCGTCGCCAAGCCGGCACATGCCGCGGCCCCGACCGCGACCGCACTTCCCAGGAACCCCCGCCGACTTACGCTTGCGTCTTTGCTCATTTTCTTCACCTTTGCGCAGCCTGTTTTCCACAGATGCCAGTGTGTTGACCTGATGTTTCCCTGTCGATCGTGGATACCGGATGGCGGCCGCGGCAACAGCGGAAGACCGACCCTGTCAGGTGTCCAAATGTCTAAGCAATCGCAGTTTACCGACCGCCGGGCGTTACCGCATTGCCGGATAGAAGTGCGACCATTGAGTCGCCCATTGACTTGCCTATCAGATAAAGGGTCTCCCAGTTCCGCAGCCAATGGTAGTCCTGCTTCGAGGGCGATTCTTCCTGCTTCCTCTGGAAGCCGCGGGTCTCAACGCCGGCCACGTTGCCTTTGAACTCGGGGTACTTCTCGGCGTCGGCGAGGGCAAGCTGGGCGGTCATGAGCTTCTCGACCTTCGCCTTGTAACTGCCCTTAATGTCCCACCCGCCCATGCCGGTATTGGCGATCACGAACGGCATCTTTTCCACGCCCAGGTCTTTCCGGATATCCTTCACGAAGTTGACCATGTTCTTTTCATAGACGTCGACCGCCGCCTGATTGATGCGGTCGTTCCAGCCCTGGTGCCAGCCAAACCCGACGATCTCGTAGCCCTTGCCCGTATAGCCCGGATAGTACTTCTTCAGATTGCCGGTGATCTCTTTGACATGCCTGAGGATCTCGGCGTACTGGAATCCCTTATCGCCGTCCTTCTCGGGTTTCGGGTATTCCGCCGAGCTCGGCGACAGGAAGTTGTGATAAAGCGACCTGCCGCCCCACGCCGACTTGATGATCAGCACCGGGTCTTCGTAGTAGTCGCCGACACTGAAACCGAACGCGTATTCCGGGCCGATGTGCTCGTCGCTTCCGCCATACCCAGTGGTAAGCCAGCCCATCTTCTCCTTGCCCGCATAGGACAGGTTCACGATCCAGACATCGTCGCGAACAACAGGCTTGCCGTCTTTGTCAACGAGATGCCCGTAGTCCTTGGGATTGCTCTTTACATACGTCTCCATCGTCCCCGGGCTGCCTTTAACCTGGCCGAACCCGACCATATTTGACTGGCCGGACAGGATGAAGATCTTCAGCTTGCCGTTGGCCGGACAGGTCTTGCCTGCCGCGGAAACCTCAGAGAGGCAAATGAACGGCGCCGAAAACACACCCAACACCACGAGCAACTTCTTTAGCGTCATAGTTCTGCTCCTATTGCGGCGTCAACTGGTACGGGGCGCGGCGAAGGCCGCCGCCCTCTACTTGTACACCTCGCCTACCACCATGTCGATGAAGCCCATGAGCTGCTTGTTGACCGCGGCCATGTCTTCCTTGTCGCCGCGCTTCGCGGTCAGCCAGTGGCCGATCTCGCAGGCCGTGCTCTTGCCCTTGATCTGCTCCGGCCGGGTGATCTTCGGCGCGAGCGTCTTGCCCGGTATCGTGTAGAAGAAGCACGGATCCTCGCCGCCCTGCCCCGAGCCCTGTCGAGGGGCAAAGCTTTCCTTCCAGCAGTTGGCCATGACGGAAAACTCCGAGGCGAAGTTGGCGCCCTGGTCATCCGCGAAGAAGCTCTCGGGCGTCAGGCAGATGGCGCCCTTGAAGTTGGCGGGATTGAACGCGGCGATGAGCATGTTGTACGTCTGCGTGGCCGGCGTCGTCACGGTATTGGCGGGGGGAAACGCCGGCAGGGCGATGGACGCCGCCCCAGCCTCGAATCTCTTCGCCGCCAGGATCGCCGGCGGGACCGTCTTCCAGAACGCCGTCCACTCGGAGATGTTCTTCTGGGCCCGTTCGGAAAAGGACCGTGGATCCGGGTGATAGCTCGGCGTGAGGGCCTTGTAATCCGCCATCA
>Ga0315279_10008672_pt1 | contig 12277 bp, 14 predicted proteins | sample YL17G06_20_MG_FD_203694 | JGI IMG/M metagenome (GOLD analysis project Ga0315279, IMG submission 203694) | Sediment microbial communities from Yellowstone Lake, YNP, Wyoming, USA - YL17G06_20 | ecosystem: Environmental > Aquatic > Freshwater > Lake > Sediment | place: USA: Wyoming | collected... | reverse complement strand
ACCCTCAGAGATGCCGGTTCAACCTCGGGTACCTGAACCTGAGCCAAAGAAATAGAGCTTTGGGAGTTATCTCCATTTTGCCGAAGTGGTGGAATTGGTAGACACGCCATCTTGAGGGGGTGGTGGGTAATCCCCGTGGGGGTTCAAATCCCCCCTTCGGCACCATCAGACAATCAACAAGAGGAGAGGTGAGAATACCCCTCCTCTTGCTATTTTGGATAAGAAACAAATGATTCTAATGATAAAGAATTGAACGAATGAAATTAAATTTAATAGTTGATATTCGTTTTATCCGCTGTCATTCGTTCTGTTCGTAGTAGGTCCTTCTATGGATCAAAATTCTCCTGAAGTGGTGACTGCCATCCAGGTAGCCATTAAAGCATCGGAACTTTGTCAAAAAATAAGGAAGGATCTTGTAGCCGGGGAGTCCATCCTGAAGAGTGATAGAAGTCCTGTGACCATTGCAGATTATGGGTCTCAGGCAATTATTTGTAAATTGATCAAAGAAAGGTTTCCTAATGATACGATTATCGCAGAGGAAGATTCAAAAGAGCTAAGGAGACCGGATCATTCAAAAATCCTGGAGCAGGTCACACACTATGTCAATGCTTTCGTTCCGACCTCCTCTTCAAAGGAAGTGTGTTCTTGGATTGATTTTAGTTCCAATTCTGTCTCGGATCGTTTTTGGGCTTTAGACCCCATTGATGGGACAAAAGGATTTCTCAGAGGAGATCAATATGTGATTGCCTTAGCACTTATCGAAAATAGTATGGTGAGATTAGGCCTCTTAGCCTGTCCCAACCTCTATGTGGATATCCACCAGCCTTTCGGGGAAAGGGGATGTCTTTTTATAGCATTGAAGGGAAAGGGTTCATTGCAGATGGATAGTCATGGTGTGAGCCAACGGATCATCTCCGTTTCCAAAGTAAAAAATCCCTCCGAAGCGATCATCACGGAAAGTGTTGAACCAGACCATGCCGATCATCTGGCTCATCAACGTCTTGCAAAGAAATTGAATATTTCAAAGCCCTCCCTCAGAATGGATAGCCAGGCAAAATATGGGATCTTAGCAAGAGGGGAAGTCACCCTCTATCTGAGAGTTCCATCCCCTTCTGAGCCAGGGTACAAGGAAAACATTTGGGACCATGCTGCAGGATCAATCATCGCTGAAGAAGCGGGGGGAAGGGTGACAGATGTTTTAGGGCGTCCATTAGATTTTTCATGTGGAGTTAAGATGGTAAAGAATCACGGAATCTTGGTGAGCAATGGATTTTTACACGATGTGGTTCTAAAGGTCTTAGAGATGTGATAGAATCTACAATTACTAAAGAACCACTCGCCCCTGTTAATTTTGGATGAGGAGGTTTTGATGGAGAAAAGCTTTTCAGAGGTTATCAAATCTGAGATTCCGAAAGATAGTCTGCTGATCTCGGTGGGTCTGCCGGGAAGTTGGAAAAGTCCGGTGACAGAAGAGATCGCAAGATTGAAGGGATTTCAGATTCTTCGATCCGATATCATTCGATTGGAAGTTCTAAAAGATGAAGATATCTTCGACAATAAGGTGGCTTCTGACCCGGAAAGGAGAAAAAAGGTTTATGAAGAGATGTTCAGACGGGCGGGGAATGCATTGAAGACAACCCGGGATGGGTTAATTTTAGATGCCACTTTTTTTACCCAGGATCTGAGATCAAGGGCCGCTGAATTGGCTGAAAAGGCCAATCGGGCTTTTGTCATTGCAGAATGTGTCTGCACAGAGGAGAGGTCCATTGAGCGGATTTTGAAAAGGACAAAAGGGAATTATGAATCGAATGCTTTAACCAAGGAGGCTTACTTAAACAATAAGGCTTTGTTTCAACCCATTGATACGTTGGATTTAAAAAAGAGGTTTAAGACGCTTCCAATCATCTACCTTACGATTGATACAGAATATGACACCCTTCCTGATTGGAAGATTAAAAAAATAGAAAAAAGATGACTCTAGACACTCCATCCCTCCAGAAGGTACTTCTCAATCCGGAGATTTACCCCGACCATCCCCGGACCATCAAATTTATTGAGACCCATATTTCCCTCCTTTTCTTAACAGGAAATCATGTTTACAAAGTGAAAAAACCGGTGGATTTTGGCTTCTTGGATTTTACCTCTCTCGAAAAAAGGAAATATTTTTGTGAGCAAGAAGTCAAGTTGAACCGACGGCTCTCTCCAGATATTTATCTGGGTGTCGTGAAGATTACAAAAGAAGGTAACCAAATTTTATTGGATGGCAAAGGAGAGTTGGTGGAGTATGCTGTTAAGATGAAACAGATTCCCGAAGAATTTTTGATGGATAAGTTACTTGAGAAAAAACAGGTGACTTCTAAAATGATTGAGGGCGTCTCAGAAAAATTGGTGAGTTTTTATTTCGCCGCAGAGACGAATGATCGCATCAAAAGTTTTGCTAAACCAGAGCGTGTAAAACAGGATACTGATGAGAACTTCGAACAGACAGAAAAATATATTGAAGTGGCCATTCCTAGAGAAGTTTATGAAGAGGTGAAGAATAGGACGAACGAAATTTTTAGGACCAAGGGAAAAATATTTTATCAGAGGATTGCTTCGGATCGAATTCGAGATTGCCATGGAGACCTTCGACTAGAACATATCTTCTGGGGGGATGAGATCTCCATTTTCGATTGCATCGAATTCAATGAGAGGTTTCGCTATACGGATGTGGCGGCGGACATCGCCTTTTTGGCCATGGATCTCGATTACCACAACAGGGAGGATCTCAGCGAGCATTTGATCCGTGCTTATGTTGGGGAGTCGGGAGACCATGAATTAATGGGAGTGCTGGATTTCTACGAATGCTACCGAGCCTATGTTCGTGGGAAAGTAGAAAGTTTCCGATTAGATGATCCCCATATCCCGGAAGGAGAAAAAAAAGAAGCCCTGAAGAGGGCCCAAAAATATTTTAGCCTCGCCCATCGATATTCCCAGAAGTTTTAAGTCAACTTTTTGATTTCTAAGGGGCCTGAAAATATAAGCTTCTATGGGGGGGAGCTGTTTTAAAGGGAGGTTGAGGATGGATATCCAGAATTTAGAAAAGTTAATTAAGGGAAGGCGCTCAATACGACAGTGGAAAAAGGAGGACATTCCGGATGAATTGCTGAAGAAGGCGGTGGAGCTGGCGACGTGGGCTCCCAATGGCGGGAATTATCAGGGATGGCGGTTCGTCATTGTAAAGAAAAAAGAAACCATTGAAAAAATGGCAAATGCCGTACAATCTGTTGCGGATAAGATTGCTTCTTGGCCGGAGGCAATGTCGTGGCAAGAAGATGTGAATCGTTATCAGAAGAATGCCTCCTTTTTCAGAAATGCGCCAGCGTGTATTGGAGTATTTAGTGGTGGATATCAGAGTCCAATGGATAAGGTATTGATGGCGAGGGAGTCCTTTGACCCTGAGGCGAAGGAGATCCTGGGATTCCGAAGATCCGCTCCAACAGCTGTCCAGAGTACAGCGGCAGCCGTGGCAACGATGCTTCTCGCTTTTCATCAAATGGGGTTAGGTGCTGTGTGGCTAGTATCGCCTATTCAGGCCAAAAAACAAATTGAAGCGATCTTAAACGTCCCATCGAATATGGATCTCATCTGCCTGATCGCTGTGGGGTATCCGGATGAATCCCCACAGAAAGAAAGAAGGCCCGTAGAGGAGGTATTAGAATTTGTCTACTAATCCTGATAGGGATTTAGGTATGATTCAAAGCATACCTCGATGTCAAGGAGGAGATGCGATGACAAGAATGAGCGCGTTGCTCATTGGCATGACGCTATTCTTTTCTATTTTTACCTTTAATGTTCAGGCGCAGGGAACAAGTCGTTTGGGGTTAAATACGACATTGCGTACCTTTGGAGAGGAAATAAAATATATACAGGAATTGGGTGTGAGTACAATTCGCGTCCCCTTACAATGGCAGTTAGTAAGAATACGTCCAGGTGAGTACGATTGGAGTACTATCGACCGATTAGTCAAGGCAACCCAAACAAAACAAATCGAAGTTTTATTTACCATACGCACTACCTTTCGAGAGGAGACCAAAAAACCTAAGCCCAAAAAAGGCGCTATTCCACAAATTAGCCCCCCATCAGTGGATAGGGAGCATTGGGTTCATTTTGTGGAGACTCTGGCGAATCGCTATCGGGGCCAAGGAGTCAATTACGAAATTGAAAACGAAGTGAATGGGGAAGCATTCTGGAAGGGGACATCAGAGGAATATTTAGAGCTATTGAAGGCTGGTTATGATGTGATTAAGAAGGCTGACCCACAAGCCAAGGTGCTCCCATCTGCAATGGGGTGTGGTATTGTTCGAAATTTTCAATTGGAGCTGGAACGTCAAGAGGCGTGGAAGTGGCATGACAGTTGGTTACAACCCATTTTTTCTACGAAAAAATTTGATGTGGTGAACATCCATAATTACTATTTCCCAAGCGATATCGTCGCAAATGGGCTTACTTTCCGCAGCTATTTAGAACATATTCAAGATTTAATGAAAAAATCAGGGTTGGGAGACCGGCCCATCTGGATCACGGAGACAGGATTTGTGAGCCTTCCTGTAGATGCCAGCGGTCGCATGGATTATGGGTCTCCTGAAAAACAGGCCCGGTGGCTTAAGGAAGCGTATCAACAAGCATTTGAATTGGGTGTAGAGAGGATCTACTGGTTGCTTCTTCGTGATCGAAAGGAACCTTACTTTGGTTCAATGGGGTTAGCCGATGCGAAAGGCAACCCTCGGCCTGTCTGGAATGCTTTATATCAATTGGGGAAAGGAAAATAGTTACATTCTATTTGCAGGGTGATATAATTTAACAGATATTTGTTATAATTGGATATATGGAAAAATTGTGCCTGGAGAAATAGAGCTCATGAAGAATAAAATCACAAAATCGGAAGCGAGGGCTTTTAGGACAAGTTGGAAAATTGTAAACAAAGCTGAGCGAGAAGAGTTAAGGAGTATGCCTGTAATTGAAAAGTTTAACCAATTGATTGCATTAATGAGTTCAGTAGAAGAAATGGGGTGGACCAAAGCGTTGACAGCAGAAGACAAAAAAGTTCGGAACCGTTGGAATAAACTTAGAAGGTACTATCATGTCTAAAATAGAGACTCTTGTCCCTCTTTTAAGTGCATTACGCGATCTTGTGGCATGGCTGAAAGCAAAGCGAGTTGAGGGCCTTATCATTGGTGGCGTAGCGGCTTCAATTTTGGGTCGCCCAAGGGTGACTCGTGATGTGGATGCACTTGTCCTGCTTGACGAAAAAGATTGGGGCGAGTTTCTTAGCGCTGGAACAGAATTTGGATTTGTTGCCCGAGTAACCGATCCTCTTGACTTTGCTCGAAAGGCAAAAGTTCTTTTGGTCCGTCATGAACCAAGTGGGATTGATGTTGATGTTACATTTGGTGCCTTGCCATTCGAAAAAGAAGCAATTACCAATGGTGTTTGGGTCGATATAAGAGGTGTTCGCCTTCCTTTACCTACTGCAGAAGATTTGATTATTATGAAAGCTGTGGCACATCGTCCACGGGACCTGGTGGACATCGAATCTATTATGGATGCTCATCAAAAATTGAATCTGCGAAAAATACGTCGGTGGGTGCGGGAGTTTTCAACTGTTGTAGAGATGCCAGAAATATTTAACGATCTTGAAAAAATATTGGTGAGAAGACGGAAACGAAAGAGATAATCATCGAAGGTAAAGCTAAACAAATCCTTATTCCTTACCTTTAATAATATCCAAAAAAATCTGAATCTGTTTTTCCACCTGCTTCGGGGCATAGCTTCGTGAGTCAGTATGGTCAGCCTCAACCATCAGCCCGGGTTTTCCGGTTAACCTGGTCACTTCCCGTTTGAGATCTAACTGCCCCAGGGAGTACGGTTTGCAGCTCCGATTGGAGTGCATGATAAATCCATGGGCTCCATACCTTTCGATCAAGTTGGCTATTTTCTTTATCTTATACTCTAAGCTGCGATTCAGATGAATCGTAGCATAAGCCTTGGCCAATCCATTCATCAAAGATTGGTCCAGATCAAATTGATCCATGGCCCAAGCTGAGGTATAGGTATCCGCCACCAGGACAGCTCCCTGGGAGGAGAGTATTTTGGAAAGGTTTCGAATATCATACCAGATGGGAATGTTATCCCAGATGAGTCTTATTTCCTCACGGGCGAAAGCCCCCACTCCCTTTTTCACCCTTTCTTCCATCTCTCTCTTAAGTTTTTTGTAATAACGGACTGCCCAGCTTGTTCCCCTCAAGGTGACAATAGGAGCCATGTGGATAAAAGCATCGAAAGCGGCCAAGGGGGCTGGATGGTGGCGGGGCATGTCAAGAATCTCCTTCCACAGGGTAATCGTTTCGAAAGAGCGGGAACAGACTTCACGGAAGCGGTTCACGGGGAAGGGCCGCTTAAGTTGTTTTTCGAGAAAAGAGATATATTCTTTCATCTGACTTTGAACATATTTCAGGGTATGTTCTTCAATTTCATCGTGTACAAAGGGAGTGTCAAAGAAAAAGAGGGGTACATTAAAGTTTCGGGCTTGAAGTTCATACCATTTAATGACTGTCCCGCAGATGTTGTTGCCACAAACTAAAAAGTCTGGTTTAGGGAGTTTGCCGATAGGGCCCTTGCCGGTGAAGGAAGATCCAATATCGGTGAGTGCATAAGAGCAGAGATCGTGGGAGTATCCTTTGTGCTCCGCGGCTTCACAGAGGGATACTGACATCCGGGAGGCACCACACATCGCCCCATAATTTTCTGGGTAAAAAGGAAGGGCCCCCATTGCGTAGAGAGGTTCCACAGGTCCACCACTGGTGATCCAGGCAACCTTTTTACCAAACCAGTTTGGGTGCTTCACCATAAAATAATAGGCCGTCATCAGGCGACGATACGCAGAGATCGAGTTTATTTTTCGGTAGGGATTCGATTGGATTCCATTTTCAGTCATGGGTTTTCCTTTAATCCAACAGAATAAGAATTAATTAGATTCTCTAATTTCAAATCACAAATCCCAAACTCCAAATCCCAAATAAATTCCAAAAGCCAATTTCCAATGACCAAAACTAATTAATTTCAGATTTTAGATCTTTCAATCTGCTATCTGCCATCTGCTATCTTTATATGGGACTGAGCATTTCCACAAAAGCCTGAACACGAATCTTAAGTTGTCCAACAGAGTAGGAAGGATCTTCCACTTCGAGAAGCAGTGTCGGAATCCCTTTCGATTCAAGAGCCTGTTTCAAATCCGGATAGTCGAAAAAATGGGGTTCACAATATTTATAAAGGAGGAAGATGACCCCCTTGGCCCCAGATTTTTGGACCTCTTTTACAAGAGTTTCTGCATGGGCATGAGCCCCTTTGTATTTGGTGGGACACAAGAAAGAGGTGAGATAACGATTGGTGAGACCCTCGATGGGATCGGTATCTTCCGGCACCATGAGACGGAGAAATCGCGTTCCGCTACAAAGATCATCCTGGACCACTATAACACCAGCCTCTTCAATTAAAGAGAAATAGAAATCAGAGTGGGTCATATTCCCCGCAAGAAAAATAGGAACTAAATTACCGCTATCGTCCCCTTTCTCTGGGAGAGCATTCCATATTTCTTCAAGGAGTTCAAGATACCGTGCACGGTCCATGAGATAGCCTGCTCGAATGATCCGGGCAAAGTCACGGCCAGAGATTTGGGTGTGCCATTTAGGCCTGCGGGTGTAAATCTCTTGGAGTTTTTCCCTTATACGATTAAAAAGCTGGATGGAGGCTTTGAGACTTTGAGGAGTAATTTTTCCCACATTGGATTCCAGAAAGTCCTTGAATCGTTCTATCTCTGCTTTTAAGTAAGGACGGGAGAGTTCGGAATCTAAATGTGAGGGCATCATTAAGTTGAATTGCAGAGGAATACGTCTCTGAAGGGCCCAGATATCTGCAAGCCCTTGCATGGCGTCGCAGGTATGGCTGAAAATAATTCCCCTTAAGAAATCGAGTTCCCCCTGGAGTAAACTTTCAAGGGAAGATTTAACCAAATGGCAACAATTAGGGGGAAGATGGGCTTGGACATATGACATCTTGATGGGTGTGCCCATGAGGCGAAAGGGAAGAGCACCCGCCGCATGGAGGAGTTCTTCCGGAACATAGGGACAGAAAAAACCAATGGGAATACGATCCTTGGGAAGAGTAGAGGCTATCTCCCGGTATCCTGTGGAAGTGATCGTTTCGAATTCTTTCAGTACTTTCAAGAAAGAAGTTTCTTTATCCATAAGTGTCCAGGATTTTTGTAAAAGTATTTATCAGGATTTAAATCTAACTCAGACGAAAAATTATTTCAATATTCAGATTGAAAAGTGGAATTGGATCTGTTAAAAATAAAAGTCTTTATCCTAACTTGTAAATAAATCCGGGGGAGAAAAATGATGATTCGTTCTTGTAAAAATGGTTGGATGATCATCCTGGTTTTAATACTCTTTTTAATGAGCTTTCCAAATCAAATTTTTTCAAAGACGACCAAGACTTCCAAAACACCCAAAGCCTCCCAAAAAGCGAAGACTATCCAGAAGACAGAGACGTCCCAAGCTACCCCAACCACTTCAGGAGGCCTTCAATGTGATGCTCAATCTGCTGTTTTAATGGATGGTCTCACGGGCCAAGTTCTTTATGAACAAAATCCAAATTTTAGAATTCCTCCTGCCAGCTTTGTCAAAGTCATGACCCTCTATTTAGTCTATGATGCCATTCGTGCCGGACAAATTAAGATGGATGATATGGTGACGGTCAGCGAAAGGGCCTGGAGGATGCAAGGCTCGAAAATGTTTATTAAGGTTGGCGAGAGAGTGAAGGTGGAAGACCTGATGAAGGGAGTTGCCATTGCTTCAGGTAATGATGCCTGCATTGCCTTGGCTGAGCATCTGTCGGGGTCCGAAGAGGCCTTCGTTTCAAAGATGAACGAGAAGGCCAAACTCCTGGGGTTAAAAGACTCTCAATTTAAAAACTCCCATGGGATGCCTGGAGAGGATCAGTATACGACAGCCATGGATATGGCCATATTGTCAAAACGTTATATTGAAGACCATCCGGAAGCACTCGTCCTCCATTCCACGGTCGAATTTGAATACAATGGGATTCGGCAGGGGAATCGAAATACCCTTCTCCAGAAGAATATTGGAGTGGATGGGTTGAAAACAGGTCATGTTGAAGAATCAGGTTATCATCTGGCTGCCACAGCAAAGAGAGATAGCCAGAGAATGATTGCCGTAGTGATGGGTTGCAACAAAGTGAGGAAAAGGGCTCCTGAAGCACAAAAATTATTAGAATATGGTTTTAAGAATTTTTCTACAGTAGAGGCTGTAAAGAAGGGGGCAACATTTGGCCCCGTGAAAGTGAGGAGAGGGAAATTGAATCAGGTCATCCTCACTGCTGCAGAGGATGGTAGGGTGACTGTGGCAAAAGGAAAGGAGAGTTTAGTTTCTGCCGTTCCACAATTGCCACAATTTATCGTTGCCCCGATCCAGAAAGGTCAGACGGTGGCAAAAGTTCTTATCCAAAACGAAGGCAAGGTAACGAAAGAAGTCAATCTCCTTGCGTCTTTGAGTGTGGAGAAGAGCTTAATCCCTCCCTGGCCAATCCTTGTCGGAATCGGTTGCGGACTTGCTATCATCATTGTCTTAGGGCTTTGGTGGTTCCGTCGGCCCAAACAGAAGAAGTTTTGATGGGGGAAGGGAATCACACAGGGAGAAATTCAAAAAATGGTTTCAAAACAGATTGTGCAGGGAGAGAACGATATTGAGATTGCTCTAAATCAAATATGCGAACAATTGCTTAGCAGACACCCTCAATTGGGTGAAATGGTCCTGGTTGGGATCCGAACAGGAGGGGTCTTTCTGGCAGAGCGGTTAAGGCAGAAGATTGTTCAAAAAAGAGGGATCGATCTTCCGACGGGAATTATTGATATTACCCTCTATCGTGATGACTGGACCAGGCTGAGTCAAACGCCAGAAGTTAAGAAGACTGAAATTCATTTTTCGATCAAAGATAAGAATGTCCTTTTAGTTGACGATGTCCTCTTCATAGGGAGAACGATACGGGCTGCCCTCGATGCTCTATTAGACTTGGGTAGGCCTCGCCGGATAGAATTAGCCGTATTAATCGATCGGGGCCACAGAGAATTACCCATTTGTGCTGATTATATTGGGAAGACCTTAGAGATATCCAGGCAGGATTCTGTCAATGTGGAATTGAAGGAACTAGCAGGCATCGATCAGGTGGTCATCGAATACAGCAAATATCCCACTCCTTAGTTCGCCTGCCTACCGCAGGCAGGGAGTTATTAGTTTAGCGTTCGGAGTTTTTTGAAATATTATTTACTCCGAACTCATCGCCCCCAACTACAAACCTTTATTCTCTAATCGACGTTTCTATTTGGAGATATATTTGACATCCAGAAGGTTGGCAAAGTGCAAATCTTGAGTCCAAAGAGTAGCCTTGAGGGATCTTGCCGTTGCCAAGATGATGCTATCGGCCATGGGTAGCTTCAATTCGTAACTCAATCCAGCGGAAGAAAGCGCAAGGGTTGAGTTAAAATCGATGACTCTCGCCTGCTGCATGACTGCGATCGCTTCTAAGGCACCGTTCTCATCCTTTTGCTCCAAGATTTTATTGAATACCTCATAGATGTTGATCGTTGAAACAGCAAGATTCTTAATATCTTGAATTGGAGGGGCAAAAAATTCGGCATTCTTCCCCTCGGCAAAATATTCCAACCATCCAGAGGAATCCACCAGATTCATAACCGATCCCCCTCGCGAATAACTTCTGTACCGATCCCCTTCAGGAACCCTCTCATACGCTTAACGCTTTTTTGGGGAATGAATTCAATACGCTCCCCGTAATGGAGAATCTGGAACTTCTGCCCAACTTTAATATTTAATTTCTCCCGAATCTCCTTAGGGATGACCACCTGATATTTTGAAGAAACCGTTGCCGTGATCATAAATCACCTCTCGATATGCCTTTGTCTTACAATTATTCTATCGTTTCATTTTCAGTAAGTCAATATTTAATTGGAGGAGGAGGAAAATTTCCTCGATGTCGCTATGTCTCTTCCGAATCCCAAACGGTCTTAAATTTCATAGACATTAAACGAAGAATTACCTTCTTTGTTCTCTGACCAATGTTCACCGATTACCTTTTTTACTTACCATCCGTTCAATTTCCCCCATTAAACTACCTCGATTTACAACTTATTGCCTAACGCAGAAAATATTTTTTGGTTTAAGTAGTTACTCTTTGCGCCATGCGATATTCTCTTTAATCCATATACGACCAAAGTCCAATAGACATCCGCTCCACTCCTTTATATTCTGACAGTAAGATGTTCATTCGCACGTCTGGACATTGATCCAAAACATAGATCAGTCTCAAGGAAATCCCCATGGCCAAAAAGCGTAGCATGGTCTATGTGATCGACGACGACGAATCCGTCCGAAGAGCATTTCAGTTACTTTTTCAGTCAGCTGATTTTGATGTTCAGGTCTTTTCCTCCGCCGAGGAATTCATTGAGAGTGCAGGCCCCAGCGATAATAGCTGCATCATTCTGGATATGCGGATGCCAGGCATGATAGGACTGGACCTTCTAAAGAAACTGGCATCTCGAAAAATCAGAATACCGGTCATTGCTGTTTCTGCCTATGACGATGCGCCGACACGAGATCTCTCCCGGGAATTGGGAGCCGTAGCTTTTTTCAGGAAACCGGTCGATGATCAGGCCCTGATTGACGCAATCGAATGGGCAATAGGAGGGGAAAGAAGAAAGAAGAGTTGAAGGAGGGATATATGATGAAACAAGTGATTCGCTCAAAATACAATCTTTTTCACCTAAAAATACGGGATTTACCCTATTACTTACTCTTTATTTATGTCTGTATAGTGATCAAATGACTGACGTTCCAAAAGCATTTCATGTCATGGCGAAGCCTACGGGCGCTCTCTGCAACCTGGCGTGCGACTATTGTTTCTTCCTCAAGAAGGAAAGGCTCTATCCAGGCAGGATTCTATCAATGTGGAATTGAAGGAACTATCAGGCATCGATCAGGTAGTCATCGAATACGGGAAATATCCTGATAATAAGAAATCGCCAGTTCAATAATGAAGTGCAACACTTAGGTTTACGTAGTATCCTAAGTGTATGGAAAAACTAAACTATAAACATCTCTCCGGCGAAGAGAGAGACCAAATTGCATATCTTCGCGCACAAGGC
>Ga0315279_10008670_pt1 | contig 12279 bp, 6 predicted proteins | sample YL17G06_20_MG_FD_203694 | JGI IMG/M metagenome (GOLD analysis project Ga0315279, IMG submission 203694) | Sediment microbial communities from Yellowstone Lake, YNP, Wyoming, USA - YL17G06_20 | ecosystem: Environmental > Aquatic > Freshwater > Lake > Sediment | place: USA: Wyoming | collected... | reverse complement strand
TTCGGCCACGCCTTCGATACTTACTATTTCGGCAAGTCGCCGCTGGAAGACCCGCAGCTCTACATCCAAAAATCACCGCTGTTCAAGATGGACCGGGTACGCACCCCGACGCTCATCTTCTTCGGCACCGAGGACCGCAACGTTCCGACCAGCCAGGGCTGGACGCACTATCGCGCCCTCTATCACCTGGACAAGGCGCCGGTCCGCTTCCTGCTGTTTCCAGGCGAGGCGCACGGCCCGCGCAAGCTCACGCACCAGCTCCGCAAGGTCGAAGAAGAGATGAAGTGGTTCGACCGGTACCTGTTCAAGCAGGAGCCGGCGGCCAACGAGGCGTTTAAAGAAGACTCGCCGCTGGGCCAAGCCCTGAAGCGCCGCGCGGTGGCCAAGGCCGGGGCGCGCTACGGCGTGCTCCACAAGGTGGCGGCGTATGCCAACCAGCCGGCGCGCGAGGTGCTGATTCCGGAGGTGGTGAAGCGGGGCAAGGTCGAGGTGGGCCGCCTCGAGGTCACCCGCGCCCAGTATGCGGCCTTCGATCCCGCCTACAAGTTCGAGCCGGGGACTGAAAACTTTCCCGCAGGCAACATCGACTTCTCGCGCGCCAAAGGGTATGCGGCCTGGCTCAGCAAGGTGACCGGGCAGAATTACCGCCTGCCGAGCGAGGAGGAGGCGGCGTGGCTGTATAAGCCGGCGGCCGGCGAAAACACGCTCGACCACTGGGCCGGCTACGCGGTGAACCCGGATGACGCCGCGCGGCTGGAAAAGAAGATCAAGGAACTGGGCGGCGGCGGGCCGCTGCTGAAGGAGGTGGGCAGCTTCGCCCCGTCCGCCGCCGAGGGCGAAGAACCGATCTTCGACCTGGGCGGAAACGTCGCCGAGTGGGTGGCGGCCAAAGACGGCTCGGGCAAAACCCGCGGCGGCAGCGCCGACCAGCCGGCCGATAAGAAAGCGCGGGAGCGCGCAGCCGCGCCGGCCTACACCGGCCTGCGTATCATCGCCGACAGCAAATAGAAAACGTATTCGCCACGGATGAACACGGACCATCCCGCACAGCGGGACGGAACCCGAGCCGCGGATTCTGCGGATCCTTGCTGTGTTCGGAGATGATGCGTCTCGGTTACGCCGTTACGCGCGCCGCCACGCTCGTTGGGGGTGTATACCTGGGCATGACGATTTACCTGACACCGCAGGCTGAGCAAGTGCTGCGCGAACTTATGGCCCGCCAGCCCGATCGCCGCCCCGAAGAGCTTATCGAGGCAGCATTGAACTCGATTGCGCGGCAGCCGGCACTCAAGCGTGGACTACGTGGCCTCAGCGAAGAGGAGTTTGAAACCTGGCTCGACGCCATGGCCGCTTATTCGGATCGCATCCCACCCCTGCCGGGTGAGACGTTTTCGCGTGAAATGATTTGTCGGGATCGCGCCGAATGATTCTGGACCCGGCCGAAAACGGAGAACGGATTCGGATTGCCGATCGAGGCTGCGGACCACTTCGGCGCGTGCATAGACTTTGCTTTCAACGCGCGCACTCGCGGCGGGCCAAGATAGTCACGGATACACACCTATATGGTTGGCGCTTTCCCGGAAACTGGAAAGTGCGCTGATCGGCCAGAGCACACTGTTACCCCAGCCAGGCGTCGAGCCGCTGATCGAGCGCCTGCAGAAGCGGGGCGCGGCCGCGTGCGATACCGTGGTTAGCAACCGTCGAGGTGTTGGTCGACCGAGTGGAAGTGGAAAAGGGGCGAGCGGCGGGGCCAGTCGGAGAGGTTGGGCAAGGTGCGTTTGGGGGTTTTGTTGCCTTCGCGCCAGTCTTCGCGGAGCAGGATGGCAGGGGGGAGTTGCGGTTGGGGACGGTATCGATATACATGGGTACAATGATGAATATACATTCCGTCATGTCAAGGAAAGTATTACAGATTACATGGGAACCTATTGCCGCTCGCGCATTTTCCTAACCCATGCACACCAATGGCTTGTTGGAGAATCTAGCCCTAATTTTCAGTGGAACTTCGGGCTAGAAAGCAACCGGACCGCCCCTGAAGGACCTACGATTGGCCGTAGTAGGCGCCGCGGCCGTGCTTGCGGAAGAAGTGCTTGTCGAGCAGGGTGGAGGGAAGCGGGGCGGCGGCCGGATTCAGCATCACCGTCCAGTAGGCGATTCGCGCGATTTCTTCCAGGATGACGGCGTTGTGGGCGGCCTGCGACGCCGAAGCGCCCCAGCAGAACGGCCCGTGGCCGGCCACCAGCGCCGCCTGCATCTCCATGGGGTCCAGGCCGGCGCAGCGCTTTACGATGGCCTGTCCGGTGTTCAGCTCGTAATCGGTTTGTATTTCCTCGGGCGACAGCAGCGCCGTCACCGGAATCGGGCCGCGGAAGCAGTCGGCATGCGTGGTGCCGAGGCAGGGGATTTCGCGGCCGGCCTGCGCCCAGGCCGTGGCGCAGGCGGAATGGGTGTGAGCCACGCCGCCCAGGGCAGGGAAGGCGCGGTACAGCGCCAGGTGCGTCGGCAAATCCGAGGAGGGCCGCAGCCCACCCTCCACCACGCGCCCTTCCAGGTCAGTGGCCACCAGGTCTTCGGCCTTCATCGACTCATAGGGCACCCCGCTGGGCTTGATCAGGACCAGTCCCTCGTCGCGGGAGATGCCGCTGGCGTTCCCGAAGGTGTAAATCGCCAACCCCCGCCGGAACAGCTCCAGGTTGGCCTCCAACACCTCTTCTCGTAACGATTGCAGCCGCATGGCAAAGTCACATGGTAACAAAGAGAGTGCGATGGGACGCAGATTAACGCCGATAGACGCAGATCAAATCTGCGTTCATCTGCGTCCTATTCTCATTGGTGTTCATCCGTGTTCATCCGTGGTAAATCCTTCGCGCGACCAGGCGATGCGGCCGCGCTTGATCGTCATCCAGCAATGGTTCATCCCGAAGTAATAGGGAATCTCGCGGTAGTCCTCGACGTCGAACACCGCGATGTCGGCCTGCATGCCGGCTTCCAGCCGGCCCAGCCGCTGGCCGCGCCCCAGGGCATAGGCGGCGTTGACCGTGCCTGCGGCGATGGCCTCGGCGGGCGACAACCGCATCTGGGTGCAGGCCAGCGACAGGATCATCTGCATGCTCAGGGTGGGGCAGGTGCCGGGGTTGAAGTCGGTGGCCAGGGCGACGGCCGCGCCGCCGTCCACCAGCGCTCTGGCCGGCGCGTAGTCGTGGCGGCCAAGGTGAAAGGTGGCGCCGGGCAGCAGCGTGGCGATGGTCCGCGAGCGTGCCAGCGCCCGGATTTCCTTGGGGCCGGCGCGCTCCAGGTGATCGACGCTGACCGCGCCCAGCCGCGCCGCCAGCAGCGTAGCCCCGGTGCGCGCCAATTGCTCCCCGTGCAGCTTCGCCTTCATTCCAAACCGGGCGGCCGCCGTCAGAATCTGTTCTGCCTCCCGCACGCTGAACGCCATCCGGTCGCAGAAGACGTCGCAGAACTCGGCCAGCCCGGCGGCCGCCACGCGTGGAATCATTTCTTCGATCACTCGCCGCACATATGCGCGCCGGGCTGAATCGCGAGGCACCAGATGAGCGCCGAGGAAGGTGGGCACCAGCTCGGGCGAGACCACGCGGCCCACGTCGCGGATGGCCTCCAGCAGCCCGATCTCCGATTCCGTGTTTAGGCCGTAGCCGCTTTTCACCTCGATGGTGGCCGTTCCGTAAGTTAGCGCTTGCTGCGCGAAATACAGGATGTTGGAGCGCAGCTCGCCCTCGCAGCCGGCGCGCACGCGCTCGACGCTGGAGTAAATGCCGCCGCCGGCCCGCGCGATCTCTTCATAACTGCGCCCGGCAATCCGCATTTCATAATCGAGCAGGCGGGGAGCGGGAAATGCCAGGTGGGTGTGGCTATCGACAAAAGCGGGCGTGACGACCTTGCCGGCGGCGTCGGTCACCGCGTGCCGCCGGCCATAGCGGCGCACAATGTCCGAGGTGGAGCCGACGGCGGCGATCCGGCCGTCGCGCACCAGCAGCGCCCCGTCTTCGATGATCCCCAGCGAGCCGAGGTTCCGCCCCCGCCGCGGCCCTGCCGGCCCCTGCATCGTCAGCAGTTGCCGCGCTCCGGCCAGGATGTAGCCAATGCGCATCATAGGAAAAGGGAAACGTGAAATGCCCAAAGTGCGGAGGCACGCACGTCGAGCAGGTCCCCGCGCAGTTCTACACGGTCACCTCGCGGAAAAGCTAGGCTGTAGGCTGTAGGCACCAGCCTGCCACAGCCTCCAGCCTACGATCTCCAGCCTCCAGCCTCATTCCATGGGGATGCGGATGCCGGCTTTTTGGGCGAACTGCCGGGCCTCCTCGTAACCGGCATCGGCGTGGCGGGCCACGCCGATGCCCGGGTCGTTGGTCAGGACACGCTGGAGGCGCCGGGCGCCGTCCGCCGTGCCGTCCGCCACCGTCACCTGGCCGGCGTGCAGCGAATAGCCGATGCCCACTCCTCCGCCATTGTGGAACGAGACCCAGCTTGCGCCGGAGGCCGTGTTCAGCAGAGCGTTCAGCACCGGCCAGTCGGCCACCGCATCCGACCCGTCTTTCATTCCCTCGGTCTCGCGGAAGGGCGAGGCCACCGAGCCGCAATCCAGGTGATCGCGGCCGATCACGATCGGCGCTTGCAGCTTGCCCGTCCTGACCAGTTCGTTGATGGCCAGCCCGAACTGGGCCCGTTCGCCGTATCCCAGCCAGCAGATGCGCGCGGGCAGCCCCTGGAAGCGGACGCGGTGGCGCGCCAGCTCGATCCAGCGCTGCAGGATTCGGTCATCCGGGAACAGGCGGCAGACCAGGTCGTCGGTGACGGCGATGTCGGCCGGGTCGCCCGACAGCGCCGCCCAGCGGAACGGGCCGCGGCCCTCGCAGAACAGCGGCCGGATATAGGCCGGCACGAAACCCGGAAAACCGTAGGCGTTGGCCACCCCCGCCTGGTGGGCCATGGTGCGGATGTTGTTGCCGTAGTCGAAGGTGACCGCGCCCAGCTTCTGCAGCGCCAGCATGCCCTCCACGTGCCGGGCAATCGATTCCATGCTGCGCTGCACGTAGCCCGCCGGGTCGCGCTCGCGCAGGCCTGCCGCTTCTTCCACCGTGCAGCCGGCCGGAATGTAGCCATTCAGCGGGTCGTGCGCGCTGGTCTGGTCGGTGAGCAGGTCGGGAACGACGCCGCGGCGGGCCAGTTCGGGAACCACCTCCGCGCAGTTGCCGACCAGCGCCACCGACGTGGCTTCCTTCTTCCGAACGGCGTTGCGCAGGATGCGCACCGCCTCGTCCAGGTCGTTGACCAGGATGTCGCAGTAGCCGGTGCGCAGCCGGCGCTTGATCCGCTCGGGATCGACCTCGATGCCCAGAAAGGCGGCGCCGTTCATGGTGGCCGCCAGCGGCTGGGCGCCGCCCATGCCGCCCAGCCCGCCGCTGGCCACCAGCCTGCCCGCCAGGTCGCCGCCAAAATGCTTCCTGCCGGCCGCCGCAAAGGTCTCGTAGGTGCCTTGCAGGATGCCCTGGGTTCCGATGTAAATCCAGCTCCCGGCCGTCATCTGGCCATACATCATCAGGCCGGCCCGGTCCAGCTCCCGGAAATGCTCCCAGCTCGACCAGTGGCCCACCAGGTTGGCGTTGGCGATGAGCACGCGCGGGGCCAGCTCGTGGGTGCGGAACACGGCCACCGGCTTGCCCGACTGCACCAGCAGCGTTTCGTCGTTTTCGAGCCGCTCCAGCTCGCGCACGATGGCCTCGAAGCACGCCCAGTTCCGCGCGGCCTTGCCCGATCCCCCGTAGACGATCAGCTCATCGGGTTTCTCGGCGACCTCGGGGTCGAGGTTGTTCATGAGCATCCGCAGGGCGGCCTCCTGGTGCCAGCCGCGGCAGCGCAATTGGTTTCCCCGCGGCGCCCGGATCGTGCGTGTCGTGAGATCGGTGCCCATCGTTCACCTCCGTGCGGCCAGACCCTGCCACACGGAAAATGGTAGCACGCGCCGGCGCTCGACGCAGTTATGCCGCTGATGACAGGTCATTTCACGGCAATCGTCACGGTGTTGCTGGCCACGCCGTTCTGGGTGAGCACCAGCGCGACGGCGTTGCCCGCCGTCACGCCGGCCGGCACCCGCGCGTTCACCTGGTACAAGCCCACAAAGCCCGGCGCCAGGCCCGCAAACTCCACCGCCGCGTCCACGCCCCCAATGGTCACCTTCACCGGCGTGGTCACCAGCGCCAGCGGCGGCACGGCCGGCGCCGCCTGCCCCGTGGCCACCGGCGGGTTCGTGGCCCCCAATCCCGTGGCGTAAATCACCACCGCCTCGCCCGCCTTCACCGCATGGTTGCTGTCCACCAAGTTGTTCAGCGCGTCCAGCACCACCCCCTGCCCCGTCCCGCTCTGGCTCACCGTGAAAACACCCGGCTGCGCGTTCACGATGGTCACCGTGCCCGGCGCCCCCGCCGAGTCCTTCCCCGTCACCACCAGCGTGGCCACCCCCGGCGTCAGCTCGAACGGCACCTGCGCGTTCACCTGCCCGCCATCGGCATAGAACAGCGGCGCCTCGTACCCTCCGATCGTCGCCTTAATGTTGCCCAGCGTGCGCGGCAGCGGAATCTGCGAGGCCAGGTTCCTGCCCTCCGCCAGGTTGCTCCCGAACAGCGAGAAGATCATGCCCGGCGCCAGCGGCTTGTACGGCGCGAAACTGGCCGCGTTCACCCAGCCATCGCGGTAAATGAGCGGCAGCGTGCTGGCCTGCCCCAGCGTGCCGGCAAACTGGAACACTCCGTCCTCCAGCCCGCTGCTGACCGCGCGGACCGTTACCCCCAGCGAGCCTTGGGTGGCCGGCACCCAGGTCGCCGTGTACTGCCCGTTCTTCAGGTTCTGGAACACCACCGGCGGATCGCCGCTGGTGAAGCTGGCCACCACCGTAGCGTTAGTGACCGTCATGCCGCAGTCGTCGGCGGCCTGCACCAGCATGGGAATGGGCCACCCGCTCTGCAGCGAGAAGCGGTTGCCCAGCTTGGTCTCGACGATCACCATGCGGCGCGGCGCGCAGGCGGCTGAAGAGGTGCCAGGTGTCAGGTGCCAGGTGTCAGGTTGGCGATCGTACGCTTGGTTCGCATCCGATGCCGCGACCGGCGAGACTACCAGGGCGACGGCGATTTCCTGCGAAGCGCCCGTGCCGAAGCTCAACGTGACCGTGCCGAAGTACACGCCCGGCGCCAGTCCCATGGCGTTGGCCTGCACCGACAGGTTCACGCTCTCAGCCGAGCTGAGCAGCACCCCCTGCTCCGGCGTCACCGACAGCCAACCGCCCCCGGCCTGCGTCCGCGTCCGCGCCAGGAACTGCAGCGCCTGCCCGCCGGTGCTGGCGATGGTGATGCCCTGCGCCAGCGCCGTCGTAGTGCCGCTGCCGGCCGTGAAGATCAGCCCCAGCGGGTTGATCATCGCCACCGGCGGCGTCCCCCGCGCCAGCATGTTCACCAGCACGATGGCAGTTTGCGGCGAGTTCAGCGCGCCGGTGGCGGTGATCGTCAGCAGGGCCACCGATACGCCCGCCTTCAGCCGCCCCGGATCTACCTGCAGCGTTACCGGCGTCAGCGCGGATAAAGGCTGAGTCGCATCGCTGGTACCGCTCAGCGGGCTGATGCGCAGCCAGTCGCCTCCGCCCGGCATGTTCACGCCGATCTGCCAATCGAGCTTCCCCTGCCCCGCGTTCTGAATCGCAAAGCTCTGCGGCCCGATTACCAGGCTGCCTTCCACGCCGGTAAACAGGAAGCCGGTTTGAGTCGGCAGGAGGATCGGCTGCGTCTTCGTGACCGTGAGCACCACCGAGATGATCTTCGTTTCCGATCCCGTCAGGTTGCGCAGCAGGACTTGTCCTTGATACACGCCCTGGGCAAGCCCGGCGATATCGACCGAAGCCGTGAGCGTCGAGGGCGCAGTGCCCAGGCTGGGAGAGATGCGGAGCCACTGGCCGCCGCTGGAAGTCTCGGCCGTGGCGCTCCAACTCAGCGTGCCGCTGCCCACATTCGAGATCGACAGTACTTGCTGCGCCGGATTCGCTCCGCCCGCCACCGCCTGGAAGTTCAGGTACTGCTGCGACAGGCCCAAAGAGGCCCCGACGGCCCCCTGCACCGTCAGCAGCACGTCCGCCGTTTGTAGCGGATTGCTGGTGACCGCGCTCTTGACGGTAACCGTGCCCCGGTAGCTCCCGGCGCCCAACTTCGACGCATCCACGGTCAATAGAATAGTGGCTGGGGCTGTGCCCGAAGTCTTGCTGGCAGTCAGCCAGTTCCCGCCCGCGCTGGTCGCAATCTCCAGCGTCCAGTTGAAGGGCAGGCTATTGGCAGCCGCGATATTGAACTGCTGCGCGGTGACAAAGGGGCTCCCCTGCGTGGCGTTGAAGAATAGCGTCGTCGGCGACACCACCATCTCCGGCTGCACCAGAGCCAAGCTCAGCTTGCGCACCCGGCCGTTCAATGCGTCGGCCACGTAAATGTTCCCGGAAGGATCCGCCACAATTGCGCCTGACCACAGACTGAGACGGGCAAGTGCAGCCACACCACCGTCACCGAAGAAACCCTGAGTAGAACCGGCCACCGTCAGCAGCACGTTGTCGGAGGCGCGGATTTCCTGGACCGTTCCGCCCCAATCCACGAGGAAGATATTGTTGTCCTTGTCCACCGTCACAGCAGAGCTTACTCCTACGTTGCCCAGCGGGCCACCAGGCTGGCTGCGCGCCTGGACCGCAGTAATGATTCCGGTGGAGAGGTTGAGCCGGCGAAGGAGGCCAGCGGCAATCAGAAGTTGTCCCTGGCGATCGATAGCGAGACCTTGGGGACCACCGACGGCGGCCGCAGTGCCTGGACCGTTATCGCCGGAGGTGCCTGGGTTACCGTTCCCGGCGACCGTGGTGATGATGCCGGTGGCTCCATCCACCCTCCGCACACGATTGTTAAAGATATCGCTGATGAAAATGTTGCCAGCCGCATCAGTGACAATTCCATGGACCTCGTTCAGGAGCGCTTGTGTGGCCGGCCCCCCATCCCCCGAGTATCCGCCGGTCCAAGACAGTGGCCCGGCGACGCGGGCGATTTTCCCGGTCTGCGCGTCCATCCTCCAAAGTGAAAGAAGCTGATCGAAGAGGATGTTCCCCTGGGGGTCCACGTGTATGCTTTGCATGTTGCCGAGCGACGCTGCCGTCGCGGCTACTCCATCGGCCATCGGCGTCGAGCCGCCACCAAGGACGGTTGTAATGCGGCCGGTGGTGGGATCAAGCTGCCGGACGCGTCCGAGAGGGCGTTCCCCCACATAGACGTTGCCCCGAGCATCAGTCGCCATACCGAGGGGCAAAGACAAAACCGCGAGGCGTGCCACTCCGTCGAAGGGTTCGTTGCTCCCGGCAATAATGGCGAGCTTCCCGGGAGCCGCGCTGGCTTGCAGGATTCGCCCGTAATAGGTAGCGGCGAAGACCCATCTACCCGCGGCGTCACGCGCGATTCCCGCGCCCTGCCAATTGCCTCCGAAGTTGGTGACTAGGCCAGTGTTTGCATCCACCTTGGCCAGACCCGGGCCATAGGTAAAGTAAAGGTTGTCCTGCTGGTCAAAGAGCATGCTGATCGGGCTACACATGGCGCTGGTGGCAGCGAGGCTTCCGTCAGGGATCGAACAATAACTCCCCTGGTTAGGAATCCCGACTACCGTAGTAATGATCCCAGTGCCGCGTTCTATCCGCCGGACCGTATCGGACGCTACATAAAGACTGCCCTTCGAGTCGAGCGCCAGCCCCTGCATTCCTCCCGGAAATGACCCACTGGCAAAACCGGCGCTCAGCGCTGGCCCGCCGTCGCCCGAAGTCTGGCACTGGCCGCTCCCGGCGTAGGTACTGATGATGCCGGCCGTGTCCACACGCCGGACATGGCAATTCCCGGCGTCGGCGACGAAGAGATTACCGGTCGCGTCGAACGCCAAGCCGGTAGGGGCATTGAGTTTTGCGAAGCGTGCCGAGCCGCCATCGCCCGCGTAGCCCGCCTGTCCCGTTCCCACCACCGTGGTGACGAGCCCGTCCGGCGTCAGCTTGCGCACGCGGTTGTTTGACGAGTCGGTGAAGTAGATGTTGCCGGCGGCATCGCCCGTCAGGTGGCTTGGGCGTTCCAGCCGCACCGACAATCCCGGAACGGGAATGGCATCGTCCAGTATCGTGCCGCCGCCCACCACCACACGCATAATGCCGGTGGCCGGGTCCATGCGGCGGATCACGTGGTTGCCCATGTCGGCCACCCACAATGCGCCGTCGCGGTCGATCCACAGCCCGTTGGGCATGTTCAGCGGGGTCTGCGTGGCCGGCAGGCCATCATAAATCGCCCCGCCCGCCACCGTGTCAATCACCCAAGTCGCCGTGCCTTGCGCAAAGCACAACGAGACGCACACGAAAATATGCAGCAGTAGAAAGGCAGCCGCTCTTGCCATGGCTTACACTCCGATCGAGATCAGTATCGAGGGGCCCTACCTGGGATATCCTGGACAGAGTTTAGCACAACTGTCCGTGGCGGGCCGGGTGGCTTGGTTCCCGCGTCACTAGGACGATGGTCCCATTGCGGACACGTTTGCCCTTGGGCTTTCATCTTTGGCCCGCTTCGCGGGCTGGCCCGCATTCGGGCTGGCGCCCCGGCCTCCTCGCAGAACCGCCTCCGCCTTTACACTTTTGGGATAGGAGCTTAAGAAAGCGAATCGGAACGGGCTGTTCGCTCATCAAACTTACGAAGTAGTCTGTTCAACGTGGAGGAAGAATGCCCGGAAGGAAGCAATGGATCGCGTTATCGGTGATCGCCGTCCTGGTGCTGAGCCTTGTGGTTGCGGCGCAGACCGACGGCGGCAAGCGGGTGGCCAGGCGCGTTTCGAAAATTCTCAACCCCGACTGGACGCCGGAGAAGGGAACCTACGACCAGCCGGCGGCAACGCTGGGAGCCAGGCCCGTGCAGCCGTGGACCGAAACCACCGTCAATGCCGGCGTCAACAAGCAGCCGCTCAAGGGCGAGATCGTGACCGTGACCGGCGAAGTGATCGATCTATCCTGCTACCTGCAGCTTGGCAAGCACGGAGCGAAGCACAAGGATTGCGGCATCAAGTGCCTGCGCGCCGGCCAGCCCATCGCGCTGCTGACCCAGGACGGCTCGGTGTATGTGCTGATGGAAGAGGAGCACGACCCGCGGCGCGACGGGAAGACCGGCCTGCGCGGCGCGGCCATCGAGCATTTCGCCCAGGTCGTCCAGGTCACCGGCACCAGCACCACCGTGGACGGCCAGAAGGCGCTCTACGTCCAGGGGTTCGTCAGCCAGTAAGAAGACCTGGGACCTGGGACCTGAGACAAAATTGCCCGCCGCGCTCAAGACGCTTCCCACTCAGGCCCTTCGGTCTCCGGTCTCTTTGTACTCTGCGTGCCTTTGTGATGAAATAGGGCGCGATGCTGACTCGACGCGAATTCCTCGCTACCAGTAGCGCGGCGTTGCTGCCGCAGCCGCGCCGCCGGCCTAACGTGCTCGTCTTCATGACCGACCAGGAGTCGGCGCTGTTGCCCGGTCCGGCCGATACGCCGAACCGCCGCCGCATCGATCAGATCGGCACCCGCTTCACTTCCGCCTTCTGCAACACGCCGCAATGCTCGGCGGCGCGATCATCGCTGTTCACTGGGCTGGAACCGCATCAGACGGGCGTAATCACCAACGTCGACGGCAGCTCGTTGGGCAAGCCGCTTTCGCCTTCCTTGCCCACCGTTGGAAGCGTTTTCCGTTCCGCCGGTTACAGCGCCGGATATTTTGGAAAATGGCACCTCGGCAATGCCCGCGCCGGCCTGGGCGAGTTCGGATTTGACACCTATCCGGGCGAGCGCGGCGGAGACGATGAAGCGGCGCGCCAGGCCGCTGACTGGCTCGGCCGGCAGAAGGCGCCGTGGCTGGCCTGGATTTCCGTCGTCAACCCGCACGACATCTATTCGGTGGGCAAAGAATGGGAACGGATCCGCCTGCGGCCGGGAGTCAAGCCGCCGAACACCGATATTCGCAACCTGGAAGGAAAGCCAACCGAGCAGCGCGAGTACGTCGACAAGGACCAGGGGAAAGCAGCAGCGTCATTCACTCCGCAAGATTGGATTCGCTACCGCAGCTACTACCTCGACCTGCTGGAGAAAGCCGACGCGAACCTGGGCACGGTGCTCGGCGCGGTCCCCGACCTGAACTCCACCATCATCGTCTATACCTCCGACCACGGCGATGCGTTGGGCGAGCACGGACTGGC
>Ga0315279_10008669_pt1 | contig 12280 bp, 7 predicted proteins | sample YL17G06_20_MG_FD_203694 | JGI IMG/M metagenome (GOLD analysis project Ga0315279, IMG submission 203694) | Sediment microbial communities from Yellowstone Lake, YNP, Wyoming, USA - YL17G06_20 | ecosystem: Environmental > Aquatic > Freshwater > Lake > Sediment | place: USA: Wyoming | collected... | reverse complement strand
TGTCTGAAACCTGATCAGCCTTTTGTCAGGAGGATTACTGCCTGCGAAATTTTCAGCAATAATATAAACGCTATTATCTCCCTCTTTAAGAGGAACAGAATTGGAAATTCTATAGTTACATTCACCGGTTTGAGGTGCCTGAAACGACATTGCACTTGCCATCTGAACACCATTTACTATGATCCTTACCGATTTAAGCCCGGTTGCTGATTTAATACACGCCTCAATAAGAACCATTTCCGCATTGACTATGGAGCTGTCAATAGCCGGATTAGTCCAACTGATGACAGGTGGATTTGCCGGTGGATTGGTAAGATAGCGGGTTTCAGAATTAGTAGTTCCAATATTGTTGGTTACTGAGAGATAAATATTATTTTCCCCGGGCTGAAGGTTTATTGCTTTTTTAAGTGTGTATTCACCTTGTGAACCTGCAGGTGAGATTTGATTTACCTCCTCCGATCCTACGCCATTCACGTAAACAAGCACCGATTGAAGTTTATCAAATGATTTAATCGCCGCCCTGATCTCTGCTGAGTATAAGTTGATATCCTCGTGTGGCCTTGATGGGCTTAACCAGGTTACAGCTGGTGCTGCAGAAGCCATATAGTTTACTGATCGTGTTTCCGAAGTAGAACTTCCTGCATTGTTTTCTGCAAAAATATATATCTTGTTTTCTCCCTGGTTAAGGGTTATTGTCTTTTCAATACTATATTCCCCCTGCTGCTTATTTATTGTATTAACATCAGGTATACCAGATAATTCTTTCTCATTAATAAATACTTTAAGATTATGCAAGTCGGTTGTAGATGTAATATTTGCCTTGATAGTGATTGTTGCTGTTACTAAGCTGGAAACACTTGTCTCAGGATTTCCCCATGTAATTACAGGCTTTGATGGAACGATGTATTTAATATTGCGTATTTCTGATGTTACGTTGCCAGCAACATTGCCGGCAACAACATAGATCTTATTATCACCCGGTATGAGAGACACAGCATTTTCCAGAACAAAATCTTCATTTTCTTTTTTAACACTATTTAATAAACTAACATTCTCCAGGACTTTCTCATTCAGATAAACTACAATATTTTCCAATTTAGCAAATGACTTAATATCCATTTTGATATCCAAAAAAGGATTATTTACTACTGATTGGTCAGGTATCGGATTCTTCCATGAAAGGACAGGTAAAGTGGGGACCATATAAGTTATGACACGTTTTTCAGAACTGATTGTCCCTGCATCAGTTATGGCTGACAGGTCAATGGTGTTAACTCCCGGCTTAAGAGTTAATGTATTCTCGTACAAGAATTCCTGAGTGTTCTTTTTGGAGATCTTTGATCTGCCTTCGGATGATAATTCAGTTCCATTGAGCGACAGTCGTGTGCTTTTAATTTCTGATTTTGTTTTAATGGTGGCAGAAACCGGGAATTCAGACTTATAAGTGTCTGAGTTACTGTCAACCGGCACCATCCATTTAATTTCTGATATCGTACCCGGAACATAATTGATATAACGTCTATCTGAAGAACCTGTTCCTTTGATATTATCAGCATTAAGAACGATGCTATTTCCTCCTGCACTCAGGGGAACGGTCATTTCAAAAATATATGTATCATTATTCAGGCGGGTAAATGCTTCTTTTTTCTGGACAGTACCATTGAGATTTATACTGGTACTGAGCAGATCAAGGTTTGTTTTTATTTCAGCTTTGATATTCAGCACTCCGGATTCCAGGGTTGAGTTAGCAGTAGCAGGTAATATCCATTTAATAATCGGTTCAAGCTGGCAAATGATACTGCGTTTTTCAGAACTTGCTGTGCCAATATAGTTTTTCGCATCAACTAAAATGGTGTTAATACCTGCCTGGAGAGGAACTAAACTCTTAAATATATAAGTAATGCTATCTTTCTGTTCAAGTTTTTTAACAGTTTCACTGATCCTGTTGTGAAATATCCTGACTGTTTGTAATTCGGTCTTGGAAACAATTTCCGCACTGATCAGGATTATTCCTGAATTATTAAGACTATCCGTGATGGATGGACTAACAAGAGTTATAACCGGTGATGAACCATGAAAATAATTGACAACCCTTGTTATTGAATTGGTAACTCCTTTAGTAGTGCTTGTTGAGATATAAATGCTGTTCTTACCAGGATTAAGTTGTATGGTCCTTTCAAAAGAATATGTATTATCATTCAGGCGTGTGATTCCTCCCTTTTCCCCGGCTAATTCAGTGCCATTGAGATTTATACTTACATTTTTCAGATCAAAGTCTGTATATATCTCAGCTTTAACAGTCAGCATTTCCGACTTTGTGGCTGAGTTGACAGAAGCGGGCAGTAGCCATTTAACAAATGATTCAAGCTGGCAAGTAATATTACGCTTTTCTGAACTTGCCAAACCTATAGGATTCATTGCTTCAACATAAATGATATTTTGACCTCTATTGAGAGGAATTAGACTCTCTAGGATATAGGTAACGCTATCTTTTTGTACAGCTTTTATACCAGTTTCACTACCCACTATTTCCCCGTTATGAATTATCCTGAATGTTTTTAAAGCAGTATAAGAGACAATTTCCGCCCTGACCAGGGTTCTGCCTGAACTATTAAGGCTATCCATGACAGAAGGACTAACAAGTGTAATAACCGGTGCTGAGCCAAGAGAATAATTGATATACCTTGTTGTTGAATTGGTAACTCCCTTAATATTGCTTGTTGAGATATAAACGTTATTCTTACCAGGATTAAGTTGTATGGTCCTTTCAAAAGAATATGCATTATCATTCAGGCGTGTAATTACTCCCTTTTCCCCGGCTAATTCAGAGCCATTGAGATTTATACTTACATTTTTCAGATCAAAGTCTGTTTTTATCTCAGCTTTGATATTCAGCATTCCCGACTCTGTGGTTGAGTTGATAGCAGCGGGTAAGAGCCATGTGACAAACGGTTCAAGCTGGCTGGTAATAATACGTTTTTCTGAACTTGCAGAGCCTATAGAGTTTTTTGCTTCAACATAAATGATATTTTGACCTCCTATTAGTGGAATTAGACTCTCTATGATATAGGTAACGCTATCTTTTTGTACAGCTTTTATACCAGTTTCACTACCCACTATTTCCCCATTATGATATATCCTGAATGTTTTTAATGCAGTATTAGAGACAATTTCCGCCCTCACCAGGGTTCTGCCTGAACTATTAAGACTATCCTTAGAAGAAGGACTAACAAAGGTTATGGCGGGTGTTGAGCCAAGGGAATAGTTGATATACCTTGTTGATGAATTGGTAATTCCTTTAGCACTGCTTGTTGAGATATAAATGCTATTCTTACCAGGACCAAGTTGTATGGTCCTTTCAAAAGAATATGTATTATCATTCAGGCGTGTGATTCCTCCCTTTTCCCCGGCTAATTCAGTGCCATTGAGATTTATACTTACATTTTTCAGATCATAGGCTGTCTTTATCTCAGCTTTGACAGTCAGCATTACCGACTTTGCGGTTGAGCTGACAGAAGCGGGTAAGAGCCATGTAACAAACGTTTCAAGCTGGCTGGTAATAATACGTTTTTCTGAACTTGCAGAGCCTATAGAGTTTTTTGCTTCAACATAAATGATATTTTGACCTCTATTGAGAGGAATTAGACTCTCTAGGATATAGGTAACGCTATCTTTTTGTACAGCTTTTATACCAGTTTCACTACCCACTATTTCCCCGTTATGAAATATTCTGAATGTTTTTAATGCAGTATAAGAGACAATTTCCGCCCTGACCAGGGTTCTGCCTGAACTATTAAGGCTATCCATGACAGAAGGACTAACCAGGGTAATAACCGGTGCTGAGCCAAGGGAATAGTTGACAATCCTTGTTGTTGAATTGGTAACTCCCTTAATATTGCTTGTTGAGATATAAAGGTTGTTCTTACCAGGATTAAGTTGTACGATCCTTTCAAGAGAATATGCGTTATCATTCAGGCGTGTAATTCCTCCCTTTTCATCGGCTAATTTAGTACCATTGAGATTTATACTTACATTTTTCAGATCAAAGTCTGTCTTTATCTCAGCTTTGACAATCAGCATTCCCGACTCCGTGGTTGAGTTGATAGCAGCAGGTAAGATCCATGTAACAAACGGTTCAAGCTGGCTGGTAATAATACGTTTTTCTGAGCTTACTGAGCCTATAGAGTTTTTTGCTTCAACATAAATGATATTTTGACCTCTATTGAGAGGAATTAAACTCTCTATGATATATGTAATGCTATCTTTTTGTTCAGGTTTTTTGCCGGTTTCACTAAACACTATTGTCCCATTATGATATATCCTGAATGTTTTTAAAGCAGTATAAGAGGCAATTTCCGCCCTGACCAGGGTTCTGCCTGAATTATTAAGACTATCCTTAGAAGAAGGACTAACCAAGGTTATAACCGGTGCTGAGCCAATTTGTTGACCCGCCAGTGGACGTGCAAGAAGAATAATAAGAATAAGGCTGACATACCAAATAATACTGTTAATCCGGCATTGCGGTTCAAATGGACGTATTACAAATAATTTTTTCATAAGGCATATCTGAATTATGACAAAATATTTTTAAGTAATTAAATAACTGGTTATTACGCTCCCATTTTATTTAGTATCAAATTTACAATTAAATTGTTTATAATCAAAAAAAAATTAGCAGATTCATTTCCCATATCATCCTTCATTACGGCACGATGACGGTGAAGCAACTAGTAAAGGAAGCCACACACAAAAGTATAACTGTCTTCATAAAATTCGTGAAGGAAATTGCATATTGCACCAATTACCTTGCACCCCAAAAATCATTTTGATAAATGCAGGATCTTTCATACTTTCATCTCTTCAAAAGATGCTGCTATGAATTATATTGATATAATAATTCTTGTTGTCCTCGGAATATCTATGGTTAGCGGTTTTATTAACGGACTTGTAAAGGAGGTGGCAACACTTGCTGCCCTGATACTCGGGATCTGGGGCGCTATCAGATTTTCCAGCTTTACAGCGGAAAAACTTTATGACTATTTTGACATGACCGGGAAATATGTAGGGATAGTTTCATTCCTTGTGACATTTGCTATTATTGCGATAATCATTCATTTTATCGGATTACTTGTCGACAAACTAATGGAAGCTGTTTCTCTGGGATTTATCAACAAGCTTCTTGGGATTGTATTCGGTCTTTTCAAATCTGTTCTTATCATGAGTATAATTTTTGTTGTGCTTAATGCCATTGATGCCCGCAGACCATTCCTTCCAAAAGAGAAGATCGAAGAGTCAATGCTTTATAACCCTATTTCAGATATAGCCCCTGCGATATTCCCGATAATCGGGGAGGGCGGATTCTATCATAGCTTCGAAAGGTTTAAAAAGAAACCTGAAGAAATTACAATGTGACCAATTTACTATATTTGCGATTCGAAAATCAGAATTATGAATTTTGTTGAAGAACTGAGATGGAGAGGCATGATACACGATATTATGCCGGGAACTGAGGAGCTGCTGAAAAAAGGAAAAACTACCGGCTATATAGGTTTTGATCCTACCGCAGATTCCTTGCATATTGGTCATATGGTCCAGGTTATGATGCTTGTCCATTTTCAGAGGGCCGGCCATACCCCGATAGCCCTTGTCGGCGGTGCTACAGGAATGATCGGAGACCCTTCCGACAAATCAGAAGAGAGATCGCTTCTGGATGAAGACACCCTGAGAAAGAATCAGGAAAACATAAAGAAACAGCTGTCTAAATTTCTTGATTTTCAGTCAAATAAACCAAACAAAGCATTGATGGTAAATAATTATGACTGGATGAAAGAGTTCTCTTTTCTTGGGTTTATAAGGGATATTGGAAAGCATATTACTGTAAACTATATGATGTCGAAAGATTCTGTAAAGAAGCGGCTTGGTTCAGAGGCGAAAGAAGGAATGTCATTTACAGAATTCTCATACCAGCTTGTGCAGGGGACCGACTTTCTGTTTCTTTATAATAATCTTAACTGCAAGCTGCAGATGGGCGGATCGGACCAGTGGGGAAATATTGTTACAGGTACAGAGCTTATCCGGCGCAAATCGGGAGGTGAGGCATTTGCACTCACCTGCCCGCTCATCACAAAAACCGATGGATCAAAATTTGGCAAGACTGAATCAGGAAATGTCTGGCTCGATCCTGAAAAAACTACTCCCTACCAGTTCTATCAGTTCTGGCTGAATGTATCGGATAAAGATGCAGCCAGGTACATTAAAATATTTACCATATTAGACCGCAAAACAATAGAGGAGCTTACCTTACGTCATAATATATATCCGCACGAAAGAATTCTGCAAAAAAGGCTGGCCGAAGAGGTCACCGTAATGGTACATTCACGCGAAGATTATGACGCTGCCGATGAAGCATCACAGATATTGTTCGGAAAAGGAACAACCGAGTCCCTGAGAAAGATGACTGAAAAAACATTTCTTTCTGTTTTTGAGGGTGTTCCGGTGTTCAATGTGAAGAAAGAATTTATTAGCTCCGGAACCACTATATCTGATTTATGTACTGTCCATACCCGTGTTTTTCCTTCCAAGGGAGAATTCAGAAGACTTGTTCAGGGAGGTGGCATAAGCATAAATAAGAAGAAAATTGATAATCCGGAGATGATAATTGATGCGGATCTTTTGCTAAATGGAAAATATCTTCTGATTCAGAAAGGAAAGAAAAACTATAATCTGATCAAAGTAGCATAAAAATAATAAACCTATGAAATCTTCAGAAACGGTCCGGTTCAGACCAAATTCTTTTAATCTTTTTAATCTTTGCATTAGGTACTGGAAGGTTCTTCTTATAACCGGTATTGCAGCATTTATTATTTCAGCAGTTATCTCACTTACCGTTACACCATTATTCAGGTCAGCAGTGGTACTTTATCCGACAACGAATGTTGTTGAGACACAGACTCTTTTTGGCGTTCAAAGTACAGCCACGGCACTTTTCGGTGATGAAACTGCAACAGAAAAGGTTCTTCAAATACTTCGTTCAGATAATATTAAAAACTACCTGGCAGGCAAATATGATCTGATGAAACACTATGGTATCGGGGAAAATGCAAAATATAAACATACTTTGCTTAATGGGAGAATGAACAAATATATTATATCAAGAAAAACACAATATAATTCAATTGAAATAAGTGTTCTCGATTCTGACCCTGTTAATGCATCAACTATGGCAAATGATATTGCCAGACAAATTGATACGGTTTTTAATCAGATTGTGAAAGATGCCGGAAGAAAATCATTTACTGCAATTAATAATAGTTATAATGAACAGTTCAAAAGGGTCATATCACTCGAGGATTCTCTCCGGCTTTTAAGCCCCGGAGGTTTTGCTTTTATTTATCCGGGTAATTTCATTACCGGTTCAGCAAATAACTCCCGGGGAACGGCTTCCGGACATTATTCCCCTGAATTTATAAGGCTGATAAATATGTTTGAATCGGAAAATGAAAATCTGTCAGCTATAAGGAGCAGACTAACGGAGGCAAAAATGCTCGCCGAACAGATTCTTCCATATACTCATATTATCAATGAAGCAAAAGTTTCGGAAAAAAAGGCTTTCCCTAAAAGATCTCTTATTGTTATGGGTTCCACTCTATCGGCACTCCTGCTTTTAATATTTTTTCTTGGTCTCTCAGACTCGGTTGTGAGGGATGGAAAATAGACCAAAATATTTAATTGTGGTTAAGAACAACTTCAGGGTCATCGGGGCTTCTGTTCTGAGCATTATCTTTCTTATTATATCAATGATGCTGATAGGAAACGGAGCAACACTTCTCTGGCTTATCCCACCTGCATTGCTAATGGTACTTCTTGCGTTTTTGGCCATTGATAAGTTCCTTCTACTCACAGTTTTTCTTGTACCAGTCTCTATTCAGCTCAGGTTTATTATTCCTGATACTTCTGCTGACATTTTTCTTCCTACTGAACTGATGCTTGCCGGGACCCTGATATTGATGATCTTCAAGGTTTTTAATGCAAGGGAGTTAAACAGGAAAATCCTTTTTCATCCGGTTTCAATAATTTCATTTAGCATGCTAGGATGGTATTTGATTACATCATTGACAAGCACATTACCAGCTGTTTCATTTAAAAACTTTATTACCAGGCTTTGGTTTTTTGCAGGATTTTATCTTCTGGCAGCTGAAATCTTCAGAAAACCACAAAGAATAAGGAGTTATTTTTATGCATATATAGCAGGTATGATACCTGTGGTTATATATTATTTGATCAGGATCTGGCAGTCCGGGATATTTAACCAGAAAGCTGCACATTCTGCAATAAGACCTTTTTTTAATGATCATACCTCGTTTGGCGCAGCACTTGCATTTTGTATTCCGGTAATTATTTATTTACTCACACGGAGAGAAACATCAAAAATTATCAAGGCAGTTTTATTTATTTTATTATTGCTCTTTTCTGTTGCCCTTATATTTTCTTACAGTCGCGCTGCCTGGGTGAGTCTGCTTACTGCAGCTCTGATTGCCTTTTTTCTATTGCTTAGAATACCATGGAAAATTGTTTTTCCTGCAATTGTAATAGTCCTTATTATTATTTCCATGTCATGGTCCAGCCTAATAATACGACTTAACGAAAACAGGCAGGAATCTTCCGGTAATATAAAAAGCCACCTTCAGTCAATAGCAAATATCAGATCAGACGCTTCAAATATGGAGAGGATCAACCGATGGAAATCCGCCCTGAGAATGTTCAAGGAAAAACCGCTGATGGGCTGGGGTCCGGCAACATACCAGTTCAAATATGCCCCGTTTCAGATGACTACTGAGAAGACAATTATCAGCACAAACTATGGTGAAGGTGGAAATGCTCACAGCGAATATCTTAGCTCCCTGGTCGATTCCGGTATACCTGGACTGATTCTGTACATCCTATTGCTTTTTACCTCAATCAGGAAAGGAATTAAAATCTGGGAGACGCATAGCAACAGACATATCAGAAATTTGGCTGTTGCTCTGGTAGCCGGACTTATCACCTATGCAGTCCATGGAACATTAAATAACTTTCTGGATACTGATAAAATTTCAGCACTTTTCTGGGGGATGATCGCCGCAATTGTTGCAATGGATATCGGCCTTAAAGAAATAAAAGAAAATATACCGTTATCTCAGATCGGCAGCAATGATTGATACATCATCAAAAAGACCGGGATTATTGTCCGGGATTCCAAGCTCTTTAATAAGCTTTGCTATATTCTCCTTGACAGGCTTTTTATTGGTAATGTGCTTTATAATAACCCCTGTCCCGATATCTTTACCATTATCATCTTTAAGCTCCGAAAGACCATCGGTATAGCATACGATTTTGGAATAGTCCATTATTACTATTTCCTGCTTTTCAACAACAGGGATATCGTCAAGCATACCAATTCCGACACAACAGGCTTTAAGATGCTTCACGTCGCCCGTAGCAGTATTATAAAAAACCGGTGGGTTATGAGCTGCATTGACAAATTCCAGCACCCTCCTTTTATGATCATATCGCGCAACAAAAAATGTGATGAATTTTTCACCTGCCGCATTTGCTATAATTATTGCATTGAGCTTTTTAACAAGTGTTTCCAGATCAATGTCATGGGTAAAAAGTGCTCTGAAACTGGCCTGAAAATTTGACATCAGGATTGCAGCAGAAATTCCTTTACCGGATACATCGGCAATACAGAATCCGGTTATATTATCGGAAAGCTTAATACAATCATAATAATCGCCACCTACCTCAGAATGAGGATAATAAAATCCATTTACTATTATTTTACCTTTATCGGGCAGCTGACTCTCGCGAGGGATGAGGGCTGTTTGCATCCTTGCAGCAAGTTCAAGCTCTTTCTTCAGAGCCTCCTGGCGGAGACTTTCATTAAAAAGCCTTATGTTTTCAATAGCAACAATAATTATACTTGAGAAGGTCTGAATGAAATTGAGATGTTTTAACACCGGACTCATACCTTCTCCTTCCTCGTCAATATCACCAATAAAAATATATGCCAGCGGGACAAGGTTATTAAGAACAGGAATAATTATATCAACACCTTCAAAACCAAGTTCTGGAGTAACAATAGCTATCTCTTTGAACCCTAGTAACATTGATTCGACATCGATTGATTTCTCAAGGCGCCTTGGGAATCCTGCATTAAGGATACATTCCCATTTGTACCCATGCTTGAAGATAAGGATCTTGCCTATACCCAGGTTATTTCTGAGGATAGATTCATATTTTAACAGGAGATCTTCGGTAGGCAGGTTTGAATTGATAGATAATGTTATATCCAGCAATGCATCCAGCTTAAACTTTGAAATCTTCAGCCTGTCTCTCGAAGATCTGATCTCATTCATATATTTATATTATGACTTTACCCTTTCAACGTAAGTCTTATCCCTGGTATCAACTTTGATCTTATCTCCTGTATTGACAAAGAGCGGAACCATAATTGTTGCGCCTGTCTCTATTTTCGCCCGTTTCAGCGTATTTGTTGCGGTATCGCCTCTCAATCCGGGTTCAGAGTATGTTACCTCCATCACTACAAAAGGAGGAAGATCAACTGACAAAATGTTTTCAGTATCTGCATGAACGACTATCTCAGCACCTTGTCCCTCCTTAAGGAATTCGTGATTTTCGATCATATGTTCCGGGACCGATATCTGCTCATATGTTTCCATATGCATAAAGTTATAGCCCATATCATCTTTGTAGAGGTATTGATAAGGGCGCCTTTCAACTCTGGCTATATTGACTTTTACTCCGGATGAAAATGTATTATCAATTACTCTTCCGGTTTTAATATTCTTAAGTTTAGTTCGAACGAAAGCAGGTCCTTTTCCTGGTTTGACATGCTGAAATTGAACAATGGTATACAGGTCATTATTAAATTCAATAACCAATCCGTTCCTGAAATCCTGAGTAGTAGCCATAAATATAATTTATTCTTATAATAATTAATCTTTTCTGGTTTTTATATCAAGTGTATCTGAAAGTCCTTCATAGCTGTTTAGATCGACTGTAAAAGCACCTACAAATATATCAAATCGTGCTTTAACAGGTAAATAATTTTTATCTGCAGAGAACCAGAATGAAACATCCTCTTCACTTTTGAAAAGCCGGCCAACTTCAGTTACCGGGTTAAACCTATAGCATTTTAATTTACCGGCCCTTGTTCTCACCTCATCCAATCCTATATATTTGAGCCTAATAGAGTAAAGCTCATCAGTGAACCATGTCATAATAGTGATTATTTCACCTTTTTTAAATGCATAGTTACTGGCAAGAAAATGCTTCCGGAAAAAATAAAAGCATGACAGGATATCGTGAATACCCTGTTGGGTAATATGGATACCTGTAAGATCACTGTTTAAAATTGCGGAATCCTGTCTTGTCTTATGATCAAATAAGACTACATTATATCTTTTGTATCTCCCCTCCGATACATTTCTTATTGATTTAACAGGAAGTTCTGTCTCCGGATTAATATAACTTTCAAAACTGTCTCTGACTTTAAACAGAGCATCAGCTAAACCGGTGGTTTGCGCATTAAATACGGAATGCAGAACTTCTATTCCGGCGAATGAATCTTTTTTCAGTTCAAGTGTTGCAATACCTCCGTTAATTGGGCCATAATGAATAATATATGATACTTTTTCTCCGGCCTGATAAGGTCCCTTCTGCCCATTAGTGAAGGCTGATAACAGGATGAAAACCGAATATATTAAAAAAAGCTTATTCATATGTTCCTCAAATTAAGGCATAAATATGAAAAATCTATTCACCCGTAATGTTCTTTTTTGGCACAGTTGCAATGAAATCTTTTAAATAAAAAGGTTCAAAATAAGCAACATCCTCAAAGTGACCGGAATCAAATGCTTCATAAACAGGAATATGCATATGCTTTGCAGATACTGTGAAATCATCAGCAAAAACTGAGTTTTTATGGTTTATAACATCCCTGCATTTTCCTGCGCCATCGCCGAAAAAAATGATCCTGACAGACTCAGGTATATCTGAAAATGATTCTTTACTGATCACAGATGCTGAGATATCCTTAACGATTCTGCCTCCGGAATCGAATAGTGAATAATAGACTTCCATACTTTTTGCATCTAGCATCGGACAAAATAATGAATTGGCACCTGCCGAATATTTTCTATCAGGTGTATCCTTTATCCCGTAAAACATCAATAATGTGGTTTCTATCCCGATTAACGGGATTGATGATGCAAATGCA
>Ga0315279_10008668_pt1 | contig 12280 bp, 10 predicted proteins | sample YL17G06_20_MG_FD_203694 | JGI IMG/M metagenome (GOLD analysis project Ga0315279, IMG submission 203694) | Sediment microbial communities from Yellowstone Lake, YNP, Wyoming, USA - YL17G06_20 | ecosystem: Environmental > Aquatic > Freshwater > Lake > Sediment | place: USA: Wyoming | collected... | reverse complement strand
ACTCCCCTGCTGAACGTGGGTGTTCCTCACCGCCGTTCATGGGTAAGCAAAGTAGAAAGGTGTGTCTAATTCGAGCCTCGATACGGGCTTCGTTAACGATAGACGAATTACGTTCTCTACTGGTATGAGCAAATCCGCATGAATGCATACGCATCTGAGAAATATGAGACTCCCCCGGTTGAATCTGGCGTTCTTTATGTAGTCAGCACCCCTATCGGCAATCTGGAGGATATAACCTTAAGAGCCTTAAGAGTGTTGAAAGAGGTGGCTCTTGTGGCGGCTGAGGATACCCGACATACGGGACTACTTTTGAAACACTACGGAATTGAAAAGAGATTGGAATCCTATCATGATTTTAACAAAGAAAAGAAAGCTCCAGCTTTGATAGAAGAATTGAAATCCGGGAGAGCGGTAGCAGTTACTTCAGACGCCGGGACCCCTGGGATTTCCGATCCCTGCTATTTGCTGGTGAAATTAGCCATTCAGGAGAAGATCAAAGTTGTTCCTATTCCAGGTGCCTCCGCTTTCCTTTCTGCTTTGGTGGTCTCCGGACTGCCTACGGATAGATTTACCTTCGAGGGTTTTTTGCCCACCAAGTCAGGCAAAAGAAGAAAAAGGTTGGAGGAATTGCACGAAGAGAAAAGGACCTTGATCTTCTATGAATCCCCACATCGCCTTCTCAAAACTCTAAAGGACCTATCTGAGATTTTGGGAGAAAGAAAAATGGTGGTAGCAAGGGAGCTGACCAAAAAATTCGAGGAGATAAAAAGAGGCACCCCAGAAGAGATTATAGAATACTTTCAGAAAAGCAAGGTCAAAGGGGAGTTGGTGGTGGTTGTTGAAGGAGTGAAATAAGTTAGAAGTCAGAAGTTAGAAGTGAGAAGTTAAGAGAGTAAAGGTTTACGTAATTCCCGGAAGAAAGATCAATAGATCAGAAGGATAACAAAAAGCGGCGGACTGCGGACGGCAGACGGCGGACGTTTTTCATAGGAGATTTTTCCCTTGACTTAACCAGATCAAAGTGATATTATTATGCCCGAATTAAGTAAATAGAGTTGAGTCAAATGATCAATGGACAAATGATGAAGGCAGAGTTGAAATTATTAAATAAGCATTGGGTCAATGGATTTTTCACGGTCATTGAGCCGATCGCTAAGCTTTTGATAAATTTGAGAGTCCATCCTCATATCATCACCATTGCCGGACTTTTGATCAGCATTCTGGCTTTCAATTTCTTCAGGCTGGGGGATTTTTTGTATGCGGGGTTGATGGTGATCTTAGCTGGCGCGTGCGACGTACTGGATGGCAGATTAGCCCGCGAGACCAAGCAAATCACAAAATTTGGAGCCTTGATGGATTCCACCATCGACAGATACTCGGAAGTTCTGATGTTTTTGGGACTGGCCATCTTTTTTCATGACAGGCAAAGCTATATCGTATATCTCATAATTTTAGCCCTCACTGGCTCCTTCATGGTGAGCTACACCCGGGCAAGAGCAGAGGGGTTGGGGATCGAGTGTAGGGTAGGGATCATGCAAAGACCAGAGAGGATCACCTGGCTTGCCATCGGGTCAATTTTAGGTGCCATCCCCAAGTGGGGGATATATCTGGTAATAGCAACTATCTGGTTTATCGCCATTTTCGCCAATATCACCGTAGTGCAGAGGATTGTTTTCATTAGAAATAAATTAAAGAACTTAACATAGCACTTTGTCAATTAAATAACGATTAAACCCTTTAGGTTTCGTTTTAAAAGGTTGCGGTGCTGGTTAGGTATCGTCTAAAAAGTAATCGTCTGTCGTTTATCGAATAAAATACAATAGACGAAACCGATACACGAAAAACGATACATAGCCGAAACCCAAACCGACAAACGATAAACTTTATAGGCAAAGCATCACAGGAAATAACTCAGAACAAAGGAGAAGGTATGGACAAAGTTAGAGTTGCAATCATAGGGGTAGGTAATTGTGCCTCTTCTTTTGTGCAAGGGGCGGAGTATTACAAAAACGCCAAAGATACCGATTTTGTCCCGGGACTGATGCACGTTAACTTGGGTGGCTATCACATAAGCGACATAGAATTCTCTGCCGCTTTCGATATCGACAAAAACAAAGTGGGAAAAGACCTAAGCCAAGCCGTCTTCACCTACCCCAATAACACCTACAAATTCACTTCGGTTCCGCATTTTGGGATACCGGTTCACCGGGGAATGACCCACGATGGATTAGGGGAGTATCTTTCCAAGATCATACAAAAAGCCCCCGGACCTACGGCGGATATAGTTAAAATCCTGAAGGAGACCAAAACCGACGTGGTGGTGAATTATCTGCCGGTGGGAAGTGAAGAGGCGACCAAGTGGTATGTGGAGCAAGTTTTGGATGCGGGATGTGGATTTGTTAACTGCATCCCGGTCTTTATTGCCCGGGAGAAATATTGGCAGAAGCGTTTTGCGGACAGGGGCTTACCGGTGATAGGAGACGATATAAAGTCGCAGGTGGGAGCTACCATTGTTCATCGAGTCCTGACCAGACTTTTCCGGGAAAGAGGGGTAAAGTTGGAGAGAACCAGTCAGCTTAATGTCGGTGGAAATACCGACTTTTTGAACATGTTGGAGCGTTCCCGTCTGGAATCGAAGAAAATCTCCAAGACCGATGCAGTTACCTCTCAGTTGGACTACGATTTGGGTGCCACCAATGTGCATATTGGGCCATCCGATTACGTAGCCTGGCTTACGGACAGAAAATGGGCTTACATCAGGATGGAGGGGAGAACCTTTGGAGACGTCCCCTTGAATATTGAATTGAAATTGGAGGTGTGGGACTCTCCTAACTCTGCCGGGGTGGTGATTGATGCGGTGAGATGCTGTAAACTTGCCATGAATCACAAACTCAGCGGTGCCATCGCTGCCCCCTCCTCTTATTTCATGAAATCTCCGCCCAAGCAATATACCGACGAGGAGGCCCGGGTTTTGACAGAGGAGTTTATCAACAAATATGGAAAAAAGGAGAAAAAGATCGCTCCTTTAAAACCCAAGAGAGTGGTCAAAAGATAAATCGAGATTCCTAATAAATTTGAAAAGGTCCTAAAGGGAGGTGGTCAAACGACCCGCCTCTGGCGGGGTTTTTAAAAATGCCACCTCTTTGTTTTGACTATCTGGAGTGTTCGCCTTCAGGCGAACCATATAAAAGCTATTCCTCTTCAAAGGGTTTTAGGTAAAGCTAAAGTCCGCAGGATCTTGAGACTTGACACTCCAACAAAAGCTTTCTCTAAAAGGCTCTTTCTACGTAATCAAAAATGGCTGGATTTTTCATAACATTTGAAGGGATCGACTTCTGCGGAAAGACCACTCAAGCTGAAAAGCTGGCGAATTATCTAAGAGAAAAAAGATACGAGCTAGTTTTGATAAGAGAACCAGGTGGAGAGAAAATATCCGAGAAGATCAGAAAGATTCTTTTGAGCGAAAAAAACCAAGAGATCACCAACATGACCGAGCTTTTGCTTTATATGGCCAGTAGAGCTCAATTAACCCAAAGGGTTATCCTTCCCAGTCTAAAGAAGGGAAAGATCGTAATCTGTGACCGATACTCAGATTCCAGCTTAGCCTATCAGGGATATGGTCGGGGGTTGAACAAAAACATGATAAAGTATTTGAACCGGATCTCAACCTCTGGGCTTGTTCCTAACCTAACCATCCTTTTGGATGTGCCAGTGGAAATTTCTTTAAAAAGAAAGGCGAAAGAGGCAAAAAATAAAGGCGGAGATAGATTAGAAAGAGAAAAATTTGAATTTCGTCAAAGGGTAAGAGAGGGGTATCTAAAGATTGCCGAAAAAAATAAAAAAAGGATAAAGATCATTGATGGGAGAGGGGACATAGGGAAGACTTGGCGGAAGGTGAAATCCGTGGTGGATAGTTTTTTAAAGAAGTAGGGGTCGCATTTCTGCCATAGGCAGATCCGCCTTTGGCGGACATGCGACCCAGCGGGTCTGTAGACGTAACGGACGAGGGCGCCCGTTACCAACGAGAGGATTATAATCCCCCTGAATCCCCCTTTTGCAAAGGGGGAATAGAAGGGGGATTTAAAAAGTGAGATTATGCTACCTCGCCCGTGACGCTTTAGAGAAAAGAGAGACCAACAAACGAACAAAAATAAGAGAAGAGCTTAAATGGATTTGGGAATAACTATCGGAATAATTGGAGTAATATTAACTGCTATTGGCGTCTATTTTGGCATAAAAGCACTGAGACCAAAGGTGCCTCTTGAACTTCAGAGAGACATCGTGAAAATAAGGGCGGAACTGCACCAGGTCGCTTTATATCTCGATGGTCTTCCTAAGACGAAAGATAAAGACAAGAAAGCTCTCTTCGAAAAGGGAATCTCTTTGATGGCACAGTATAAATATGAACAAGCCATCGAATCATTCAGAGAATGTTTAAGTTTAGAGTCAGAGGGAAGTGGAAAATGCGCCCTTCACCTTTTGATAGGAAACTGCTTTTACGCCCGAAGCAAATGGAATCAGGCTCTGAGCAGTTGGGAAGAGGCACTGGACGCCGCAGAAAAGGCAAAAGATGAAGAGGGTCAAGCGGCCGCCTTAGGGAACCTGGGCTTGGTTTATAAGGACAAAGGTGAATGGGATAAGGCGATTGAGTTTTATAATAAAACTTTGAAGATAGATGAAAAGATAGGTGATGAGCATGGAATGGCAAAGACTTTTAATAATCTGGGCTTGGTTTATAAGGCCAAGGGGGAATTTGATAAGGCGATTGAGTTTTATAATAAGAGCTTGAAGATAGATGAAAAGATAGGTGATGAGCATGGGACGGCAAAGATTTTTAATAATCTGGGTTTGGTTTATCAGGCTAAAGGTGAATGGGACAAGGCGATCGAGTTCTACAATAAAGATTTAGAGATAAGCAAAAAAATTGGTGATGAGCATGGGATGGCACAGACTTTTAATAATCTGGGTAATGTTTATGCAGACAAAGGTGAATGGGATAAGGCGATTGAGTTTTATAATAAAGCATTGAAAGGATTAGAAAAGGCAGGTGATCAGCATAGGATGGCTTATACTTTTAATAATCTGGGCTTGGTTTATAAGGACAAAGGTGAATGGGATAAGGCGATTGAGTTTTATAATAAGACTTTGAAGATAGATGAGAAGATCGGTGATGAGCATGGGATGGCACAGACTTTTAATAATCTGGGCGTGGTTTATAAGGACAAAGGTGAATGGGATAAGGCGATTGAGTTTTATAATAAGAGTTTAAAGATAAAAGAAAAGATCGGTGATGAGCATGGGATGGCACAAACAAAGGGAAACATAGCTATTTTATACAAAATGCAAGGGAAAAGGGAGGAGGCAAGAAAATTACTTGAGGAGAGCTTAAAAACATTGGAGAGAATCGGAGATAGACCGAATGCAGAAATTACAAGGGGGCATCTGGAGGATTTGTAGGAATAATCCCCCTGAATCCCCCTTTTGTAAAGGGGGATTAAAAAGTGACATAATGTCCTCCCCCATCCGTGGGGATTTACCGGCATGTTGGGGCAGGGGTTGAGCCTCATTTGAGTAATTTGTAGAATCAAGAGCACGGGAAAACTTTTATTCATCACCGCATATGCCTGGGAGGAGGAATGAAAACAAAGAGAGTTAAGTATGATTATGGGGAATGTGAAATTTGCGACACTCCCCTGCAGGAGAAAAGGATCAAACAGGATTTCTGGATACGGGGAAAACTTATCATTGTGGAAAATGTTCCGGCAGGAGTATGTCCAAAATGTGGAGAGAGAGTGGTTAGGGCTGAGGTGGGACGATGGATTGCAAAATTAATTCAGGATTCTGATCGGATCGCAAAAGCTCCCAAAATTTCTGTCCCTGCCATTAGATTCGATGCAGAAAAGGTAGCGATTTAAAAAAGGGGCAAAAGATTCGGCTGAAAAAGGCGGCTAGGTTTTCAAGAATGGAGGTTAGGTATGTTTAAAGAAAATATCACATTGAGGAAGTCAACTCTGTTTTTGGGCGTGATTTTGGTGGGGCTTTTGATCGGGGGGTTGGTTTATGCCTTAAGTGACAATTTGTATGCCAGCCTGAAAGATTTTGGAGAAGTTGCCACGGCGGTAAGCTCGCAATACGTGGAGGAAGTTAACTCCCAGGATTTAATTAATGCTGGAATCGTGGGCATGCTTCGAAGCCTCGACCCCTATTCTGAGTATTTAGATGAAAAACAATATCGTGGGCTTATGGAAGATACCTACGGGCAGTTTGAGGGATTGGGAATAGAGATCTCCATAAAGGATGGTTGGCTCACGGTAATTGCACCATTGGAGGATACCCCGGCGGACCGGATGGGAATTCAAGCTGGAGATAGAATCATAAAAATAGAGGGGGTCTCCACCAAAGGAATAACCGCCGATGAAGCGGTAACTAAATTGAGAGGCAAAAAGGGGACGGTGGTTCACATAACCATCGAGAGGGAGGGGATCACCGAGCCCACGGAATACGCCATAACCAGAGACGTTATTGAGATAAGGCCGGTTCCCTACTATGGCGTAACCAAAAACAAAATCGGGTACGTGCGATTGAACACATTTTCCGAAGCCTCGGCTTACGAGTTAAAAGATGCGGTAAATGAGCTTTTGCGAAAAGGAATAAAGGGTTTGATTTTGGATTTGAGAGGAAATCCCGGTGGACTTTTAGACCAGGCGATTGAGGTAACCAGCGTCTTTCTGGATAAAGACAAATTGGTGGTGGAGACCAAGGGGAAGGCGGCAAGTCAAAACAGAAAGTTTTTTTCATCCGGCAAACCCCTATCCACGGAACTTCCCTTGGTGGTGCTGGTGAATGAGGGATCAGCCTCCGGGTCCGAGATCGTGGCTGGAGCAATTCAAGATTGGGATAGAGGGGTGATCGTGGGAGACACCACTTTCGGAAAGGGGCTGGTGCAGAGTATAATGCAGATGGGAGAGGGTGCGGCTTTAAAGCTTACTACCGCCAAATATTATATTCCCAGCGGAAGATGTATCCAGAAGGAGGAAGTTTCAAAGAACCTATCCCGCCCTATAGAAGAAAATCTCCCCTCCGATAGCACCCAACAGAAATCTGATGAGACCAAAAGGGAGTTCTTCACCCAGGGTGGGCGAGTGGTTTATGGAGGAGGAGGAATCGTGCCGGATATGTTAGTCCCTGCGGAGATACTCTCCCCTTTGGAGTATAACCTTTTGGCAAAACTTGCTTTCTTTGACTTTGCGGTGCATTATACTGCCACTCATCCCAGACCGCCCAAGGATTTTGAGGTGGATGAGACTATGCTTTCAGAGTTCACGCAATCTCTTACAACTAAGAATTTCAGTTATCAGACTGCCTCTGAAGTAGAACTGGAGAAACTTAAAGAAACGATGAGAGAAGAAGGAAGGCTGGAATCGACTCAAAGTGAGGGAGGACAGAACATCCCACAGGCTTTAGCAGATTTGGAGAATCTTTTGAAGGCTCAAAAGGAAAATGACTTAAAAAGATCAGAAAATTTCATAAAATGGGAAATAAAAGAAAATATTCTGGCCAAGCTTTATGGACAAACCGCCAAATATGAAGAGGTATGGTTTAAGTATCATCCTGAGATCAAAAGAGCAATCGAGATCCTCTCCAATCCGAGTGAATACAAAAATCTGCTTTCTATGAAATGATTTTGGAGTGCAAAGCCTTAGCTCTTCTCCGCTTCAATTTAGACCTCACCCTATCCCTCCCCTCGAAGGGGAGGGAAATATATCCCTCTCCTTTCAGGAAAGGGTCAGGGTGAGGTCATTAGACTCATAGACAAATATTTTAATGCATTATCTTTTCATGGTCATAGGGGGATTGATTGCAGGACTTTTTGGTTCGCTTCTGGGATTGGGTGGTGGAGTTTTAATCATTCCCTTATTGACTTTGGGCTTTGGGGTTCCGATGAAGGAAGCCATAGGAACGTCCCTGATTTGTGTGATCGCTACCTCCTCTGGAGCCGCAAGCTTATATGTTAGAAAGCACTTTGCCGACATCAGATTGGCAATGACCTTGGAGCTGGCAACCACAATTGGAGCAATTGTAGGTGGACTGGTCGCCGGGATCATAAAGCCCGAGATTTTAACCATTCTTTTTTCTGTTCTTTTATTTTATATTGCTTTGTCCATGATTCGCAAAAGACCTGAAAAGAATCAAGAAACAGTCTCGTCAGCTCCAGGAGATTATCAAATCACTAATTTCTCTTTTGGGATGGGGGCATCTTTTTTTGCCGGGAATATATCCGGACTTTTGGGAGTAGGAGGGGGAGTGATCAAGGTGCCGGCTATGTATCTTATGATGGGGGTTCCCTTGAGGATAGCAGTGGCTACCAGCAATTTCATGATCGGAGTGACTGCCACCGCTGGAGCTTTCGTCTATTATGCACGCGGGGAGGTCGATCTTTTAGTCTCCGGCGCGACCATGATCGGGGTCTTCTTCGGAGCTTTGGTAGGATCGAGGATCCTTCACCTCATAAAAATGGAACATCTGAAAAAAGCTTTCATAATAGTGCTTTTATATTTGTCGGTGGAAATGTTATTTAAAGGGCTTCACCTTCATTTTCTATTTTAAAGTCTATGAATGAAAAAAAAGAGAAGATAGACATTTATGTGTCCAACATTCTTTTGATCGGCTCCTATTCTGCTGCCGTTTTGTCACTGATCGGTTTGCTTATGCTTTTGTTTTTTACTCGAACTACTCCGGTGCAGTTGGAATCAAAACCCTTATCATTCTCCTTGTTTTTTTCTTATTTGAAAGAAAAAAATCCTTTAGCATTCTTGAACCTGGGAATTTTGGTGATGATGCTTACACCCTTATTTAGAGTAATGACGGCTGCTCTTTCTTTCTTTTTGGAAAAGGATTATAAATTTGTCTTGATAGCGTCGGGTGTTTTAATCATCCTTTTGGTTAGCATCATTCCTCTGTTCACTTGATTTTAATGGACGGGCATGTAAATTTGTTACATTCCACTTTGTTCCTTCCTCACCTTCATCCTCTCCCCGGTGGGGAGAGGAAAAAAAGAGGCGAAAGAAATCCCCCTCTCCCCATAGGGGAGAAGGATGGGGCGAGGGGGAATCAAATAGAAGCTTTTGCGTTTATATCATTCGCGTAGGCGGGGCTCCCAGCCCCGCAAAATAACCATTCGAGCGTTGTGTTCATATGCAACCTAAAGGCAACAATAAATTAGTCCTGGTTGATTTTGATGGGACCATCACCAAAAACGATGTGGGCGCTCTTTTATTTGATAGCTTTTCTGGGGAAAAAAGTAAAAAAATCGTTTCGGAATGGCTAAAAGGAAAGATCAGCTCCAAAGAGTGCCTCCAGAAAGAATGCGAACTGATCGAGATCACCAAAACCCAGTTGAAAAACTTCGCCTTGTCCCAGAAAATCGATGAACATTTTCCTCATTTTGTCGATCTCTGTAAAAGGGAGAAGATGAATTTGGTTATATTGAGCGATGGATTGGATTATTATATCGAAATTATTTTACAGAAATACCACTTAGAAGATATTCCCTTTTATTCCAATACCCTCAGGTTCGCAGGTAAAAAACTGGTTCCGGAGTTTCCATATTTTGAGCGAGGATGTGGAAATTGCGGGAATTGTAAGAAATATCATTTGAAGAATTTAAGAAGACCGAAACAGAAGGTCGTATATATAGGCGATGGGTTTTCGGACAAATGCGCCATTAGTGAGGCAGACTTTATCTTTGCCAAAAATGATCTGAAATCATTTTGCGAAAAAGAGAGGATAAGTTATTTCAAATTTAAGGATTTCAGGGACGTGATTTTAGTTTTTTCTCGCGAAATGGAAACCTTTGGGCTGATTAAGAGCAAAATTCAAAAAGCAAAATGCAAAATTGCAATTCGAAATTAAAAATTCTGCCATTAGATGACCATTCTGATTATTCTGTTATGCCATACAATACAATTTTGAATTTTTCATTTTGCATTTTAATTTACATGGTTGTAACCGATCAACTCGGTAATGAATAAAAGGTAAGAATTATGAAGACAGTAATTATGGCTGGTGGATTTGGCACCCGCCTAAGGCCACTCTCCTGCAGTCTCCCCAAGCCCATGGTACACATGGCAAACAAGCCCATGATGGAACATATCATCGATCTTTTGAGGGGATATGGCTTGGTCGACATCGTGGCTTTGGTTTATTTCCAACCCGAGGAGATTAAAAGCTATTTTGGGGACGGTTCAAAATTTGGAGTGAGAATTGAATATGTCCAGGCACATGAGGATTACGGAACTGCAGGAAGCGTGAAGAATGCAGAGCATCTATTAAAAGAAAGGTTTTTAGTCATTTCGGGGGATGTTTTAACCGATTTGGACCTAAAATCCGCCATAGATTTTCATATCAAAAATAAAACCTCCGCTACTATGGTTCTCACCCGTATGGAGAATCCTTTATCCTACGGGGTGGTGATAACCAAAGAGGATGGAAGAATCTCCAGATTCTTGGAAAAGCCCACCTGGGGGGAGGTTTTCAGCGATACGGTCAATACCGGAATCTACATTTTGGAGCCTGAGGTTCTGAAAGACATTCCTTATCACGAGGAATTCGATTTCAGCAAGAACCTCTTTCCCCACATGTTAGAAAAAAATCAAAAATTATACGGATTTATTTCTCCCAATTACTGGAGGGATATTGGCAATCTGGAGGAATATTATCAAGCCCATCAGGATATTTTGGAGGGAAAGGTCAAGATAGAGATAGAGGGGAACCTGCTGCACCGAGAAAGCGCCAACATCTGGGTGGGAAAGAACGTGAAGGTGGGGGAGAAGGTAGAGTTCAAAGGAACCGTGATCATAGGAAATGATACCTGTATTGGTTCAGGTTCGTTTATATATAACTCCATAATTGGGAAGAGCGTCCAAATCGGAGAGGAGGTCAATTTAGATCGCTCCGTCATTTGGAGAGACTCTGTCATCGGAAAAAGAAGCATATTGACCGAAGCCATTGTAGCCAACCACGCCCAAATCGAAGATGAAGTGGTTTTGTTTGAGAATTCCATCATCTCAGAAAACTGTCATATCGGGAAAGGGGCAAAAGTTAAAGCCAATGTGAAAGTTTGGCCCGGCAAAGACGTGGAGGAAGGCTCCATCCTTTCTTCCAGTTTGGTCTGGGGGGAAAGATGGAACCGGGAGCTTTTCACCGACGCCAAGGTGGTGGGGATCGGTAATCTGGAGCTGACCCCGGAGTTCGCCGTCAAACTGGGAGCGGCTTTTGGTGCGGTGGTGGGCAAAGAGGGTGTGGTGATCACCAGCCGGGATGCGGGTAACGCCTCCCGCATGATCAATCGAGCTTTAATTTGCGGTCTTTTGTCTGCCGGGGTGAACGTGCACGACTTAAGGACCCTCCCCATTCCCGTGGTCAGGTATGAGCTGAAATTTGGCAGGGAACAGGGAGGGATACATGTAAGACGTTCACCTCTGGATGAAAGACAAATCGATATCGTCTTCTTTGATGGGGATGGACAGGATCTTCCCACTTTTAAAACCAAATCCGTGGAAAGGCTTTTCTTCCGAGAGGATTTCAGAAGAGCCGCTCCTGAGGAAACCGGGCAATTGGACTTCCCGCAAAGGGTGATAGAGTCTTACCGGGAAGATTTCCTGAAGGCAATTGATAAAGATATGATAAAAAAAGCCAACTTCAAGGTGGTATTGGACTATTCCAATGGAGGCGCCTGCGAAATATTTCCTTCCATCATTGGATCTTTGGGATGTGACGTGATCTCCTTGAATGCCTATTTGGATCCCAAAAAGCTTTACCGCACCGATCAAAAGCTGGAACAGTCCATCCAACAGCTTTCCTCCATCGTCAAGTCCTTAAATGCGGATGTGGGCTTTCTTTTTGATCCAGGGGCAGAGAAGCTTTCGGTGGTGGATGAGCAAGGCGAGTTCATCGGTTCTGATCTTCTGCTTTTGATTGTAACCTCTTTGTTTTTGAGATGCACTCAAGCCAAAAAAATTGCGGTCCCGGTGGTAGCCTCCATGGGAGTGGAGGAGATTGCCCAAGAATATGGGGTTAAGGTGATCCGGGTCAGAAATGATCATTTAGCCATGATGAATGCTCTATCCGATCTGGGGGTTGACTTTGTGGGGGGGACCAGAGGAGGATTTATTTTCCCCGGATTCCAATTGGGGGCGGATGCTATGTTTGATGTGGCAAAGATATTGGAGCTTTTAGCCAAAAACGGAAGAAGCCTGGGGAGCTTAAGAAAGGAATCGGA
>Ga0315279_10008667_pt1 | contig 12280 bp, 9 predicted proteins | sample YL17G06_20_MG_FD_203694 | JGI IMG/M metagenome (GOLD analysis project Ga0315279, IMG submission 203694) | Sediment microbial communities from Yellowstone Lake, YNP, Wyoming, USA - YL17G06_20 | ecosystem: Environmental > Aquatic > Freshwater > Lake > Sediment | place: USA: Wyoming | collected... | reverse complement strand
TCAAAAGCTTCCTCGAAATCCTCTAAGGCATCAGAAAGAGATTGAACACGTTCCTTCGCCTTATCGAACTTTTGCTTCATAGCTTCCGACTTGAATGCTGAAACCTCATCAGCCAATTTGTCCACGCCGGCAATCAGTTGATTGTCAAAATCAATCATCCTGTCAAGCGCTTCTTCCTCAATTTTAACGACATCAAAGAAACCTGCATACCCGTAGGGAGCATGATTCACCTTCTCACTGACACGATCAAACCTTGCAACGAGTCGATCCATGTCAGTCAAAACCTCAAATGAACGGCGATCAGACAACTTCTGAAAAACAGTTTTAAGGTCATTCCTAGCCTGCGATATTCTCTGGTATAGATGGTTTAGAATAAGCCTGTCAGATTCTCTTCGCAACTCCTTCTCCTTGTAACCGCGAAAACCCGGTAGCGCCGCAACTATTCGCTCGGAAAGCCTCATCTGCTTTTTGGCCTTGCCATAAACATCTTTATTCTCGCTCATGAATGATTACCTCATCTTATTTTTTCGATTCACACATGAAATAGATGGTTGCTTTTAAAGTTTCTCAAAGCACGCCAAACCCAGATGAGGGGATGTCGCCTTTGATCACCATACCGGATGCCCCATCCACTAACAGCTGGTAGAGCTTGCCCTTGTACTCAAACTTCACAAACCAAATTGGCGCATGCAAATAAACAATTTGCTTCACGTTAATGCTTGTATTCATCTCTATGATCTTATCAACATCCTCTTGTGCTAGGTAACGATGATGCTGATCAATCTGTTGCCTAGCAAACTCCACGGCATCATCCTTGTCGATCTCACTGTTCAAAACCTTCGCAAACCCTTCAATCTTTCTGAAATCAAATGGAATCTTGCCGGCCAGTGGCACATCGTACTCCTTTGTCGGAAACTCGGTTGCTTTCCTCGCCAACACCAGCCAATCATATTCTTTCTCAATCTTCCCTTCCTTGACGACAGCAGGAGCCATGCGCTCGAAAACCCCCTTGTAGCTGCTTTTCGCTTCAACAGACACAACCCAAAAAGGCAAATAAACCAAGTTTTTCTCCTGGATTTTCGACTTCTTAGCCAAGTCTGACGGTTTAAGAAAACCAGTACGCATCCAATTTATGATAGGCGCGTCCACAGACGCTAGGTCATACCGGTTCAGCAATATAGAATGCTCAAAAGTGAACGGTTGGCCCGTCTCTACGACAACGGTGTAACCACAGTACTTGCATGTGGCCAATATTTCACCTGGCTTGAACGACAACGGCGCCCCACAATGCGAACAATGTATCTCGTCAACGACAGCCATGTTTTCTATGCCTTCGACTTCGCTCTTTTCAATATTTCTCTCGCCACGATTACACCTGACGCTGAAGCCTGAATCAGTCCCCTCGTGACGCCAGCGCCATCACCAGCAGTAAACATGTTGTGAATTCTGGTCTCGAGACAATTGCTCAGTTCAAGTCTCGAAGAATAGAACTTCACTTCAACACCGTACAATAAGGTGTCTCTGGAGTGTATGCCTGGAGCTATCGTATCCAATGCCTGAAGCATCTCCCTTATGTCAGCGAGATACCGGTAAGGCAGGACAAAGCTCAGGTCGCCTGGTGTAGCATTCTTCAAAGTAGGGGTCACCACGCTTCTATTGATCCTTTCAGGCGTTGATCGTCTACCTGACTCCAGGTCACCCAAACGCTGTATTATGACGCCTCCACCGAGAAGGTTCGAAAGCCGCGCGATGTATTTTCCATAAGCTATAGGTTCTTTGAATGGTTCCGTGAAAGACGTGCTAACCAAAATGGCGAAGTTCGTGTTCTCCGTCTTCCTTTCTGCATAGCTTTGACCGTTAACAGTCAGAACTCCATCGTATGATTCTGTTATGACCTGGCCGTAAGGTGCAACACAGAAAGTTCGAACCTGATCGTCAAAAGACCTGGAATAATAGATGAGTTTAGGCTCATAAAGAACATTTGTCAACTCCTCCATAACAGATGACAAAACTTCAACCCTGATTCCAATATCAACTGGGTTGTTGAGAGTCTTCAATCCAAGAGTCTGAGCTTCTGTTTGAAGCCATTCAGCCCCACTTCTGCCAGGCGCCACGATAACATATTTCGCGCGGAGCCTTTCGCCATCGACGGTCTCGACGCCTTCAACCACGTGATTCTTCACCGTGAGCCCTTTGACATCGGTCTTTGGTCTGAACTCAACTTTGCCATTCAGTTCCTGTCGCATTTTTCGAAGAGTTTGAGCACACCAATCCGTTCCCATGTGTCGAATCTCTTGGCGAACGAGCTTCAGACCTGCCAACGCTGCCTTCCGTTCAATCTCATCAATTCTTTCAACGTTCCCACCATAGGTGTGTTCCGTTGCCCCGAACCTACGATAGACACTGTCAGCATATTTTACGAGCTGTTCAAGTTCCTTCGTTGAAACATACTGGTTCAGCCAACCACCAACATCAGTAGACAACGTGAGCTTACCATCACTGAAAGCCCCAGCACCACCCCACCCCGACAGAACCGTGCACGGGTCACAATGGACACATTCAAAGCCGCGGCTTGATGGACATTTGCGCTGGTTTATGTCCTGTCCCCGATCCAACATGAGAACCTTAAGGTTATTCTTTTGCGTGAGCTCAAGAGCCGAAAAGATCCCTGCTGGTCCCGCACCGACAATTATTACGTCATACTTCAAAGGGCTTATCCCCTGAAACCCAGAGCTAGATGTAAAACAACTAGCATATATTTCTAGCGAGCATGCTGATGGTGAAAACTCCAGCGGTTACTTTCCCCTTATAGGTACGAGACAAAGAAACATCAGGGTCATTTTCCCAGTGTTCTTGAACTGGTGCAACTCATTAGGGGGAACAAAAACAACGTTACCAGGCACAATATTCTCTTCTCCATGTTCTCCGACTACCACACCTCTGCCTTTTAAGACAAAAACCTCATGTTCCCAAGGATGGGTATGCAAGGGGCTGTTGCCTCCAGGCTCCATCTCAAAAACTCTCATGGCAAAGTTCGGCGCGCCCATTTCTTTCGTGATAAGCCAACGCACCTTCAACTTTGATGCGCCTTCATTCGTGTCCTTCGCTTCAACATCCGTATATGGAAAAACTCGCATTTCGTTCATTCTCCTAAAACTAATGACAGTGAGCGATTACTCTCTTTTCGCTCTTAATAATTGTGGCGACCCTCATGGCAATTCTCGTTTATTCACGAATAGCATGAAATGAGAAAACATTCTTACGGGTTGAAAGGTTAATCTTTTATTGCTTCCAGCATATCAAACTGGCGATATCTCCCGATGTCCCCTCAAACTGTTGGCTTTTCGTTCAGTTTGATATACCTAATGAGAGAGGCAAGCGTGAACATAAGCCTTATGAAAGATTGGAGATGTCTCCCGACATGAGAACTCTGAGTATGAGATATCTTTCTTTCCAAGATTGTCTTAGCGCGCGCACCGTCCGTGACTCAGTTATGCATGTTTTTCGAGGGAGTAGGTATCCTTCTGCAAGGAAAACTTCTGGATATTGGATTAGTTAGCGACCTCTTCGGTGCAGAAGTCAAGCTGGTGTGGAAAGCTGTGAAGCCTATAGTAGAAGAACGAAGAAAAGACCTCAATGAACCAAAAATCTACGAATGGTTTGAATATCTACAATGAAATGAAGAAAATAGAACAGACAGGTGTGAAGAATGGCTGACGTATCAACACTTTCAATAGTGATTGCAGCCACAAGTGTTGTAGCCGGAGTTATCTACTATGCTTTTCAGCTCAGGCATTCGCCAAGGCGCGCATGCGTGTTCCTAAAATGGTAAAAAATGGTTTTAATTCTAATCTCTGCACTCGGGTCACTTATAGGAGTCCATATTCTGACTGGAAATCAGGAACAAGCTCGAAGACCAAAAGGGGAATAAAAACCATTTTTAGCCAATTTAGGAACAACCATGCGCGCTACTGTTTATGTCGGCACGCGCGAAGCGAAAGACAGAAAAGTCAGGGACCACGAATATTTGATTAAATGAAGAATCCGTTTGCTCACCCTTTTGCGAAGTTTGTCCTCAAGAAGATTTTTTTCTATTCGGTCGTGGCATTCGTTGCGTTGAATTTCATCTTTCTCATTCCTCGACTTATGCCCGGAAATCCCATCGACCAAATGATACCTCCAGGTACCACTGATCTCGGGCGGCTAAGACTCAAAGCCGAGTTGGGGAAATACTTCGGGCTGGACAGACCTCTACATGAGCAATACATCAATTTCTGGGCGAATCTCTTGAGAGGGGATTTGGGATATGCAGTCATGCGTGGATATAACTTCAGACCCGTTGCGGACGCTGTCATGGCAAAGCTGCCTTATACCTTGGTCCTCGTGATCCCTGTGCTCTTTATCAGTTTCTTCTTGGGGAACTGGATCGGTGCTAGAGCTGCCTACATGAAGGGCAAGCGAAGCGAGGCTGTTTACTTCACTTCAGTTTTCGCCAGCCAAATGCCCTTTTACTGGTTTGCGATGGTTCTCTTGTTCCTTCTGGCGGTGAATGTCAGAGTTTTCCCCACGGGCGGAACGTTCAGTCCGCGGTTTATACCTAGCATGAACCTTGCTTCTTTACTCGACGCGTCACGTCACTACGCTTTACCTTTCTTGACATTGCTTATCATAACCACGGGAGCATGGGCCACGGGCATGAGGTCGATGACTCTTTATGAATTGGACTCGGGCTACATTCTCTATGCCAGACAGCTGGGCTTCAGAAACAAAAAGTTGGTATCTTACGCCAAAAGGAACGCGATCCTGCCCCAATTCACCGGTCTGAACATAAATCTCAATAATCTCATTGGAATGACAATGATTATTGAAACAGTCTTTAGATGGGATGGTCTCGGTTCACTGACGCTCGATGCTGTACTGGCCCGCGACTATTTTATGATGCTAGGCACTTTCCTGGTCACAATGGTTGTCGTAATCCTCGGGAATTTTCTGGTCGATCTCGCATATGCATTCTTAGATCCGCGAATTCGAACTGGCCGGGCCGGTGCATGATGTAAGAGGTGGGAAGATGGGAAGTTTGAAAACATTGGCGAAAATCGGAGGAATCATTGTCATACTTGTTGGCGTAATTTCCACCTTTGTAGGATTATATGGGCTTGCAGGAGGAACAGTAACCTATACTATTAGTGTCCATTTGATAGTCCTCAACTACGAAGGAGTGTTAAGTCCTCAAGAAGGCGGCCTAATTTTCTCAATAGTTGGCACGATGGTTTTACTTGTGGGGATAGTCATGACTTATGTTGGCTTCAAGTTCACTTGGCGAACTATCCTTTCCACAGTTCTGGGACTATATTCCTTGATCGTTCTAGCAATACTTTCGGTGATGGGTTACGATCTGGTTGTTGGTATAGCAGTCCTTGTGTTCATTTGTTTTTTTGTCGCCAAGTACGGACAAGAAATTTGGCGCGCACGCGGCATGTTTGAACTGCTCGTGAGAAGTCGAAAATTCATGATTGGTGCAGCCGTCGTGCTGGCTATTATCCTCTTTGGGATAATAGGTTCCATGTTAACTCGAGATCCGCTGGCGTACAGTTCCCATTTCGTCGAGCCGCCAAGCAGTGCATTTCTTCTCGGCACGGGTAATTTTGGGGAGGATGTACTCGCTCAGCTTTGTGCGGGTACCCGCAACTCCTTGATGATCGGTGCGATCGCTGGAAGTTTTGCCACGCTGATCGCCGTTCTATTGGGGGGCATTGGTCCATACAAGGGGGGACTGGTAGATGAAATCTCAAATGCTTTCACCAACATTGTCATGGTTTTCCCCATGTTGCCTCTGTTGATACTCCTCGCCGCTATATTTCGAACAAACTCCATGTTTCTGGTGGCAACACTGATAGGCTTAACGAGTTGGCCTTGGGCAGCTAGGTGCGTAAGGTCCCAAGTGCTGACCCTGAAAGAAAGAGGATTCATAGATATCGCTCGCATGTCGGGCATGAAAGACAGAAAGATAGTGGTAACAGAGATTATGCCGAACATGTTGGCTTACATCATAATTGTTTTCGTAGTATCGCTCAGCATAGCCGTCTTGACGGAAGCGGGACTGAGCATGATAGGGCTGGGTCCCGACCCCAGTACAAACGTCACATTAGGATCCATTCTTTACTGGGTCATGAACAGTACACATGCGGCACTGCCTTGGGCTCTTTGGTGGTGCTTTATCCCGCCTGGTCTCATACTGACCATATTCTTAGTAGCAGTTTTCATCATGCACACTGGCATGGACGAAGTGTTCAATCCCAGGTTACGGAGGGTGTGATTTTGGATGGGCGGGCACCTTTTTGAAATTAAAGACCTCAAAGGCTACTACCGAGGGATATTTGGCGTCGTTCACGCTGTCGACGGGGTCTCGCTCACGGTTGACGACGAAGAGGTAGTGGGCCTTGCCGGTGAATCAGGTTGTGGAAAATCAACTCTTGCACAACTCTGTTCAGGCACCCCCAACCCCCTCTTACATTACGAGTCGGGCGAAATTCTCGTAGATGGCTCTGACATATACGAAATCGATCCTGAAGTGTTTAGGACGGAATTCAAATGCAAACGCATGTCATACGTTCCCCAAGCGTCAATGGACTCTTTGAATCCCGTCAAGAGAATAAGGGACTTCGTCATGGATGTCGTGAGGGAGCGCACCGGAAAGAAGCCCGCAAAGGTGAAAGTTCTCACGATGGCGGGCGATCATTTCGAGAAGCTTGGATTGGAGAGGTCGGTTCTTGACCGTTATCCGCATGAACTCAGCGGAGGCATGAAGCAGAGGGTTGTCATTGGGATATCGACCCTTTGGAACCCGAAACTCCTTATCATCGATGAACCGACTTCTGCCCTCGACGTCACTACACAAAGGCTGGTGATAATATCGCTTGTGAGCCTAAAGAAGGCTGGAATAATCAAGAGCATGTTATTTGTCTCCCACGACATCACTGTTCTGGGACAACTCTGCGATAGATGCGCGGTGATGTACGGCGGGAAGATAGTCGAAGTCGGAAGCATGAATGACATATTGGATAACTCCCTCCACCCTTACACGAGCGCGCTCATTTCGTCGGTTGTCTCTTATGATCCGGAAAGGATGGGGAAGGGAGGGCTAAAGAGCATACCGGGGTCGCCTCCAGACTTGAGAGATCCTCCTCCTGGCTGTAGGTATCATCCAAGATGTGAAAAATGCATGGACATCTGCAGAGTCAAAGAGCCCCCGCTTAATACCATAGAAAACCGGCGCGATGTCGCCTGTTGGCTTTATTGAGGGTGAGCAAATGGAGACGCTTTTGCATTGCGAAAATCTGACGAAGATATACACTTCGGGTCTAATAAGGACGAAATCAGTCGTCGCCGTGAAAAACGTGACGTTCGACGTGAAAAAAGGAGAGATAGTCACTCTGGCAGGTGAAAGCGGCAGCGGGAAAACCACCGTGGCCAAGATGATATTGAGGCTGATCGAACCAACCTCGGGCCACATCTTTTTCAAAGGCCAAGATGCATTTTCATATGACAGGCAAGACTATTACAGGATGATACAGGCGATTGTTCAAGATCCCTATGCCGCGTACAATCCATTTTACAAGGTTGATCGTCTACTTGAAGAGACATTCGGTCTCTACAAGAACGGCCCCTCTCCCGAAAAAAGAGAAGAAATTATTCACTCAACATTGACTAGAATCGGAATAAACCCCGAAGAAATACTCGGAAGATACCCCCACCAGCTGAGCGGAGGCCAACTGCAGCGGCTACTCATCGCGAGACCTCTCATGATTAATTCAGAGTTGGTGGTCGCGGACGAAGCAACGAGCATGCTGGATGCATCCACTCGAGCCGGTATTTTGAATCTCCTTCTGTCTCTGAAAAAGGATCAAGAAATCTCAGTGTTGTTCATTACACACGACATAGCTCAAGCTCAGTACATTTCTGACAGCGTCCTTATCATGCAACAAGGCGAGGTAGTTGAACAAGGACCTGCTGAAAAAGTTTTTTCCAATCCGACGTGCTTGTACACAAAAGATCTCTTCGCATGCGTGCCCCAACTCCACAAGAAATGGGAATGTTGAAACGGGAATCTGCAGCCTCGCCGGTTGGGTAACATACGCTCAAGAAGGACGTCAACTGCTGTTTACGCGGACCCGCAAGTTGTCAGTAGATTGTCCGCGAAGCATCCATCGAGTCCCACGCCTTCTGCTATAGCTCGATACGCTGCAAGTGTATAGCTCCGACGAAAGGCGATGCGATTGTCATTCCGAACTCCCGTTTCTGTTCATATCATCTCGCGCGATTTGACAGACCGTAACCTATGGGCAAGCACAGACAATAGTCCATGCCGAGAAGCTCGTGAAAAAGTCTTAAATAAGGGGGGCATGATAACTAGGCTCTAACCAACTATAGGGGAAACGAAAAATGAAAAAGATTTTGGAAACAATAACATCTTCGATACTTATTAGCACACTGTTAATTGGATCTTTGATGATTGCTTTTTCAGGTCTCATTGCTCTAACGGCGGCGCAAGGAACTCTACCGCAAGAGATACCGAGAAATGAAACCCTGCAGCTGAGTGGTTACGAAGGACCCCCGAATGCCCTTAGACCATGGGATATCGCAGGAAGCGCAGGCATGGCCTTCTACTTTATGTACGAACCATTGTTCGCGGTCAATATTGCAGAAGGATCTGCACCAGCGGATCTCATAAAGATCCTTGGCGAGAGCATTCAGTGGCTCAACTCCACCACCATAGAGGTAAAAATCCGCGGCGAAGCCAACTGGACCGATGGCCAGCCGATTACATCCGCGGACGTCGAGTACAGTTACGGGGTCTATGGACTAGCATCTGACAACAAGACGTGGGTGGCGCAGGAAGTGCTCCCCCTGAAAGAGAGACTTCAATCCTTCGAGATAGTTGACAATAAGACATTCAGGATACACATAAAACCCGAATATCCGAACAGTGCGGTCGTTTGGAGACACATGACCCTTTCGTACAACATTCTGCCAAAGCACGTCTGGACGCAAATCGAGGCTCAATACCTTGCGAATATGCGGACTTTCACGAACGACTGGCAAAATGCAACCATGCCGAGCGCGTGGAAAGTCGCATCAGGAATGTACCTGCCAGCGTGGCATGACGATGACCATACGATTATGCAAAGAAACGAGAACTGGTGGGGTCAAAGCGTCTTTGGCAAGCTCCCTGCACCAAAGTACATTCTGCACACATGCTATCACTACTCCAACGCGCCCGCAGCCCTAGACTTGCAGAACAACGAAATTGACATTTGCGGTAACTTCATTCCAGGCATAGACACCATAATTGGGTCCATGCCACAGATACATACCTATGACCCGAGTCCACCGTACTACGCAGAAACATCAATAAAACTGCTGGTTCCGAACCACCGGAAGTACCCGTTGGGTGAGAGCTGGCTACACAAAGCAATAGCCATGGCGCTGGACTACCATTCAATCAGCTTGGTCAGCAGCGGCTACCTGAAGTACCCATCTCCATATCCCTCACATCTGCTACCTTCAGACGACGCAGTTGCCAAAGCGCTTGTGAGGCCGGAAATCGAACAGCAATATGCCATATATAACAACGTATCTGCCGCAGTTGCCATACTAGAGGAGCATTGTATCAAGGGACCTGACGGAAGATGGTACACGAAGGATGGCCCGAGCCAAGAGTGGATCGATCTATATGGTAGTGATGCTTTGCCCTACTCAGACGCTCTACCGGACGAATCTGGCATAAACGTGCCGCTCGGTCCATGGAGTATCATGGATCAGCAAGGATGGTCGGATGTGCTCGCAATAGATGCGCTCGGATGCAGCATGATAAAGAACAGTCTTGGCATAACGATGACGCAGAAAGTCGTAGACTGGGGAACCAACGATGCAGATGGGCACTCGTTCAACTATGACTTCATGCACTTCGTCATGCACTCGTCCACAGGTACGATGTACGATCGCTACTACCAGATGTTCATCGGAACCGACTACTACTGGAACCACTACGGTGACTACAGGAATCCAGATCTCGTCGAGTTCATAAGACAGCTCGACATAACGTCCGGAGCGGGGCAACAGACTGTCGCTGATAACATCCTGACAATCATAGGAACGGACATGCCGATTATTCCATTTGGAGGACACCCCAACTGGTACCAATACAACACGATGTACTGGGTTGGCTTCTCCAACAAAGCGACCCATCCGATTCTCCCAGCAGGCCCGTTCGGCGGTACCGCAACAAGCGGACTTATGCAGACAGTTGTCCTAGGATTAAGTGCACGCGTACCAGTCACGTACAGCAACATTGCCGTCAGCAAAGCAAACGTAGTTCCGGCAGAACTGACGACGATTTCGGCACAAGCGACAAACACAGGCGTGGCAGGCACGACCACGATACAGCTTCTGGTCAATGGAAGCGTAGTTGACAGCCAAGACATTTCCTTCGCCGCAAATGAAACCAAGACAGTTTCGTTCAACGTATCAAGGACGACACTGGCAACTTACCTGGCTAACATCGGGGGATTGACCGCAACCTTCATAGTGGCACAAGCAGCAGTAGTTCCAGCTTACATTGTAGGAATTGTGACAGACGCGGACACAGGGAACGCTATTTCAGGCGCAACGGTCATTGCGGGCTCCTATCAAACCACCACGGCAACCAACGGATCTTACTCACTGCAGGTAGTGACAGGAACCTACATCGTAACCGTGATACTGGAAGGGTATAACTCAGCAGACACCACGGTCAATGCAGTGACGGGAGGACAAACATACACGGCTAGCCTGACCCTCACAGCAGTACCATCAGGCGGAATACCTCTATGGATATATGGGGTCATCGCTCTGTTCGTCGCAATCGCTGTCGTAGCTGTGATTTACGCCTTTTTCTTCAAGAAGAAGTAGTCACACAACCCAAACCCTTTTTTTTCTTTGTATTGGTCTCTAGAACCGAGAGTAGCAACTGAACGATCTAGACAAATCCATCCTGCAGTTTCTTTCATGCCTGTGGGAGCAATTACTCCATGGATTGGCAGAGCGACTGCTAAGAATCCATTGTCCTCGTGTGGTTTTTCTGAATAGCGATGTCACTGTGGAGATTCGTCACAGATACCGTGAGAAGTGCAAGGTGCTAATGCCTGGTTGAGGAATCTCCCTTACTCGGTCAACTAGCGAGTTCTGATTTGTTACCTTATCGAGATCTCAGATGGGATGGAAGCACCAAGTGTATGCACTTCTGCGTCTTCACGATCTGCATCATTACTTGATGTTTTGTTTACCCCATTGTGATCAGCACTGTATGCCTCTTTTCATCGGTGAAGGAAGGTATCAGGCTGGTCTTCGATTTCTTCCCGTCCACAGTCACGTCCTTGATTCCCTTGGACACATGGTGTGGATTCCTGACACTTATTTCATAGATGGAGTTTCTAAAATGGCGGGTAATTTCGAATTTTGTCCAATCTCTGGGTATGCATGGGTCCACAAGCAATCCATGATACTCCGGTCTTATGCCCAGAATCCAGTTAGTCGCCACTCTGAGCATCCACGCCGCGGTTCCCGTAAGCCACGATTGTCTTGCTGCCCCAAAGTTGGGATGATCTTTGCCAGCGATCGTCTGGGCATATACGTATGGCTCGGCCCTGTGAGTGTTTGCAATCCTGTTTTTGGTAGGAGGGGCAAGTTTCTTGTAGTATTCGAAGGCTTGGTCTCCACGCCCGAGCATGCACTCCGCCAGGATAGCCCAGGCATTGGCATGGCTCCAGATCGAGGCATTCTCCTTCAGTCCAGGGACATAACTGGTCAGTGCTCCTATCTCAGAGTAGTACCTTGAGTAAGCTGGAGCGAGAAGCATTATACCGTACTTAGTGTCCAAATGTTTCTTCACCGAGTTCATGCACTGTATTCTTCTCTCCTTTGGGGCGATTTGACTGATTACAGCCCACGATTGAGTGTTGACGTATATCTTCCCCTCCTTGTTTCTTGAACTTCCAACGACGTTTCCCGAGTCGTCATACGCGCGGATGTACCAATTCCCGTCCCATGCCTTATTGTTTAAGTGAGTCCTTGTTTTGTCAGCTATGGCTTCGAATCTTTTGGCATCCTTCTCTCGTTTATACTCTCTGCAAAGTTCCTCTAGTTCTAGAAGCATTTTATGAAAAAGCATGGCGGTCCATATGCTTTCCGCCGCGTAGTTGGGGCCAGGCAAGCTTTGAGGATCGTTCCAGTCAGCCGTTCC
>Ga0315279_10008664_pt1 | contig 12282 bp, 11 predicted proteins | sample YL17G06_20_MG_FD_203694 | JGI IMG/M metagenome (GOLD analysis project Ga0315279, IMG submission 203694) | Sediment microbial communities from Yellowstone Lake, YNP, Wyoming, USA - YL17G06_20 | ecosystem: Environmental > Aquatic > Freshwater > Lake > Sediment | place: USA: Wyoming | collected... | reverse complement strand
CTGCAACAGCTCGCGCACCTGAAGGCGGGGTGGGACCTGCGGCCGCGGCTCGCCGGCATCGCCTGCCCGACGCTCGTTCTCGCGGGCGAGCTCGACCCCCTTGCGCCCGCGGCAGCCACCCGAGAGCTTGCCGCGGCGATCCCGGAGGCACGTTACCGAGAGGTGCCTGTGGCCGCCCACTCGGTGCTCGCCGAAGGGGGTAGCGCCCTCCTTGCCGAGATCATCGAGTTCCTCACCACCTGACATCCGCTCGCGTGTTCGCGAGCGGATGTCACCCCGGGTCCCTCCACCGGCGGGACGGAGGATCCCCTCGGATCCGAAATGCACTCCACGACGAAGCTGTGTGCGGGGCTCGCGCGTAGAATGCCGCGCCATGACCCCTCCCCTGGACCCCAAAGAAAGAGGCGGACCCGGGCTCGAGCCCGCACTCGAGGAGCTTCGGGCGCGCCTCGCCGCCGATCTCGATGCTCTGATGGCGGCGGTCGGGAGCCTGAGCCAGGCGCAGGCCGAATGGAAGCCCGCGCCCGGCCACTGGTCGGTGGGCGAGGTGCTCCATCACCTGATCCTCTCCAACAGTTCCTTCGCGCTCGTCGTCACCAAGTTGGTGGAACGCGGGCGGCGCGGAGGGCTGAACGCCCGCCCGGACGGGCGGCGCTCATGGCCTCGGCTGCGCACGTTCGCCGACGTGAAGGCCTCGGGGCCGGTCAGGAACCCAAACCGCGTCACGCCCACGCACGGGCTGCCGGTGGAGCAGTTGCGCCGCGAGTTGGTCGAGTCGCACCGAGCCGTCGAGCGGCAAATCCCCGACCTTGGCGGGCTCGACCTGGCTGCGCTGCGCTTCCCGCACCCGCTGAGGTTCGAGTTGAACGTCTTTCAGTGGGCGGACATCACCGGCGCCCACGAGCGCCGCCACCTGCACCAGATCGAGACGGTGCTGGCGGCCCAGGGGTTCCCCTCCGCGAAGCCCTGAGCCCTGAAGGCTGCCCCGGGGAAAGGCCGCTGCTCCTCGCGCCCCGCGTTTGCTCCGTGCCCGCCCGGCTTCGCTAAACTGCAGGGGTGCGCTCCCGGCTGGCACGCACGGCGGGTTTCCTCGCCCTGGTTTTCGCGGGCGGGACGATCGGGTACCGCCTGATCGAGAGAGCCGACTGGTGGGACTCCTTCTACATGACCGTGATCACCCTCACCACGGTGGGGTACCGTGAGGTGTTCCCGCTCTCCCGCCTGGGCGAGGTGTTCACGGTCGTGCTCCTGTTCGCGGGGCTCGGTCTGATCCTCCTCGTCGCCATGGAGATCGGCCGCACCGTTTTGGAGGGGGAGCTGCGAGAGGTCTTCGGCCAGGTTCGGAGGTCGCGGATGATCGAGAGCATTTCGGGGCACGAGATCGTGTGCGGGTTCGGGCGCATGGGGCAGGCCGTCGTCGAGGAGCTGCGCCGTGCCCACCGCAACGTCGTGGTTGTCGAGTCCAACGCGGAAAAGGTCCAGCGGCTCAAGGCGGCGGACGTGCCTGTCGTGGCCGGGGACGCCACGACGGAAGCCGCGCTGCGCTCTGCCGGGATCGAGCGCGCCCGCGGCCTGGTGGCCTGCCTCAACGACGACGCCCACAACGTCTACACCGTGCTCACCGCCCGCTCGCTCAACCCCGAGCTGTTCATCGTGGCGCGTGCCGGCGAGGAGGGGGCCGAGGCCCGCATCATGCGGGCCGGCGCCAACCGCGTGGTCAGCCCCTACAGACACGGCGGCATGCGCCTGGCCCATGTGCTCATGAAACCCACGGTGGTGGACTTTCTGGACGTTTCGCTGGGGCGGGCGGGCGAGCTCGGTCTCGAGCTGCAGCAGCTCGTGCTCCCCGAGACCGCGCCGCTGGTTGGCAAGACGCTGGCCGAGGCCGAGCTTCGCCGACGCTGGAAGGTGGGGGTCGTTGCGGTGCAGCGTGGAGACACGATCTTCCCCAACCCGGAGGCGGATTTCGCGTTCTCGGGTGGCGACGTGCTGGTGATCCTGGGGACCCGGAGCGCCCTGGACGGCTTCGAGACCGTGTGCCGCGCGGCGGCCACTGCGGAGGTGTGACGTGCGCCTGTGCCGGCTGGAGGTGGGGGGCACGCCGCGCTGGGGCGTGATCGAGGGCGAGCTGGTGACGCCGCTCGCGGCACCTCCGTGGGAGGAGGTGCGGAAGGTCGCCGGCGAGATGCCGCTCGCCACCGCGAAGCTGCTGCCGCCCTGCGAGCCCACCAAGATCGTGGCGGTGGGTCTCAACTACCGCGCCCACGCCACCGAGATGGGCAAGGAGCTGCCCGAGGAGCCCCTGCTCTTCCTCAAGGCCCCTTCCTCCCTCCTGCCCCCCGGCGGGGCCGTGGTGCTGCCCAGGCAATCGAGCCGGGTGGAGCACGAGGGCGAACTGGCGCTGGTGATCGGCAGGACCGCCTCAAAGGTCAACGCCTCCCACGCTCTCGAGTATGTGAGGGGGTTTACCTGCCTGGACGACGTGACGGCCCGCGACATCCAGCGCAGGGAAAAGGTCTACGCGCGGGCCAAGGGGTTCGACACGTTCTGCCCTGTCGGGCCGTGGCTGGAGACCGAGATTGAAGACCCGCAGGCGCTGGCCCTCGAGCTGCGGGTCAACGGCGCGGTGCGCCAGAAGGGCACCACCGCCGACATGATCTTCCCGGTGGCCGAGGTCGTCGCGTTCATCTCCCACATCATGACGCTTTACCCGGGCGACCTGATCACCACCGGCACCCCGCCCGGGGTCGGCCTGCTGGTGGCCGGGGACAGCGTCGAGGTGGGGATCGCAGGCATCGGCGTCCTCCGCCACACCGTCAGCACCGCTTGACGGACACCCAGGACGTTGCTATTTTTCTCCCCCGCCCGGGAGACCGGGCGTCGAGCGGGAATAACTCAGTGGTAGAGTGCGACCTTGCCAAGGTCGAAGTCGCGGGTTCAAATCCCGTTTCCCGCTCCATTTTTCGCTAGTGATGGCCCCCGGCCTCGGGGGCCTTGTCGTTCCTGGACGAGGTTGCACGGTCGAGCTTGACGGCCAGGGGGTAGGACCGAGGCCTACTGGCCCCAGATCTGCCTTGAGGCGACCGGAGGTTTCCAGCCAGGAGGAGGACGCCATGAGCGAGAGATCAACCACGGTTCTCACGATCGCGCGGCAACTGGGCAGCGGCGGCTCCTACATAGGCCAGGAGGTGGCGCGCAGGCTCGGCATGCGCTACGCCGACCGGGAGATCCTGCAGCAGGCAGCCGCGGCGGCCGGCCTCGGGGAGGGGGACCTCGAGGGCGCCGAGGAGAAGGCCGGCGGCTTCTGGCACTCGGTTGCCCACTCCTTCTCCCTGGGGGGCCCGGACACTACTTTCGTCCCCCCGCCGCTGTCGGCGGTCTACGAGGAGGACGTGTTCAAGATCGAGAGCCGGATCATCCGAGAGATCGCGAGCCAGTTCGACACGGTGATCGTCGGACGCGCCGGGTTCCACGTGCTCGCCGGTCACCCGGCGCTCGTCAACGTCATGCTGCACGCGCGTCGGGCCTGGCGCGTCGGGCGCGTCATGCAGCTCTACGGCATCGAAGCCGCAGCCGAGGCCGAGGAGCTCGTGGACCGCTCCGACCGTCACCGGGCGACCTTCATCCGCAAGTTTACGGGCAGGCACTGGACCGATGCCCGCCTGTTCGACCTCTGCATCGACACGAGCTCCGTGGGCCTCGAGCCCACCACCGAGATAGTGCTCGAGCTGGTGTCGCGACGCATGGGGCGGCGCGGGGAGCCGGGGCCTGTTCCTGCGGTCTGATCGTGCCGGCGTCGGGCCGGCCTGAAATGAGGCGCCGCCGCGCGCGGTTGGGGTCAGCAGCACCCCGCAGCCGCGCGAGGCGCGACAGCGAGCGGGGTCGTTGACCCTCGACCAGGAGATGAAAAGATGGGAACGGACAGAGGTGATGCTTTCCTGACCATGCTGCGACGCTGGCGCGGGCCGTTCGGCATCGCTCTGGCGACCGCGCTCCTCGCGGCGAGCTCGACGGCACAGACGGCGCAAGCCCAGGGGCAGGCCGAGCTTTCGCTCGCAGAGACCCTCCGGGAGATCGCAGCCCGCTCCACCGCTGCGGTCACGGCCGGCCTCGACCTCGACGCGGCGAAGGAAAACACCAGGCGCGCCCAGGCGTCTTACTACCCCTCGGTGTCGCTCTCGGCCGGCCACTTCAACCGTGACGACCCGGTCGTCGCGATCTTTGGCGACTTCGCGGTGCCCACAACCGAGAAGAACTTCTTCACCGGCGAGCTGGACGTCACCGAGCTGATATGGGACGGCGGACGCCGCTCCTCCGCCGTGAAAGGCTCTCGAAGCGCCGAGGACGCCACGGCGATGCAGGGGCAGGCCGACGTACGGGCCGCGCAGCTCGAGGGCATGGGCGCCTACCTCGGAATACTGGTTTCCAAGGCGCAGCGACGCGTCGTAGCCCAGCGGGAGGGGAGCCTGCAAGACCACCTGCGCGAGGTGAAGGACCTCTTCGACCAGGGTGTCGTCGCCCGCAACGACCTGCTCGCGACCGAGGTCCGCCTGCGGTCCGTCCAGGACCAGGCCGGCCGCGTCGACAACGACGAGGCGGTTGCGGTCCAGGCCCTGAACCGATTGATGGGGCGCAGCCCGGGAGACCCGCTCGTTCTCCCCGGCGAACTGCCGTCGCCGCCCCCGCTCACGGCGAACCCGGAGGACCTCAGAAAGCGCGCGGCGGAGGGAAACAAGCAGCTCCTCGCGCTGCGCTCACGCCTGGCGGCGGAGCAGGACGCGGTGGGCGTGCGAAAGGCGGACGGCTACCCGACCTTCATCGCACAGGCCTCCCACACCTACCAGCAGAACCAGTACCTCCTGTACCCGAACGCGAACTTCCTCTTCCTCGGAGTGAACTGGTTGGCCTACGACGGCGGCGCCCGGAAGGCCGGCGTGCGTGAGGCCGAGATCGCCGTTGCCAGGACGGCGCAGGAGATCACCGACCTCCAGCGGCAGCTCGAGATCCGGGTGGACCGCGCGTACCGCGACTACCAGCAGGCCCTCAGGGAGGCTGCAACGGCCGAGACCAACGTCAACGCGTCGGTTGAGAACCTGCGGATCGTCGAGGATCAGTACAGGGCCGGCCTCGTCAAGTCGACCGACGTCCTGGATGCCGAATCGACCCTGGCCGAGAGCCGCTTCAACCTGGTGAACCAGCACTACAACGCCTATCTCAAGCAGGGCGCCCTTCTCACGGTCGCCGGCGAGGACCTCCCGACGTTCTACGCGAATCTCGCACCGAAGAGACAGGAGCAGTGACATGCTCAAGAAATGGATCAGCCTCGCGTTCATCCTCCTGGTTGCGGCGGCAATCGTGGTCGCCGGCTACCGCTACTGGAAGCACGCCCAGGTCCACCCCAACACGGAGGACGCCTACGTGAGCGGGGACGTGTTCTCCGTCGCGTCCCGCATCCCGGGCACGCTGCTCACCGTCGAGGGCACCGAGAACCAGCCGGTGAAACAGGGGCAGGTGATCGCGACCCTGGACCCCCGCGACCTCGACTCGCAGGTGGAGCAGGCCCGCACGGCCCTCGAGGAGGCGCGCTCGACGCTCGCCACCAACCGTGCTCAGATCGCCCAGGCGAGGGCCAAGGTGCAGGCGGACAGGAGCCGCCTCGAGCTCGCGCGTCTGAACCTGCAGCGCTTCTCCGAGCTCTACCACCGCAACTCGATTCCCAAGCAGCGCTTTGACGATGCCGTCACCGCCGAGCAGGTCGCCTCGGCGGACACAGCGTCCTCCGAGAAGGCGCTTGCGGTAGTGGAGGCCAACCTCGCCGTGGCCGAGCGCCGGATCAGGCTGCACGAGGTCAGGCTTGCCAACGCCGAACTCACCCGCTCGTACTGCACGATCACCTCGCCGGTCGACGGCATCGTCAGCAAGAAGAACGCTCAGGTCGGCCAGGTCGTGGCCCCGGGCCAGCCCCTCTGCGCGGTGGTCCCCCTCGAGGGCGAGCACATCTGGATCGAGGCCAATTTCAAGGAGACCGAGCTTCGCCGCATCCGCGTCGGCCAGCCTGCGACGATCCGCACCGACGTCCACCCTGAACGTACCTACACGGGTTGGGTGGAGAGCCTGAGCGCGGGCACGGGTGCCGCCTTTTCGCTGCTGCCGCCCGAGAACGCGAGCGGCAACTGGGTCAAGATCGTGCAGCGTCTGCCCGTGCGCATCGCGATCGACGCGGCGAGCAACGCGGATCACTCGCTGCGCCTGGGGCTCTCGACCCACGTCGAGGTGGACACGTTGGCCGAGCCGAGAAAGCTGCCCATGAGGGCGAAGCCCACCGAGGCGTCTCGCTAGGGGGAGAGGCTCGCGAGGATCGGATGGCCGAGCGGACGACCAACAAGTACCTGATCGCCTTTACCTCCATGCTCGGCACGCTGATGGAGGTCGTGGACACGTCCGTGGCCAACGTCTCGCTGCCGCACATGCAGGGAACGTTCTCGGCAGGCGTGGACGAGATCACCTGGGTCATCACCTCCTACCTGGTCGCCAACGCCGTCATCCTCCCGATCACGGGTTGGCTCGGAAACTATTACGGGCGCAAGCGCTTCTACCTGTGGTGCCTGGGTGTGTTCACGCTCGCCTCGCTCGGTTCCGGCGCCGCCCCGTCGCTCCCCTTCCTCGTGTTGATGCGCGTCATCCAGGGCTTCGCGGGGGGCGCCATGGTGCCGATGTCGCAGGCGATCCTTCTCGAGGCGTTTCCCAAGGAGGAGCACGGCAAGGCGATGGCGCTGTTCGGCATCGGCGTGGTGTTCGGACCGATCATCGGCCCGACGCTGGGCGGTTGGATCACCGACAACTGGGGCTGGCCGTGGGTGTTCTACATCAACATCCCGCTCGGCGTCCTCGGCATCGCCCTCGGTCTGATGCACATCACCGACCCGGCGCACTTGCGGAGGCCCGAGGGAAGGGTGGACTACCTGAGCTTCCTCTTCATCTGCGTGGGGCTCGGCAGTCTGGAGGTGGTCCTCAACCGGGGCCAGCGCTACGACTGGTTCGACAGCAACTTCATCAAGCTCTTCGCCCTCGCTGCCGCCCTCGGAATCGCGCTTTTCATCTGGCGATCGTTCACCGCCAAGAGCCCACTCGTGAACCTACGCGTTTTCGCCAACCGCTCCTTTGCCTCGGGCACAGTGCTGATGTTCCTGCTCGGCTTCGGCCTCTACGGCTCTTTCACCATGCTGCCGATCTACGTCCAGAGCCTGATGGGCTACACCGCCACCTGGGCCGGGCTGGTGATCTCGCCGGGCGGCATCGCCTCCCTGCTGGCCATGGCCCTCGTGGGGAACCTGGTCGGCAGGGTGGATGCACGGTTCCTCGTGCTCGTCGGCGCGATCCTCAACATCGGCGCGCTCTGGGTGCTGAAGGATCTGAACCTGCAGGTGGACTTCTTTCACATCACGTTGTCGCGCCTCCTCCAGGGGTTCGGTCTCGGCTTCCTGTTCGTGCCGATCACCGTGGCCGCCTTCTCGCGCCTCAAGCCGGAGCAGATCGGCCAGGGGACGGGCCTGTTCAACCTGCTGCGCAACGAGGGCGGCTCCGTCGGCATCGCCATGTCCGCGACCGTGCTCGCCCGCCACGCACAGCTACACCAGACGCGTCTCGCCGACCATGTCACGAGCTTCAACCCTGTCGTTCAGGACTGGCTCAGGGACGCGACGCACGGCCTGTTCGCCGTCTCAGGCCACGACCCGGTCACCACCCAGGCGCTCTCGTTGGGAATGTTGTACGGTCAGGTCCAGCAGCAGGCGGCCATGCTCGCCTTCGTGGACGTTTTCCGCATGCTGATGTTCGCCTTCGTCCTCTTCCTGCCGTTCATTCTCCTGCTCTCCAGCGGCAAAGGCAGACGCGCACCCGGCGCACACTGAGACGGCCTCCACCGAGCGCGGGCCCGAGACGCGGCCGGCGCCGGTGGAACCGCGAGCCCCGTGTCGGCGGACTCAGGATTTGGCGTAGTTGCTGGCGCCGGCCCAGTCGATCAGCACGACCGGCTCGTTGCCGACCACCCAGGCGTCGTGCCCCTGGGGAAGCGCAGACACCTCGCCGGCAACGAGATCGAACTCGGTGCCGTCGACCATCTTGACGTGGAGCTTCCCCGAGACCTGGTACTGGAAGTGTGGCGCCTCGCACCACTCGGTTCCGGCGATCGGCTTGACGTGCTTGGACCAGCGCCAGCCCGGCTCCAGGGTCAAGCGGCCGACCATTCCGCCCCCGATCTTGATCAACTCCAGACGGCCCTTCTCAAAAGTCCGGGTCTCGTCCGGCGAAGCAAATGCGTTGTGTTCGGCACGCGCCATGACTGCCTCCTTGCGGGGTTCGTCCCCACGTGGCCAACAAAAGGGGGCGCTGTAGCATTCCGCGGACAGTCACGAGCGATCTCAGGACGCCACCGCCACGCTCGTTGTCCAGCGGGGAATGAGTCCGGCGGAGGTCTCCTTGCTCCTTGCAGACGGCGCAGCGTGTAGAGTTCTCGTTGCGCGTAGCGACGTCGCCTGAAGCGTACACGGAGGAAAGAGATGGAGAAGAGAGCTCTCGGGAAACAAGGCCTGATGGTTTCCGCGATCGGCCTCGGCTGCATGGGGATGAGTGAGTTCTACGGGCCCGCGGACGAGAACGAGTCGATCGCCACAATCCAGCGCGCGCTCGACGCCGGGGTGACGTTCCTCGACACCGCCGACGTGTACGGCCCCTTCAAGAACGAGCGCCTGGTCGGCAGGGCCATTCGGGGACGCCGTGACGAGGTCGTGCTGGCCACCAAGTTCGGCAACCAGCGCGGCGAGGACAGCGGCTGGATCGGCGTCAACGGGCGACCCGAGTACGTGCGAAGCGCGTGCGACGCCTCGCTCGCGCGGCTCGGCGTTGACGTGATCGATCTCTACTACCAGCACCGCGTGGACGCGAGCGTACCGATCGAGGACACGGTCGGCGCGATGGCGGAGCTGGCGCGAGCGGGCAAGGTGCGCTTCCTCGGGCTCTCCGAGGCCGCGCCGGGCACGATCCGGCGCGCCCACGCGACGCACCCGATCACGGCCCTGCAGACCGAGTACTCCCTCTGGACCCGCGACCCCGAGGACGAGGTGCTGGCGACCGTGCGGGAGCTCGGCATCGGCTTCGTGGCGTACAGCCCGCTGGGGCGAGGGTTCCTCACCGGGCGGTTTCGCGGGCCCGAGGACTTCCTCGAGGGCGATTACCGCCCCAACTCGCCGCGTTTTCAGGGCGAGAACCTCGAGAAGAACAAGGAACTCGTCGCCCGCATCGAGGCAATCGCATCAACGCTCGGCGTCACCCCAGGGCAACTCGCGCTTGCCTGGCTGCTCGCACAGGGCCCCGACATCGTCCCCATTCCGGGAACCAAACGCCTCCGGTACCTCGAAGAGGACCTTGCCGCCCTCGGGGTTCGCCTCACACCTGCGGTCCTGGCCAAGCTCGACCAGGCTGCGCCCAGGGGGGCAACCGCCGGCGCACGCTACCCCGAAGCCGCCATGCGCGTGATCAACAGATAGCCGTCCTTCCCGGCTGCGGAGTTCACCGGGACGGGCCACCGGCAAGGGGACTACGGTCGAGGGGCCGGAGCCGGTTCGAGTGTCACGTTCTCCAGGAGGACCGCGCCTGCGTTGACCAGACGGCTCCCTCGCGACACGTTTCTGAAGACTGCATCGCGGATCACCAGCCCGCTGACCGGCGAGCTCTCGAGCCCGACGATCGAAAGAGCCACCGCGGCCTTGTTCACCGTGAAATGTTCGACGCGGATGTTGCGGACCACCGGCACGAACGGGCGGGACAGATCCTCGTCCGCGACCTGGTAGAGCATGTCGACGTCGATCGCGGAGCCCACCTCACCGATCTCCGTGTCTCGCATGAAGACGTTCTCGACGACGCCTCCCCGCGCTACGTTCGTCTTGATGCGGAGGCCTCGATCGAGATCGGGGCTCGACATCGTGTTGCGCTCCGCGAAGACGTCACGGACGCCGCCACTGACTTCGCTACCGACCGTCACGCCCCCGTGGCCGGCCCGCATGCGGCAGTTGCGAATGACGATCCGCTCGGACGGCGCCGCGAGCCGGCGGCCGTCGGCGTTCCGCCCGGACTTGATCGCGATGCAGTCGTCCCCCGTGTCAAAGAGCGTGTCCTCGATGAGGACGTCCGTCGACGACTCGGGGTCACAGCCGTCACTGTTGGGGCCGAGAGACACTATCGAGACACCGCGCACGATGACGTTCAAGGAGAGGACCGGGTGGATCACCCAGAAAGGCGAGTTCCGGATCGTGACGCCCTCGATCAGCACGTTCCTGCAGCGGTAAACCTGCAGGAACGGGGGCCGGAGATAGTGGCCAGCGCCGTAGACCCGCCGTTCCGGAGGGACGCCCTCCGCGGCCTGCTGAAACAGGTGATCGCGGTCCGGCTTTTGACTCTCGGCTCCTGTCGCCGCCTTCCACGGCCACCAGTGCGTTGCGTCCGCCTGACCGTCGAGCGTCCCGCTACCGGTGATGGCCACGTTCTTCTGCTCGAAGGCGTAGACCAGCGGCGCGTAGTTCATCAGCTCGACGCCTTCCCAGCGGGTGAAAACAACGGGGAGGTACCGTTCGGGTTCCGTGCTAAAGAGAAGAGTTGCTCCGGCAGCGATGTGGAGGTTCACGTTCGAAAGGAGGCGAACGGGCCCGGTCACAAACTCGCCGGGCGGCACGATCACCCTTCCTCCGCCGGAGGAGTGACACGCCTCGATCGCCGCCTTCAACGCACCGGTGGCGTCGGTTACGCCGTCTCCGACGGCCCCGAAATCGGTGATTGGGAAATCCCGAGATGGGAAGGCGGGCGAGTGGATCCGCGCGAGAATCTCGGGCAGCCTCGCCCACGGGTCATCGGTGGCCGCGCCACCGCCCCCGGCCACAACGGCCCGAACGGGTAGCACGGACAGCAGCAGGAGGACGGCCAGCGTGGCCGCGAATCGGCTCTTGCGTGTCATCGCTTCACTTCAGCCGGCCAACATCGACCGCCTGCATGTCCTCGAACTCCTGGTTCTCGCCGCCCATGCTCCAGACGAAGGCGTAGCAACCGGTCGCCACGCCGAAGTGCATCGACCAGGAGGGCGCCAAGACGGCCTGCAGATTGCGAACGACGAGGTGGCGGGTCTTCTCGGGCGGCCCCATCACGTGCAGCGCGAAGGCGCTCGGGGCCAGGTCGAAGTACAGGTAGATCTCGGTGCGCCTGTGATGGGTGTGTGGGGGCACCGAGTTCCAGACGCTCCCCTCCTCGATGTCGGTCACACCCATGACGAGCTGGCAACTCGCAACGCCCCGAGCGTGGATGTACCGGCGGAGGACCCGCACGCTCGCGTTGGTCTGGGCGCCGATTCTCACCGTCTCGGCCTCGCCTGGCGACACCCGCGCTGACGGGAGGCTGGCGTGAGCGGGATGGCTCACGAGGTAGAAGAGGCCGGGCTCCTCCTCGCGGTTACTGGCAAAGACGACCTCGCGCGAGCCACGGCCGATGTAGAGACCGTCGCGCCGCCCCAGGGCGTGCGTCTGCCCGTCCACCGTGACGGCTCCAGGTCCGCCGAGGTTCACGACGCCCAGCTCCCGGCGAGCCGCGAAGAAAGGCGCCGAGAGGTCCGCGGGAGCGTCGAGGCTCAACGGACCGCGGCGCGGCACGACGGAGCCGAGGATCGTTCGCTCCGCTTCCCAGTGGACCAGACGGACTTCGTCCGGTGCGAACAGGTCCTCGACAAGGAAGGCTGCACGGAGCTCCTCCCCGGTCATCCTCTCGTAGTGGATGGGATCGACGAGACAGCGTGTTTGCATGCGGAACTCCCTCAGTGCGGCAGGACCTCGATTCTGAGCGGCGAGCGAAGACGCTGTACCAGGTCCTCGACGAGGCCATCCCAGGCGGCCAAACCGGAAATGTCACCGCCCTTGTCCCACCCCGAGCCCGCATGGTACACCACGGGCTGTCCTGGCTTCGTGCGCCCAACGAGCAGGACGTTGCCGTCGGCCTCGGCGACCGAGTCCAAGCGGCCGGGGTCGACGACGACGGCGCACCCCAGGCTTCCGTTCGGCTCCTTGAGCGCTTCCCACGTCCGCAGGGTCCCCTGCTCGCGCTCGATCCGTACCTCGGCTCCCTTTGCTCGCTTGATCCCCGTGGCCCAGCTCACCTCTTCGGCACCGTCCACCGAGAAGATGCTCTCGATTCGGTTGAAGTGCGAGCCCGCGTCCAGGGTGATGCGCTTCCTCTCGGTGACGCGGA
>Ga0315279_10008663_pt1 | contig 12282 bp, 18 predicted proteins | sample YL17G06_20_MG_FD_203694 | JGI IMG/M metagenome (GOLD analysis project Ga0315279, IMG submission 203694) | Sediment microbial communities from Yellowstone Lake, YNP, Wyoming, USA - YL17G06_20 | ecosystem: Environmental > Aquatic > Freshwater > Lake > Sediment | place: USA: Wyoming | collected... | reverse complement strand
CTTCCAGGAAGAGCCGGATCGCCCGGTCCCAGGTCAGGTCCCCCGACTCCACCCGATCAGGCGTTCCCCGTCCTTCTCGGGAACGGGCACTGACGGCTACCGGGGTCTTCTGTCTGCTCATCACCATCGTGGACATACCTCCTGACATGGCGTTCTGGTGCAGCCAGTCAGGAGGTTATTCACGCTCTGGTGGGCAAGCAAGTCAAGTCCGTTCTTGTCGCCGAACCGGCGGCGTTAGAGGGGTCCTGAGGCCCAAGTCCGGCGGATTGTGCATGGGGCTGTCCTCGGGGCCACTACACACGGGCAGCGGTTTCGCAGTGCCGGAGTCCTACTCCATAGGCGCGTTTCGAAACGCTCGGAGAGTAGCGAAGAAGAGCAGGCAGAGTGCTTGGTTCCTCTGCATGTCGACGAGGCAGGTCGGGTCCACATGTCCCAGAGAAAGGGGGCGCGGAAGGGGGATTCCAGGTGGGATCCCGCGCCCAGACGGGTGCCAGTCGTCCACATGCTTGCGGCGTGTGCAAACGCGGAGAAGCTAGGGGATCGCACGACAGAAACGGCCCCTTGCGGAGGCGGTCGTTGACCGGAGGAAGACGGTTCGAGACTGCGAGCATGGTGGAGGAAGCGTTACTCAGGATCGAACTGTCTCCAGATGTGGACGAGGTCCGGGGGTTCGATCCTGAGTAACGTCTCCTCGGGTGACCGAATCAGCAAGTGGTGCAGGCCTTGGCTGCGCAGACCTCGGACCCACTCTGTACTCTGGCCGCTGTACACCCTCTGACGGCGGCTCGACCATAGGTGTGCCGACTCAACCCAGACATCCCGGCGATTCCGCTATAGGACTGGAAGGTGACACCTGACCGGCTGTAGAAGACCTGCGTGGCTGCCGACCGGCTTACAGCCAGACGCCGCCTATCGGCGAGGGGAGGTCAGCATGTCCACTGGCAGGCAGTCAGGGCATGGCTTGATGCCACTATACCGCGAGTGGGCCCCAGGCATCCTGGTGGGGCTCATGGAGACGGGGTGCGGCAGGTGCGGGGCACGAGGGATGGATCTTCGGCTAGAGCCGGCCGAAGTTGGGCCTCCGCCTGACTCGGACGCTGAAGCGCTTGGCGTCGGCGGGCAGATCTGGCTAATACGCTGCAGGAAATGCGGGACGTTCCTCACCGACAGGCAGTCTCGTCAGAACGCAGCCCACTTCCTTACGAAGCGCCCTGACGGCCGTATCTCCTTTCACGCCACGTCAGTAGAACCCGAGATCTCGCAGGAGGAATTCGTTAGCGGCCTGCCAGTGGACGATGTGGTCGCCGCAGCCAGAACCTCCTACGCGGTCCTCTTCTCGCCTGACGCTACGCCGACGGGGGACACTGACCAGGCGGCAGGATACTGCGAGCTTGCCGCTTGGGCACTTCGGAAAGCAGGGGATCTTCGGCTTGCCTCTGAGTTCGCAGGAGCTAGCGTACGCTTGGAGGAGCAGATCATCGCGTCGAACACGAACGACCGCAGCCGGACTGCTCAGACCCAACTCAGAAACCGCAGAGCGCAGTTGGCCAATGCCATCGCCGAGGAACTCGGCACCCAGCCTCCCTACCAGATGATGCGTGAGAAGCAGGCCAAGAGCGGTGGCTGCTTCATCGCCACCGCTGCCTCAGGATCGCCGACGAGTTGGGAGGTTCTGAGCCTTTCAGAGTTCCGAGACACGGTCCTGATGCGAACGCGGACGGGTAGGCTGCTCGCGCAAGGCTACTACAAGCTGTCGCCGTGTCTTGCGGCCTGGATCGCCAGGCGTCATCTGACGCGGAAGGTCTGCCTTTGGACTATGGTGAGACCGGCGGCATGGCTGGCTCGGGTGTATTCGTCGCTGATCGGGGAAGTGGTGCCAGGTAATCCGAGGGCAAGCCGTGTCCACCGTCCTGACGGAGAGGGAAGGGGGTAAGTAACATGCGCGTCTGCGGCAAGTGCGGTGGCAAGAAGACGCTCAGGTGCCCGACGTGCGGCGGCAGCGGGAAGGCTCGAGACATCCTCGGCGGCACTAGAAAGTGCAACCACTGCCATGGTCATGGCCGCATCGTCTGCGATCACTGTGGCGGACGAGGACAGGTGTAGGGGCTGAAGTGGACCTGCCGGAGGGCAAGGTGCGATAGCGGGCCCGCAGGACTCCCGGTAGGCTGCGAAACGGCGCGTGGCAGGAGGAAGCTAGCGATGGAGGCGACGGTCAAGGCTCGGCGATTCGAACTGGTTGACGACGAAGGGCATGTGCGAGTTGCGCTGTGGTGTGGCGCTGACAACCAACAACCGGGTGTCTACCTGTATGATAGGAACGGAGGGGCGCGAGCATCGCTGCAAATGCGCCCCGAGGGGAACCCGGCCATTGTCCTATTCACGCCGGGAGGGCGCAACCGTTTGCAGCTGGATCTGCTGCCCGATGGATCACCGTTCCTGTCTATGTTTGACGGCGCGGGTACGCTGCGGTTCTCTGTAAGCCTACACCAAGACGGAAGACCGGAACTCGTCCTGCTGGACGAGCGCGCCAACCCGCTCGCCGGGATCAGGGTAATGCCGCAGGGCGCCGTCGTATTCCCCAGGTGGACAGTGATAAGACCGTGTCGTGCTTCCGAGGTGAAACCACAGACCTGTGGGAAACGAGGGTGACGAAGAGAGGACAATGCCGCAGGGGAGTGCCTGTTCGCCAGGACACTGGCCGCCGCAACGTCTTCGTCGGGCTGCCGACACGATCGCTAATCTGAGGAGTGGGATCATGGCGAGCGAGAAGCGCTGTGAGCGGTGCGTTCACTGGGTGAAGACCAATGTTCGCGGGACAGAAGGCAAGTGCACGCGCCGAGGACAGCAAACGAAATGGGATCAAGGATGCGATCAGTTTCTCAAGAAGTAACAGACTTTGGTGAGGAGGCATCCGAGCAGTTTGGCACTAGGCCCCTATGCTTCCAGAGTAATCACCGAGCATTCTGCCGCACAAATGGCAATTCGCATCCGTACCGCTGCAACCTATGCTCTGGAGATCCAAGGCATTGGTGCGCCGTAAGGCAGGACAACGAAAGGAGCCAGGACATGGCGCATGAGTAGGAAATGGTGAGCATTAGCCTTGAGAACGGAGGGTGCGCCCAGCCCTCCGCTACGGGCGGGGCATCACCCCAATTCCATCAGGAGGCATTCGAGATGCAATACAAAGTCGTTCCGTTTACCGCAAGTATCGTAAGAGGTCAAGGCGCAGAAGCCGCAGCGCAGCAGTTGGCGGAGCTTATCAATCAGAATGCAGGACAAGGATGGGAGTACGTCCGTTTGGAGAACGTAAGAACCATCATCACCACCCCGGCCGTTCCTGGTAACGCAGGCTGTCTTGGCATCGGTGCAACACCCGGTACACCGGCCTCACATGACGAAGCTGTCGTATACATGATCGTCTTTCGAAAATGACGTGAAGGGCACGCTATGCGATGGATTCTGATTGGCCTGATCTGCGCCTATCGACGATTCGTCCCTGCGCGGTTCAAGCGGAGTTGCCTGTTCAAGGAAACCTGTTCTCAGTTCACTCTGCGAGTCACTCGAGAAGGAGGGTTCTGGGCAGGCTGTCGTGCGATAAGACAACGTGTCTGGCACTGCCGCCCGCAGTATTCTGCCGTCTATGACGAAGAAACGTGTGATTGGCAGATCGAACTCACCGACGGCACGCGGGTGCCGGGATCAGCGGTCGCCGACTTCGTGCTGGAACCCTATCGCAGGGCATTGACACGAACCGTTGATGAGCAACGGTTATCGCTGAATGGACGAGTGCCAGGAAGCAAAGGTCGGCCTGAGTATGACTGACTCAGGTGACAGGACATCGAGGTCACCTCAGAGACTGCTTGTTCGGGAGACTATAGGGCACCTCCTGAAGCAGCGGCTGCCAGCGGGGGTCGCGTCGGCGAAGCGCCTAGAAGCGAATGGGCCCCCGCGGCAGCGTCACCTCCGCCCGCGCCAGGCGAGGAAACGGGGGGCTGTCGAACCCCCTGAACGTTTCGACTCCGGCCTCCATCCTGTCGGGGTTCTATCAGGGTAGGGGCTCGATCGACGGGGGAGCCACATAGGCGGTTGCAGGGGGCTACCACGCTGACTGGGGTCGCTCAACTGGATACATACTCATCTGGGTCCGGAACCGGGCTCGCCGTCTACCGCGTCGGTCCTGTGCCGCCGCTCGTCCTCTATGAGCCCATCTGCGAATCGCACAAGTGCTATGTACCCGACCCGATCACAAGCGGACGCATCCGGCCGCGCTTAGCGGCACAGTCTATGAAAGGAGACCATCATGGGCGGTGAGGAGAAGAAGTGCTATAACTGCACCTTCTACAACAACTCGAGCGGCTACTGCAACCTGCACAAACGCAAGATGAACCAGCACAGCACCTGCAAAGACCATAAGAAGAAAGGATCGTAGCTTCCTTGGCGACTACTGTGGATGCAGTTCCAGCCACTGAGGCCGAGGCCCGGGAGATCGCTCAGATGCTCGCCAGTGGTCTGCGACCGATCGAGACGTCGGCAGAACAGGTGCGAGGGACGCTTCAAGCAGATGCCTGTTGCTTTTTACTGAGGCGGGATGATGAGACCCTGGGCTTCGTAGAACTGCGCGCGATCCGTTCAGTGCCTGGCCGTGAGGATGCCGCTGCCGTCGTTTGGATGGCGTCGAAAAGGCCGATCGGTTTGGGCGCGGCCGCGCTTGGGTTCATCCTGCGATATGCCTTTCACGAGTTAGGCTTGCGAGAAGTCTGGGGATGGGTTGGGCAGGACAATCAGGCGATGCTGCGATTGTGCAGGAGGCTGGGGATTAGAGACAATGGGACATGGGAGGGTGATCCGGACTTCCGGCTGATGACATGTTCAGCATGTGAATTGCCGCAGATCGACGCTGTGCTGCACGACTTGGGGAAACGCGTATGTGTAACGGCACGGTGATCTACGCCAGGGGGGCAACAGGATTGAGAAAGGGATAGCGGATGCCAGAAGCGGAGGCGCTTGAGAGAGGAAAATGGTTTGCCCTGGAACTGGCGCCTTGGGATCGTCCGCTGCAACTGGGCGATCCGGCCCTGCAGAAGCAACTGGACGAACTGGACCAGACAGCACGCCTCGCTGGCGCCACGGGATCCCTATCTGTCTTGGCGGGAGGAGCTCCTCGTTACGGTGCTCTGGCGAGGCTTTGCCCCACCGATCCCGAGTTGCTGCTTCGCCTAGCCGTGGTTGCCTACCTTGGGGCATACGGCTGGCTGCATCAGTCGGCGGCCAAGAAGCGGGCCGAGGGATGGGAACCAGGTCCGGCCCTCGGCTGGGGCGTTAGCATGACGACGGACGAGATGAACCTATGCATGGACGCGATCGAGCAGTACCGAAAGGTCGCGTCTGACGGCGTGGATCTTGTACTGCTCGAAGAGGAACTGCGGTCTCTGTACAACTGGGAGAGCTGCAGGAAGTCCGCTCTCTTCGTCGCCAAGGAGACACCGCAGAAGTCCGGCGGCTGCTTCGTCGCCACCGCGGTCTACGGCACGCCGATGGCCAAAGAGGTCCAGGTCCTTCGTGAGTACCGAGACACCATACTGCTGCACACCTGCGCGGGGAGAGCGTTCGTGCGCGTCTACCAGCGGTTAGGGCCGAATCTTGCTGAGGCGATATCAGGACGGCCAATCGCTATAAGGTTGGTGCGAGTTCTTCTCCTCAGACCCGTGCTCTGGTTTGTGCGCCGTGCGGGGCTGAGAAAGGGTGGGGCGCGCAGGTCATGGTGCCCATGTCATTCTACGCCAGTTCAAGGGAAATCGTGACGAAGAACGTGGCAAGGGGACGTTAGGATGGCCGAACTCAAGCGGCAGTTGATTACGCTGGCCCTATACGCGTTCCTCATCCTGCTGGGCATAAGCTTCATCGTTGGTGGCCGCAAAGGCGCCGCGAACGTAGTCGGGCGGATAGTGCCGTGGGCCGCGCGAACGATTCGAGCGGCCGTGTGCCTGCTCATACTGACCTTTGTCAACACTGCTGGACTCATCCTTAGACTGGCGACGGACCCGGTACACGCCGGAGATCACTTCGCGCGTTACGTAGAACGCATGACGGATTCTTTGCTTGGTGCCTATCGTGGGGTCTTCGGATGAGGTCACCGGGTGGGAGTCAGGTGTCAGAGCCAACTCACCCGTCTCGGTGCAAAGGCCCTCTGCGGAGGCTTGCGCAGGGAGCGATCGTGCCTGACTAGGTCGCGCTGATGAAGGGGGGCAAGGCAATGAGGCGTTAGCTTGTGCAGAGAAGGCATTGCAGCTGGACGATCAATCCGCGTTCGCCTGGCACCAGAAAGGGGTTGCCCTCAACAAGCTGGGCCGCTATGAGGAGGCCCTGGCGAGTCTGGACCGAGCCGTGGAACTAAGAGATCAGGACAAATGGGTCTGGTGCGAAAGGGCGTGGTGTCTTAACCGCCTCGGTCGGCATGCTGAGGCCCTTATCAGCATCAACCGCGCGTTGGCTCTCGACACCGGACATGCGTGGGTATGGAGAGAGAAGGCATGGACTCTCTACAACCTGCATAGCATCACGGAAGCGATCGAGAGCCTAAACAAATGCCTGGAATTGGACACGCAGGACAAATGGGCTCAGGACAGTCTTGTCAAGTGGCGAGCAGAGCTAACCCGTGACGTCGGACACGGGTAGACAACTCTGAGAGAGGAGAGAACCGCAGATGAAACCAGCTATCTATGAAGAAGTCGAGACCCTAGTGCGGGCGCGGTATCCCCTGCTCTATGTCGTGACTTATGAGGAGAAACGCTTTGAGCAGGAGGTGCTTGCCGAGATCGCCAAAGGGTGGAATAAGGCCCTCTTCATCTGGAGCCGCAGCAGAGGGTTCGTTGACGCCCGCGCAGCCGAATCAGCCACAGACAACGCTACACGTGACCCTCTTGCGGCTCTGAAGTTCATCGAGGATGCCAAGCAGGGGGCCATTTTCGTGGTGCGGGATTTCCACCCATTCCTGTCAGACGCAGAGGTCATCCGACGCCTCCGCGACTTGGCGGCAAAGCTGCCGGGCACACTGAGCAATGTGGTGCTCATCTCCCCCGTCCTGAAGGTGCCGGTCGAACTGGAGAAAGACATCACTGTTATTGACTTCGGACCGCCCACGCTTCAGGACTTGGATGAACTCCTCTCCCATGTCATCGAAAGCGTGAAAGACAACCCGCACATCAAAGTCAACCTCCCGCCCCCGGCCAGAGAGCGTATTCTCAAGTCGGCGCTTGGCCTGACCGCGACCGAAGCGGAGAACGTCTTTGCGAAGGCGATAATCAAAGACGGCAAGCTGGACGAGAGCGACATCCCCTTGGTGCTTGAAGAGAAACGCCAGGTCATTCGCAAGTCTGGCATCCTTGAGTTCTACGATGCTGAGGAGGATATTGAGCAGGTCGGAGGCCTTCAGGTCCTCAAGGAGTGGCTTACAAAGCGGTCGGTTGACTTCACAGAAGAGGCACGGGCTTTCGGGCTGCCGCAACCTCGGGGCGTGCTCTTGCTTGGCGTCCAGGGCTGCGGGAAGAGCCTGGTTGCCAAAGCCGTTAGCAGCCTGTGGGGCATGCCCCTGCTTCGGTTCGACGTCGGGCGAGTGTTCGGAAGCCTGGTTGGTCAGTCCGAAGAGGCTACCAGGCGTGCCATCCGCACTGCTGAAGCAATTGCCCCTGCAGTCCTTTGGATCGATGAGATAGAGAAGGGCTTCGCGGGGGCGTCAGCGGGACACCTGGACTCGGGCGTTACAGCCCGTGTCTTCGGTACGTTCCTCACGTGGATGCAGGAGAAGAAGACCGCTGTCTTCATCGTGGCCACCGCGAACAACATCCGGGCTATACCGCCGGAGATGCTACGTAAAGGACGGTTTGACGAAGTGTTCTTCGTCGACTTGCCCAACGCAGAGGAGCGCAAAACCATTCTCCGTGTTCACCTCCTGAAACGCGCTCAAGATCCAGCGAGATTCGACCTCGACAGGCTGGCTGAGGAGTCTACGGGGTTCAGTGGTGCTGAGCTAGAAGAAGCAGTGGTCAGCGGACTGCGTGACGCTCTCTACGACGGCAAACGTCAGATGACCACTGATGACATCAGTCGCAGCATCCGTCAGTGTATTCCGCTGTCGGTCACCATGAAGGAGCAGATTGAGGAGCTGCGGGACTGGGCCACCACGCGGGCCAGGAAAGCGTCGGTATCCGCCGAGAGCGAGGCGATCCCGACCTACACTAAGAGGCGGCTTGAGATATAGGCCGGCACACGGGAGCGAGCGCCAGCAGACCATGTGCGCTAGCGACAGTGCAGATGGCGAGAGCAAGCGGATGCGATTTGCGCATCTGGAACTCCGCACGCCAGCGCAGAAGGCAAACGACCTCTGCGAGCAGGCTAGACGCTGGCTCGGCCGGGGAGAGTTCGGGCGCGTGGTCACGCTGTGCGACGAAGCGCTCGCGCAGGTTGAGGACTGCGCTGAAGCGTTTCGACTCAGGGCAGTCGCGCTGCACCGTAGCGGCGATTCATCCGAGGGGCTGCGTTATTTCGAGCGATACATCGGCCTGGTCACTCCGAGTGCAGACGCCTGGCTGCAGCAAGGCGAAATCCTTCTCGCGCTCGGCGATCTTTCCCGCGCAGAGAAGAGCTTTGCCAGCGCCTTGTCCATTGATCCGGACTCTTGCGAAGCGAAACTACGGCGTGCGCGCGTACTACTGGCCAAGGGCGACTTTGGCGATGCTTTGCCCCTGTTCTCAGAGATAGCAGATCAACGTCCGGAAGAGACCTCTGCCTGGGTCGGCAAGGGTGTTTGTCTAGGCGAGCGCGGCGAACAGGCTGCCGCGGTGGGCTGCTATGACAGGGCCTTGGCCATTGATCCCAAGAATGCCGATGCCCTATACAATAGGGCGGCGACGCTAGCCGAATTGTCCCGATGGCAGGAGGCCGCAGCCTGCTATGGCTCACTCCTGGAGTTGAGGCCACGGGATGTAGAGGCGCTGGTAGGTAAGGCCGAAGCGCTTCTCGGTATGAAGGATCACGAAGGAGGGCTCCAGGTTAGCAAGGCGGCGCTTGGCATCGACGGCGGCAATGCTGATGCTTGGGAGACGAAGGCAGTGGCGACTGCGGCACTGGGTCGCCTGGATGAATCGCTCGAGGCCTGCCGGAAAGGTTTCGCTGCGGGGAGCGAGAGCGAACGACTTGCCAAGCTGCAAGACAGGATTGAGGATCTCCATTCGAGGCTCGTAGCCCCTGTCGAAGCAGCATACGAGAAAGCTAGGCGGGCCTTGCCCGCAGCAGAGCAAGCGCTCAGGACCGCCGCAGAACAACTATCCAGCGCAGAGAGCGCAGCATCTTTCCGGCGGAAAGACATCCAGTCTAAGCCGCCGTGGCACTATGCACCTGAGGGGTGTCTCGCATGGGCAGCGGGCGTAGCCATCTGGTTCTTCCTCATGCTAGTGATCGGCGTTCCAATGAGCCATGCTCATTCTGCGGGAATGTCTGCCCTCATGCTTTTTGGGCTTCCTCTGCTAAGCTGGATAGTAGTGAAGGTCGGTATCGGTGCACTGCTCCAGAGTATCGCAGCGGGGAAATCGGAGTCGGATCTCAGTCAATTGGGGCGCAAGGTCCAGCGCGCTGAGAGCGAGGAGGAGCAGGTTCGCGCTCAGGTGACGGACTTAGAGCACCGATTGGCACAGGCGCGCGATCAGTTCAAGACGACGCGAGTGGAAGCCGACGGATGAGGAGATGACTGCCCGTTCTTCGATGTCTCGGGCGAAGACATGAAGCAGAGCGGCGGAGATGAGATGTGGTGAGCAGGCAAGAGCGATTCGGCAATCTCGAGTTCCCTGAGCGCGTGCTCCGATTCCCGGCGGACCGCTCGCTCGGAATGCTATACCTATGTGCTGAGGGACGCTTTCGAGATCATCAGAGCGAGACAGAAGTCAGCGAAGCGTCAGGCGAGGTGCGCGTACCGATGGACGCGTCCGTGAAGCTCAAGCTTAGTAAGTCTGGTGCGGAGGACCTAACGCCTCTACTTGGTCTAGGGCCAGATGCTTTACAGGCCATCGAGATGATATCTGGTGGATATGGGGATGACCGCCTAGCACACCTCGGCGGCCTTGTCGGGCTGCGCCATCTGGAGATTGGTTGGGGGATCACCAACAAAGGCCTGGCGCACTTGCGGAGCCTTCCCAACCTGCGCGGGCTTGACATCTACTCCGATGACGTCACCGACAGTGGACTTGCCGAGATCGGTCGTCTCTCATCTCTGGAGGAACTGACGATAGGACACGCAACGATCACTGATGCGGGGGTGGCCTTCGTTGTCCGGGAGTAAGCGACGCCGCTGTTGAGGGATTGCGGCGGCACCTGCCAGACACAGACATCGAACGCGTTTAATGGATGGAGCGGGAGACAGAACCGCGACTGTGGAGGGAACAGCCATGTCGCACTTCTCAACCGTTCGCACCAGTATCAAGGATGAAGCTGCATTGCGCCAAGGCCTTCAGGGCCTGGGCTATGCGTTGGTGCCGGGCGGTACGCAGGTGCGAGGATGTGGAGGCAGGACTGAGGCGGTGGACTTCGTGGTGAAGCCGGGCCAAGGATACAGCATCGGCTTTCGCCGACAGGCTGACGGCACCTATGCGATTGTCGCTGACTGGTGGGGAGTCCGAGTGGACCAGCAGGCATTCCGTAATCAGATAGGCGAGATCGATCGGGCAATCCGTCAGCGGTACGCCTATGAGAAGGTGAAGAAGGAGGTCGAGGCCCGAGGCATGGGGATCGTTGAGGAGGAGAAGCTGGAAGACCAGACCATCCGGCTGGTGGTAAGGCAATGGCTCTGACGCCGAGAGGTGAGCGGCATGTCCCATTACACAGTCGTCAAGACGAAGATAACTGACCCAGAGTGCCTGAAGGATGCCCTATCGGAAATGGGTTATCAGGTGGAAGAAGGCAAAGGCTTGCCCCTGTACGGCTATCAGGGAGACCGTCGCCCGCAGACCGCGGACATTGTGGTGCGTCGCAAGTTCATCAGCTCGGCCAGCAATGATCTCGGGTTCAGGTGGGTCGGCGACCATTTCGACGCGATCATCTCCGAGTATGATGTTCGGCTCTTGGGGAAGGATTTCACCGCTCGACTGACCCGCGCCTATGCCTACCACAAGGTCAAGAAGGAGGCGGATAGGCGGGGTCTGGCAGTGGTCGAGGAAGAGCGTCTGGAAGATCAGACTATCAGGCTCGTGGTGAGGCAATGGCGATGAACCGAAGAGAAATGGAGATCACGATCGACCGTAATGGGAAAGTGCAGATTCGCGTCTTGGGCGCGAAAGGCGCCTCCTGCGTAGACTTCACCAAGTGGCTCGAGGATGAACTGGGCGAGGTGCAGAGCAGAGAGCTGACCTCTGACTACTACGAGGGCCAGGCTGGCGTAGAGACCGAAGTGAGCGGATGAGGAAGCGGGGCCAGACGTGAGAGTCCGTCGGCAGTGGGCGGAGATTGCGCCGCCACGCGATGCGTGGGAAGATGACGATACCGCGAGCGCGCCGGTCGCGCCCCTGGACTCGCGGTTCCAGTTGCTGGAGTTCGCCCAGTCAGCCACTGCCTGGAACAAGCAGGGGGTGGAACTGGCGAGTGCCGGGCAGTACGATGCAGCCCTAGCCGCTTACGAGAAGGCAGTGGCCTTTAACCCGAATTCGGCGGTCATCCACAGTAACCTGAGCCGTGCCCACCGGCGCAAGAACAGACCCACGGATGCCATCGCGCAGCTCACAGAAGCGTGCCGACTCGATCCTGATAACGTCGACTACTCGCGACGTCTCGCTGCTCTCCACGTTGACCAAGGAGATATGGAATCAGCCGAGGCAGAGCTCCTGCGCGCCTCGGGCGTCGCGCCCGAGAACTTGGACATATGGTATGAGCTGCACAACGCCTTCCAGGGCGCGGGCCGCACAGGCGACGCGGTTCGCGTCTTGGCCGCAGCGAGGGAGCGATTTCCTGCCGATGCCTTTCTCAATAACATGCTCTGCGCCGGCCTCGCACGGGTCGCAGCCACGCAAGCGGAAGCCGGTCACCTGGAGGCCGCGGAACGGAATATCGCCGAAGCTTGTGCATTGCGACCCTCTTGGCCCATTGCCAAGGCCTGGATCTGGATTGCCCGGGGTAACTTAGCGTTGGCCCGTGGCAGGCCCTTCAGGAGCGGGCTCCCTCTTGCGATTGCACTTGCCTATCTCGGGCAGAACACGGCCGCAAGCGCCCTTGCTTGGGTCCGCGAGGTCCTGGAACGGCACA
>Ga0315279_10008662_pt1 | contig 12283 bp, 10 predicted proteins | sample YL17G06_20_MG_FD_203694 | JGI IMG/M metagenome (GOLD analysis project Ga0315279, IMG submission 203694) | Sediment microbial communities from Yellowstone Lake, YNP, Wyoming, USA - YL17G06_20 | ecosystem: Environmental > Aquatic > Freshwater > Lake > Sediment | place: USA: Wyoming | collected... | reverse complement strand
TGCTGATGAAATTGCGGGATGGGCCGAAGAGGTTCACAAGTTGGTGGGCAACTTGCAGGTCGGTCGCAGAACTGCGGCTTCTGTGCAGCGGTCTCTGCTGGCGATCTATATGGGCAGAGTCTTGGCAGCGCACCATAGACTTCTTTATGACACTGAGAACCGGCTGTGGGATCTTGTTTCTGAAAGGATGGGACCAACTTGGACGCGACTGCAAAGTGCCGCTCTTGCAGAAGGGGGTCAGAGCTTCGAGGAAACCTGCAGGGCAGCGCTTCAGTTGTATGTTCTGACGGCCCGAGAAGTCAGAAGCTTGCTGAATGATCAAGAGCGTGAAGTCGTTGATCACGCCTGCAAAATTGCAGGCGAGCCTCTGCTCTGAACCATTAGTTTATCGAATTCTGCCTCTTCTCGGGCGGGCTGTCATTCTTGTCTAGTTTTTATGTTTTCCATGGTCTGCAAGGCCAATGAAAGCAAGAGCAGCAAGATGAATGACATAGCCACGATGGCAATTCTGTAAAGAAGTGGAATAGTTGAGAACAAGAGCACGTAGGAGCCAATTAGTAGAAAAGCAATGTAAACCACGCTCATAGTCTTGGACATTCTCTGAGACATTTCAATGACCACCTCACTCAATCAAACATAATGTGATGAAACAAGTTAACCTACGTCTTTCGGAAACTTAAAAACCTAACGAACCCTTGGTCAGGAAACACCGTGGCATTTGCGTGAGCAGTGAATCGGATGGCAAAACTGGCTTCGGGCCTTCCGGAATCAATATCATTCGCGCGTCTTGTTTTACGAAATAGCAGATGGTGAATCCCTTCTGAAGAAAGACAATTCTTTAATCCTTGATGGTTGCTCTAGCCGTGAAGGTGTCCCTGTTTGAATGCTGCTGTAGATATGAAGTCGGTGGTCAAAGTCTTCGGCAACATACGTGCCTTAGACGGTTTGAATTTCACTGTAGACACCGGCGAGATTTTCGGTCTTATCGGTCCCAACGGTGCTGGCAAAACAACGGCTTTGCGCATTATCTCAACTCTGCTTTTGCCTACGTCGGGCACGGTCAGAATTTTCGACTTGGACGTTTTCAGACAGGCTGCAGAAGTACGCAAGATCATCTCCTACCTTCCTGAAGAAGCAGGTCCCTATCCTAACCTTTCTGGGCATGAGTACCTTGAATTCATGGCGCGGTTTACCGTGAAAGGAAGAGATGAAGCTCACAAGACAGTGAATGAAGCAGCCGAAATCTGCGGGTTGGGCGGCCGATTGAAAGATAAAGCCAAGACTTATAGCAAGGGAATGAAACGCCGTCTTCTCGTCGCAAGAGCATTGATGACTAAACCCCGACTTGCCGTTCTAGACGAACCCACAAGCGGGCTAGATGTGTTACATTCCTACCATGTTAGAGAGATAATCAAACGCTACGCGACGGAGCATGGCGTGACCATTGTGCTTTCCAGCCACAACATGCTTGAAGTTGAACATTTATGTCAACGCGTTGCATTGCTCAACAAAGGCAAGATCGTAGCAGAGGGCAAATCGCAGGAATTAAAAGAAAAGTTCGGCAGCACAAACCTGGAAGAAGTCTTCGCGAAGGTGGTGGGTTTTGCTTAAAGGCTTTGGAACTCTCCTGGTCAAGGAACTCAAGGAATTGATCAGAGACCCGAAAATTCTGCTGGGTTTCATAGTCGTCCCGTTAATCATGTTCCCAGTTCTTGGCTACGTCATGAACCTTTCAATGCAAACAGCTCAAGAAAGCGCTTCCAAAGCTGTCCTCCTGGTCGTGAACCATGACTCAGAAAACAACTCTACACAGTTCATTGCATTCCTCAATCTAGCGGTGAATGCCACTCCAATCACCGTTTCAACCGTGGATGAAGCACTACTACAGATGTCTAACTACAGTGCAAGCGGCATAGTGGAAATCCCAACAAACTTCAGCCAAAGCGTTATCGCGAGAATCCCGGTTACGGTGAAGTTCTACACGGTCTTTTCCGGTTCTGGACTGCTTGAGGGCATAAGCTCCTCAATCGTCAATCAAATGGTGGAGAATTACAACAGGAACTTGGCTCCGAACATCCTCGTTCCAGCTCAGTCCACAATCGTTAAAGGAAAAATCATTGAAGGCATAGACCCCCGCGTGCTTTCAAGCCTTGTTATTTCACAGGCAATAGCGTTGCCCATCACAATGCTCATTCTGCTGACTTACTCGATGCAGATAGCTGCAACTTCGGTTGCTATGGAAAAAGAAGAAAAGACGTTGGAGACATTGCTGACCTTGCCGATGGATCGTTTCGCCATCCTCGCTGGAAAGCTCTCTGGCTCCATAATAGTTGCAGGCATAGGGGCATTGGCCTACATGTTTGGGTTCAACTATTACATGGGTTCTTTCACTTCAGCAATCCCGACTGGAGCGTCTGCCGACTTGGTCTCTCTAGGGCTGGTTCCTTCGCTCTTCGGTTATCTGCTTCTGGGAGTATCCCTCTTCGTCACTTTACTTTCAGCCTTGGCTCTTGCCGTCATTCTTTCTGCTTTCGCACAGGACGTGAGAAGCGCGCAGTCTCTCGTGAGCTATGTCTTTCCATTTGTGTTCGTCCCATCGATTGCCCTCATGTACTTGGACATCAATGTCTTGCCTTTCTGGCTGAAAGTAGTTCTCTATGCAATTCCCTTCAGCCAACCCATCATGGCTTCCAAAGCAGTCACGGCGGGAGACTATGTTACAGCCGGTCTGGGCATCGTCTATGTTGCAGCATTCACACTCGTCATCATGTATGCAGCATCGCGATTGTTTGCAACTGAAAAGATACTGACAGTGAAACTCAGGTTCAAGGGGCTTAGAAAAAGGCAAACAACGCCCTCGGAATAGTCGCCAAAAAGCTTTCGGGATCCAGCTGTGTGGATCAAAACATTCTGAAACCTGGAAAAAATCTTTATTATTACAGAGACAATCTAAGCTTGGAGATGTGATACTTGGTTTCTTTAAGGGCATTGGCACCGTCGTTGACACGCATAACTGTCGCTGCTTCCGTCGGAGCTGCACTGCACATTGGCCAAGGCGACTGCGACCTGATCGATGGGAAGGCTGTCGAGTTTTCAAGGGCTGTTTTGGCTCAGACAGACGTCGAGGGAGAAGTGATTGCATGCGAAGGACCAAAGGACAATGCGCCAGCCTTTTGGCGCCGAGAGAAAGTTGGAACAGGTAAAGGTCCACAAGTTGAGTTTGTGATCGACCCCGTTGACGGAACAGCTGCCGCCTCCAAAGGCAGGAAAGACGCTATTTCAGCTCTCGCATGTGCACCATCAGGTTGTTTTCAAGTCCTTCCAGACGACGGATACTATTTCAAAGTAGCAACGGATCACCAATCGATAGGAAAAATCTCTCTTGAAATGTCAGTCGAGGAAATCGTACAAACAGTCGCACACGAAAAAGGGCTACGTCTTCAAAACTTCACAGTGATAATGTTAGAAAGAGACAGACATCAGAGCATCTTGAAACAACTCAGAAAAATGAGCGTAAGAATAATACTGATTCCAGACGGCGACATCGCCGGCGCAGTTGTCACATGCAGGCCTGGTTCAGGCATCGATCTTCTTCTGGGCGCAGGAGCCGGTCCTGAGGCAACGATCGCCGCCACCGCCATAAAATGCCTAGGCGGCACCATGCTTGTCAAAGTGTGGAAAGACGAAAAAGACGATCCAAAACGGATGGACAGACTAGCGTTAGAAGGAGTTGACGTGAACAAAACCTATTGTGAAAACGAGTTAGCCAAGGGCAACGAACTGGCCTTTGTCGCTTCAGGCGTGACCAAAGGAGAACTGCTGGACGGCGTGCGTTTCATTCCTGAAGGCGCAGTCGTGAACTCCATATGTATGCGGTTGCCGAGCGGAACAGTTGAAAGATCCGAAACAACTTTACGGTTTAAGGGACATCCAGTTTACAAACAGTTCCTGCCATGACGGTTCAGAGCATGGAAGAAAGAAAAGTGAAAGAGCAGATAACAACTCTGCCTTGCGGATGCAAATATCAGGACAAAGGCTTCATGGTGGTCCGGGTTCACGAATGCGACTATCACAAACAGAGGCGATTGAGAAAACGACCTTACCGCCCTAAAGCAGAATGCGTAAGACCCTAGACTTTTTTCGCTTTTTGACATTTGCTCGCTAAGAGGTTTCATGATCACGCGCTGGGGAGAAAATGTTTTTTGAAGAATCGAAACTCATCGTGGTGGGGCTGCCCGGATTTGAACCGGAGTCTAGAGAGCCCAAGTCTCCAAGCCTAGACCAAACTAGCCGACAGCCCCAATTTCTTAACAGCTAAAGCCATTGTTGATGTATTGTTTAAGGCTTTTGTTCAACTTGAAAAGGATTGGCTTCTGGGCATCGGTTGACCAATGAAGTCATTAATAGTTCATTTGTCTTGAGTTTCAGTTTCAAGTTTGGCGATTAGGTTCAAGTTGATGTTGGAGATTCTTCTGGCTTTGCCGACGACGAAAATGTTTCCCATAGTCTCGCTCCCAAGTAAACCAGAATCAAAGACGAGACAGCGAATATGAGCATGTTCAATGCCAGTCCGATCCACAGCACTTGGGGCGCGCTAGTTTCTGGAGTCGATGATAGCTGAGAGACCATTGTCTCGAAGTCTGTTGTTGGCCTTTGGAATTGCAGTGGGATTTCTATCATTTCGAAGGGGTAGCCAAAGTATCTCACATCTATGATTGTAGGGATTTTTCTCACAATTACCTCGGTTCTTGCGACTGTTGATGTCGAAGCGTAGGAGGAGAAGAGCAAAAACACTAATAACAAGAGAATGATAAGCAACTCCTTTGTGTTGATGTACCAAGCGATTTCGTCACGAACTATTTTGGCAGCTTTCTTGACCTTGGATCTCTCAAGAACGACCAACACAATTAATATTACTGCCGCTATAGCGGCGCCTATAGTGAGTTGTGACATAAGAGGGTTGTAGAGAGTGGCAAGAACACGCATAACTGAAAGTGCAGCCGTTCGGATGTGCCCTTCTAGGTCTTCTGTCTTTACCCACCCAAATGTTAGAGTTGATGTGGAATTGTCATATTCCGTGTGTATCCAACCAGGCGCCCCGCCCCCCAAGAATTTCTCGCTATAGAAAAGCGGAGAGGAACCGAGCATCGTGCTGGATTTGACTCTCACAGTGTCGTTTATTGCAGGATCGATACCCCAGAAATCCCTTTCGAAAACGTCAGTCTGCACTGGGTTCCTGAAAGCCTCTTGATCCGAGCCGCCGACTTCAATGGGTTCTGTTTCCACTGCTACTCCTAGATCTTGTGCAGCCTTTATAACAATCTGATCTAGTCTCATTCCCTTGTCGTCTGCTAGTGTTTCTGAGACTGTTAAGAGATTATGACCGATGCAGTCAAGGTTGATCACGGCGTCGATGTTCTTCATTTCCGTATTGTGTCTCTTTATATAATCTATTGACCCGACGAATCCTAGTTCCTCGCCTGTGAAGGCTATGAAAACAAGGGTTTGGTCCGGAGTATATATCCCCGTCTGGGCGGCTTGTTTGAATATTTGGGCCAACTCAATCACCCCTGCTGTACCGGCCCCATTGTCGCAGAACCCAGCATCCATAACTGTGTCATAGTGCCCCGAGATTATGACATATCTATTTGAGTTGGTTTTTCCTTTCAATTTCCCAACAACGTTGCTGTGTGTTCCGTTTTGGATCACGGCTGGGATTTTTATGCTTGCACGGACATTCGTACTGTTCGCCTTTTGACGAATCAACATGCCGTCACCATAATTCACCCAACCCACAGGTACTCCAAGATTCCAGAAGGCGGTTCCTGATGCTGATCCAAAAAACGGCGGTGTGAAATTCATCCAGTCATACCACCAAGTGTAGACGAGCGCCGCAGGTCTCTGTGACTCTATTTTTCGCAGAAGCTTGTCGCGCCACTCCCCGTACCAGCTGGCTTCTCTTCCAACCAGGACGACCTTTCCTGCCGTATTTATGTTGTTCCATTTGATAGTCGCACTAATTGGCATGATTTGTTGCCGGAAGTTTCCATACACGAGACCATCGGGTAAGGGCAGGATAGAAATATCGGTAAACGTCCCGTTTGCAGGTGTGGGCCAGCTGAAGTGCTGGCATTGAAATGATCTGACGCTTGTTTGATCATCTGCCGTATTGGGATTGCCATCTTCGTCTAAGACGAGAATCGGTTGGCTAGGCAGATTCCAGGTTGTGAATTGAAATGACTCAAGGCTGGTTTCAAGCCCGAAGCCATCGAACTGGTCTTTTATCCAGTCTGCAGTCCGATTAGCATTAGGTGACCCTGTTGAGCGAAAAGCATAGTCTGAAAGGTTATGATCTAGGGCAATTCTCTCGAGTTCAAGATCATAGTCGTAGGCTCTGGTTCCATTTACCAAAGACACAACTTGCGCTTCTTGATCTGACAAATGTGGATATTGGCCATCCGCTTGAACCGCAAGCAGCCCTAGCATTAGGGGCAGTAAGGCACAGGCTAGTAGAATCAGAGCCAAGACTGATTTCTTTCTCATAGTCCTCAAAGTAGTGCAATATTCCCAGCATTTATGCTTGGCGAAAAAGAACTTTGCACATACATGGAGTTAACTGTCAGATGTGTCTACGTTTCTTAATTCCACACTGGAGAATCTTCGGACACACCAGGCAGTCATCAGGCACCGTCATGTCGAATGATATGGCATCCACAAAGCCCGAGTAATGGGCGCATTTTGCAGGCGAGTCGAAGACCCTGCCGTATTCCATTGCCTTTACATTGGTGATCTTCAGATTTTCAACTTGCAGGTCTATTTTTGACATACAATGAGGACATGCATAAAACGTCTTTCTGGGCAGTGTGGAAGGGTCTGTGAGGATGGTCGGCCTTTCAAACGCTTTGCCGCATCCATCATATGGGCATTTTAGCTTGGACCCACCACGGAGGTGTAATGATGACATGTTCATTTGTTCACAGACCTCTTCTACATATCGTTAATATTAATATTTAATAAATGTTACTGTGTATATGTCGAACAAAAATACAGATGGGCAAGTTTAAGGAGCCTCGGCCGGGCTTTGAACCCGGGGCCTGCGGTTTACGAGACCGCCGCTCTACCGAGCTGAGCTACCGAGGCCGTGTGCTTACTTCAGAGGAACCCTTATTTTTAAGATGTTCGGAAATAGTCATTGAACGACTTATGGACACTTCAAGCATTGCTCAACATAGGGATTTCTTAGTCTCTGTCAGTCCTTTAAGAAATGAAAACGATTGCGGAGATTCGAATTGAAAGACCTTAAGCGCCTTGGAGAGCGTCGAATAATAGAACTCATTCAGAGTCGGTTGGATCCGATGCCGAGGACGCCAATTCCCTTCAACGATGATGTGGCTGCCTACGAAATAGCGAAGGGAAATCTGGTTGTTCTTAAGACCGATATGCTTGTGGGCAAGACTGACGTTCCAAAGAGCATGACCCTTTGGCAAGCCGCCCGAAAAGCCGTGGTCATGAACGTCAGCGATTTTGCGGCTAAGGGCGTTCAACCAATATCTGCACTTGTTTCTCTTGGTCTGCCTGAGAGTTATGATGAAAGAGACATAGAGCAAATTGGAGAAGGCTTGAATGCTGGAGCACGGCAATACGGTGCATACATAATTGGTGGGGACACAGGCGAGGCCTCAGATCTAGTGATCGCGATTGCAATGTTTGGCATGGCTGAAAAAGAGACGCTGATGCTGCGGAATGGGGCAAAACCAGGGGACATTGTTGCAGTAACAGGGGCTTTCGGCAAAACTTCTGCGGGACTGAGAATCCTTATCCGGAAATTTGAAGCGGCGGACGAGATCAAGGAAGTTCTGGTCAATTCAGTATTGATGCCCAACGCGCGGCTCAAAGAAGGATTGATCCTCTGTCAGACAAAGAGTGTCACCGCCGCAATTGATTCAAGCGATGGTTTAGCGTGGAGTCTCCATGAACTTGCGAGAGCAAGTGGCGTCGGCATGTCCTTGGAAAAACTGCCGATAGCAGTTGAAGCCCAAAGATTTGCATCCGCCAATAAAATCGATCCTGCAACATTAGCCCTTTATGGCGGGGAAGAATACGAACTTGTGCTGACCGTGAAATCTGAAATGTGGCGGAAAGCCGAGACGGCTGTCAAGAGAACGGGAGGAAGTCTTCTTCGGATAGGAGAAGTGACGAGTGGCACAAGCATCGTATTTGAGGCTTCTGGAAAGATGACAGAAATACCCTCAAAAGGATATGAACACTTTAAGAAATGAAGAAGGCTTCTCTATCTTTTCAGGGTCTCCACTAAAGTTGTGTGTAATGCCGCACCCACTGTTCTTCCCAGAATTGAGACAAGGTAAACAATCTGCAACCCGACTACAAGCCCAAACATGCCTATCGTGAAATCTGAAAGATAGCCACCTATTAGCGAGCCTATGAAAGTTATTCCTCCGACAATAAGATTGTACATTGCTATGAAACTGCCCCGGCTTTCCTCAGGCGACACGTCCAAGATGTACGCTGTCGCAGACGCACCGCCGAGGGCGTTAACAAACCCCCAGAAAAGACTGACAATTATCAGAGTGTTGACATCGCGCACCAATGCATAGGCAAGAGGCACTGTCACAAGACCAAATCTGAAGAAGATCAACAAGGGTTTTCTGCCAACAGAGTCAGCCAGCCGTCCTGCCCAACCTTGAAAGACAATGCGCACCACTGTCTGCCCAATTGACAAGAACGCGAGCTGCAGCATCGACGCATTTAGGACTCTGATTTCGGTAATCGAAAAAAGGGGCCACGAAATGGACATGAAGAACTGAACCGTCCCATCCACATAGCAGTATTTCATAAAACGAGGGGTCTTTTTCGCATGCGACACGACCTTCACTATGTCTGATGTCAGATTTTCTCTCAGGTTCAATTTTTCGCCATTCTTTTTCTCCTTTATTTTAAACAGGACCAGTGACGACGCGATTCCACAGACAGCCGCAACTATTAGCGGTATGAAGAAAATCTGGTGAATCGACCCGCCCACTGCAATCATCAAAAATCCTGCCAACAGGGTTGCCGCAACGCTTCCAACCGCAGACCATAGGTTGATCGAGGCATTTGCTCTTCCGAGTTTGAGCGAAGGCACCAAATCGCCTATGAGTGCAGTCCATGCGGGTGTCGCCATCGAACCAACCAGTGCTTGAACTGCAAGTAGGATAATGAGTTGGGTGGCGTTGGCCACGAATATCATTGGAATCCAGAGAGCCGACAGAATTGTAGTGCCAAATACAATGAAGGGGATTCTGCGTTTGATTCTGTCGCTCAGTCTGCCCCAGAAAACCTGCATCAAATTGTTCGAGAGGTTAGTTGAAGATTGAAACCAACCCATATCTGAAGAAGAGGCTCCCAGCCTCACTGCGTATGCCCCAGTGAACGGGTTGACCATTCCGCTGCTGAAAGAGTTGACTACAGATCGGGTGTAAAGAGGTTGCAGATCCACTTCGTTATCGATTTGTTTTTCTTTCCTTTTCTTTTGAACCGTACTCTTCACGCTGCGAATATTGTTACTTAGATTTCCAATAAGAAAGAAGCGTCGCCTTAAAAACCAATCGCGCTATCACTTGCTCGAAAATGCTCTTTCCACTGGCTAGCTTCAGAACTGCAAAAATGTCAAATACATGGTACATTTTGCGCTAGTTGAGACAATACTTTTATCGGAGCCGTTGTGCTCTTATTTCTATCTCGTTTCTGCTTTCAGAATTTTGGGCGAGAATTTGCTCTCTATTTTCTTTTGCCCTTGTTTTTCTTCTTCTCAGATTTCACAACTGTTACCGAATGTGACTGATTGAATCTTCGAATCTCCGCGTCTGGAAAGGCGCGTGCTATTTCTCTTCGCAGATGGGCAAAATCAACTTGACCGTAAGTCTTCACATCGATGACCTGTCTTTCATCCTCATCATGACTTACTGCCACGGTGTATCCAGCACCAATTTCAACATGAGATGGTTCTATGACGAAAGGCATGTCTTCTGAGCCAACTTCAATCCCGGTTTCAGACGTACGCTTTTCTTTTCGCTCGGTCATGCAAATCAGAGACTCAAATTGAAAACGACAAATTAAAGCGTTGTTAAGTTCAAATCATGATCACTGTTCTTCTGCTTCTGCTCTATCCTTACTATTTGCGCTCCAGTTTCATGCGGAAACTGCTTAGCAGAGAATTCCGCACATTAGCCAACGAAGCCTAACACGTCTTTTTCCTGTCCATCATATAGTTAAGAATAGTCACACATGAAGCCGCAAGATAGGGCTGCTTTCCCAGACTGACTTTTTCGCCATACCTCAACGCGAAATTTTCCACATTCTTCGGCAGACCAACATGATCGCCAAGAACAAAAACCGCGTCCTTGTCTAAATCGGAAGACTCTATATCCTTCCCACCTTCTTCCAGCACTAATATAGTAGCATGACTGGCCTTTTCCTTCAATAGGGCTTCAAAACTTGTTTTCTGCAGAGATATGCCCGGATGCTTCCCTCCAGACAATATCTTTCTCAAAATCTGCTCCCATGTTTTCTGATCTGTTCGTACGTCATATAATGCCTGCCCGTCAAGCCTCATGTTCAAAGGCGGCCTTGGTGGCCCACTCAACAGAGCATTGAACACGACATTTCTCCGCAGTCCATGTGAGAGAAAGAATGATGCCACGATGCATTCGTGAACAACATCAAGTCGGCCTGCATCATGGAGGTTGACGAAATTTGAGTCTGTTTGGCCTTTGCGGGAAAACAAGATGAATTCTCGCATCTGAAACCGCCGACTAGAAGTAATGTGTGGCTATGAGTTATCAGTTGCTCTCGAGCAAGAATCTTGTTGATAACGCATGCCTCTTGAAGTGGAGCCTCGGGCGGGATTCGAACCCGCGACCTACAGCTTACAAGGCTATCGCTCTGACCAGCTGAGCTATCGAGGCACAGAGGTTTACAATTCTACCTTCAATGTTGAAGCTTAATTTAAGCCTATTTGGTTTCGGCGTTTTACACGCATGAACCACCTCAGGCGATTGAGACTTTTCCAGCCTCATACTTCAAATCACATAATACAGTATCGTCCGAAAGTCAAAGGTCACTCTGGAAAGCTAGATTGTGCGCACCTGTTTCTCATGACGTAATCCTTATATCAGTGAAGAATGCTTCTGAAGTAACTTAGCTACTTACTTGTAGCCATAAAAAAGATGCAACTCCACATCGACCGGTGGGGAGTGAAGGGTGAAAATGAGCACGCGTTAGCGTAAGCTCAAGATGACACCATGCATAGACTTAGTAACCTGCACAGAAGTTTCACCGAAACGTCAAACAGACACTGCCGTAAGGTTCGATATGCTACGCCGTCTGGAGAATGGCTTGGCTTGAGTGCTGAAGAAGGGCGCGGCAAGCCGCGAAAGAGCCCCGGGTAAGCGCATGCAGCCTTAGAACCGGGGATTCCTCAATGGGACTTCCTATTGGGGTTCTTCGGAACCCTGATGCTCCCAAATTGGGAGCGGGAACCCCCCGAACGGAAGCATCTTAGTAGGGGGAGGAAAAGAAACCAAAACGGGATTCCCTTATTAGCAGCGAGCGAAGAGGGAAAAGTCCAAACTGAATCCTTCAGGGAAACTTGTGGGAAATGTGGGGTTAAGGGCCTGGCTTCCTCCTCGCCGGTTAAACTGAAGTGGCCTGGAAAGGCCTGCCATAGAGGGTGAAAGCCCCGTAAGAGTAAGCTGGAAGGAGCTGAGCTGGAGTCCCAGAGTACCGTACCCTGGTATGGGTGCGGAAAGTTGGAAGTCACCAACTCCTAAGACTAAATACAACTCAAGACCGATAGCGCACTAGTACGGTGACGGAAAGATCAAAAGTACCCCGGAAGGGGGGTGAAAAGTGCCTGAAACCAGACGGTTACAGACGTGTGCGGCCCGGAAGGGTAGATCCTTTTCGAAGGAAGCCGTCGTGAGGCGGTTGTACGAGAAAAGGGGACTAGGGTTGCACGTTCCGTCTATAAACACGGGCCGGGGAGTTCATCGCCGTGGCAAGCCTAAGGGTTTAAGCCCGCAGGCGTAGGGAAACCAACATGCACGCAACCAGCTTGTCTGGCCAGGTGCGGAGTCTGAAAGGGCTCGGAGTCACGGCATTGAGACTAGAAACCAGGCGATCTAGCCCTGGGCAGGGCGAAGCTAGGCGAAAGCCTAGTGGAGGCTCGCAAGGGTGCTGACGTGCAAATCGTTCTTCAGACCTGGGGCTAGGGGCTAAAGACCAA